>TARA_R110001606_G_scaffold92017_2_pt1 | contig 12022 bp, 8 predicted proteins | sample TARA_R110001606 | Tara Oceans TARA_R110001606 (sample SAMEA4398315) | marine metagenome | biome: Polar Biome; feature: [SRF] surface water layer (ENVO:00010504); material: water (ENVO:00002006), including particulate matter (ENVO:01000060) such as... | depth 5 m
TAATACTCACTATAAACGAACGAGTATAAAACACTGTAAAAAACTGTAAGTGAATAACAATAAAGTAATTAAACTATAAACTATAAACTATAAACTAGCTCGAGCATAGCAACAGTAATAGGTTTAACTACACTTGTAACTCCTCCATAAACTCTTTTACAAATCCTATCAGCTGCAAAATAAAAATAAACAAAAATGGCACTGCACCAATAATTGCAATACTTCGGTTAAGTAATTCATTATTTTGTAATAACAATACCCAGCTACTTAGAGCTAAAGTAAAAGACCACACATACAAACTAAATCGATGACTGCTTTTTGTCCCCGCTAAATTACGGATCACTAAAATTGCAGAATCTGCCGAAGTAGCAACAAAGATCAGTAATAATAATAAGCTCGACCAAATAAGCACACCTCCTTGCCAACCTAACTGCTTAAAAAATACAAATAAGCCTTGTGTATAATCAGTTTTAATAGCGGCCATAATGCCACTACTATGGCCGCTATCCCAAGCAATAGCAGATCCCGAAAAAACACTAAACCAAATTAAAGTGACGAAAGTTGGCACAATTACTACGCCAACAATGTATTGCCAAACTGGCCGACCTTGACTTATTTTAGCTAAAAAAACCCCAACAAAAGGTCCCCACGCTAGCCACCAAAAATAATAATTATACGTCCAACTATTAGCCCAAGCAGGATCATTTAGTTGACTTGATAATTGCCATGTCCCTGTCACTAATAAGTGGCTATAAAATTTAACGCCACTGATCGCCACATCTATAATCGGTTGTAGTGGTACCATCATGATGAGCCAAATAAGTACTCCAAATGCTAAAAAAACATTAAATTGACTGAGTGTTTGAATACCCTTTTTTAATCCTAAGCGCGCAGATAAGCTAAACAACAGCGCTAATAACATAATAATAATCAAACCAACTAACCAAGGCGAGTTAATGCCAAGCTCAAGCTCAATCCCTTTTCGTAGTAATAATGTTGAATTTGCAATCGTGCCAACTACACCAAAAAAAATAGCTAAAATGGCCACTAACTGGATCACGTATTTACACTTTAGCTGCCCTGCGCGACTTAAAAATGAAGTTGTTACACTCAACACCGGAGCACTTATATCTCCCGCTTTGCCACTGTTATGGCTCAAACCACCTAAGACTAAGCCAAATACTGCGTAGAGTGCCCATGCATGAGCGCCCCAGTTTACTAACGTAATAGCCAATGCAGCACCTTGTCTATCAGGGTAAAGACTTTGCTTTAATGGCGGTTGCAATACGTGCATGGCAGGCTCTGCTACGCCCCAAAAAATTAAACCCGATCCCATTCCTGCAGCAAATAACATTGACAACCAACCAAAAGTTGAAAACTCGACAGATGTATGCTCTCCACCTATTTTACGTTGTCCGAGTGGGCTAATAGCCAGCACAATAACGCTTATCAATAAAAAATTAACTAACAGAAAAAATGGTCCACCCAACACTGATAATGCATTAATGATCAGTGGTTGAATATGCGCGGTGAGCATATCAGGAAATAATAGAGCCCCGCTAACAAATAGCACACACAAGGTGAGCGCTAGTTTTTCAAGATTCGACACTAATTTAGGAATACGAGCTTTAATTACCACATAGATACCTTAAAAATTATACTAATTAAATCGGTTTTATCAGCGCTAACGTTACGACGCTTTAAAGCTACACCAAAGCAACTTTTTAATTTTACATAATTTAGACACAAAAAAACCGGCCGCAGCCGGTTTTCTGATACTTAATAGCAATTATATTGATTTACAGAGCTCTTGAACTCACTTGCATGATCATGCATTTAATAAAACTGAGATCAATAAACTTTACTTTGCAGCCAAAAGCTTCGCTTGCTCTTGTTGGCTTGCCATAAATTCGTTAAAGGTGCCGTGGAAATTAACCACTTCTTTGTCACGAATATCAATAATACGAGTTGCCAATGATGAAACAAACTCACGGTCATGGCTGACAAAAATCAGCGTACCTTCAAAGCCTTTTAATGCATTATTAAGCGCTTCAATGGCTTCCATATCCATGTGGTTTGTCGGTTCGTCCATCACCAAAACATTTACGTCTTGCATCATTAATTTGCCAAACAATAGGCGATTTTTCTCACCACCTGAGCAGTTTTTAGCTTTTTTATTCGCATCATCCGCAGTAAACAATAACCGACCTAACATGCCACGCACCATTAAATCGTTATGCTTGGCTGTACGCCACTGTGACATCCAATCAAACAAGGTTAAATCGTTATCAAAGTCTTTACTACTATCTTGCGGACAATAGCCAATCGATGCATTTTCTGACCATTTTACAACACCGTGATTAGCTTCAAGTTCACCCACTAAACAGCGAATAAAGGTTGATTTACCAACACCGTTTTCACCAATAATCGCAAGTTTTGAACCCGCTTCTAAAATCAGCTCGCCGCCTTCAAACAATACTTCACCGTCAAAACCATGGCCAAAGTCTTCTAAGATCAATGCTTGGCGGTGCATCTTTTTACCTTCATCAAAATACAATGACGGCGCCATTCGGCTTGACGACTTCACTTCATCTAAGCTGATTTTATCCATGCGTTTAGCACGTGAACTCGCTTGTTTTGCTTTTGACGCATTAGCACCAAAGCGGTTAACGAAATCTTGTAACTCTTCAATTTCAGATTGCTTTTTAGCATTACCAGCAAGTAATTGATCACGAATAAGTGTTGATGCTTCAATGTATTTTTCGTAGTTACCTGGGTAAATACGCAGCTCACCGTAATCAATATCAGCCATATGAGTACATACCGCATTAAGAAAATAGCGGTCATGAGAAATAATGATCATGGTACATTTACGCTGGTTAAGTTCGTGCTCTAACCAGCTAATGGTATGAATATCCAAGTTATTGGTTGGCTCATCCAGTAATAAAATATCAGGGTTAGCAAACAAGGCTTGCGCAAGTAAGACGCGCAGCTTCCAGCCTGGGGCTACTTGTGACATTAGACCAAAATGAAATTCTTCTTCAATACCCGCTTTTAATAAAATATCACCCGCGCGGCTTTCTGCACTGTAACCATCCATTTCAGCAAAAACGCTTTCAAGCTCAGCGACTTTCATACCATCTTCTTCACTCATTTCTGGCAGTGAATAAATACGTTCACGTTCTTGCTTTATTTTCCATAATGCAACGTCACCCATGATCACAGTATCAACCACTGAGTATTGCTCAAATGCAAACTGATCTTGGCTTAAGTTACCGACTTTCAGTCCTGGGCCAATTGATACGTTACCTGATGTTGGCACTAATGAGCCATTGAGGATTTTCATGAAGGTTGACTTACCGCATCCATTGGCGCCAATTAAGCCATAACGATTACCGTTACTAAATTTAGCGGAGATATTTTCGAACAAGGGTTCGGCACCAAACTGCATGGTGATATTAGCGGTAGAGATCAAAATGAATTTCCTAAGCAAATACTGACAAGTACACTGTTCGCTGAATAAGGAAAAGTTAATACAGGCAATAAGACGGTATAAAGAGGCCGCGAATTATACAGGCACTAGCTGCACTAGTCGAGCTTAGTCTCAATAATTGACTCACCGAGCACTGGTTTTTATGTGACTTAAATAAATTTTAATGTCATCTACGGTTTCAGCCAATGATTTGTTCGATAGCAACAAAAAAGCGAAGGCAGTGCCTTCGCTTTTTTATCAAACGTCTCGTTTAAGCAAGTTTGTCTGAAGCAACTTTATAAGTTGGATCTTCTATTACATTAACTTCTACTAAGTCGCGCGCTTTATGTAATAACTGTATACAGTCTGGGCTCAAGTGGCGTAAATGCAACTGCTTACCTGCCTTGGTGTATTTATCAGCTAAAGTATCAATTGCTTCAATGGCACTGTGATCTGCCACTCGGCTGTATTTAAATTCGATGATAACGTCTTTAGGGTCATTTTTAACATCAAACAACTCCGCGAACTTTTTCACTGAGCCAAAAAATAATGGGCCGTGTAGTTCGTAGACTTTAGAACCTTCTTCATCAATGTAGTTTGTAGTAAAAATATGTTTAGCATGTTGCCATGCAAATACTAAGGCTGACACAATCACACCCACACATACTGCAATTGCTAAGTCAGTTATCACCGTTACACCCGATACTAATACAATGACAAAAGCATCTGATTTTGGGACGCGTTTCATCATTTTGAAACTCGCCCATTCAAAGGTGCCTAATACCACCATAAACATCACGCCAACCAATGCTGCCAGCGGCACCATTTCAATCAAACTGGCGGCAAAAATAATGAATGCTAGGAGCATTAATGCTGCTGTAATACCAGATAAACGCGAACGACCACCTGAGTTAATGTTGATCATTGATTGACCAATCATCGCGCAGCCCCCCATCGCACCAAAGAAACCACAGGTAACATTTGCAGCGCCTTGACCAATGCATTCTTTATTGCTGTGACCACGGGTTTCTGTGATTTCATCAATCAGGCTAAGGGTTAATAGTGATTCAATTAAACCAATTGCCGCTAAAATAAGTGCATAAGGTAAAATAATTTTCAGTGTTTCAAAGGTAAATGGCACCATTGGAATGTGAAATTGTGGTAAACCACCAGCAATAGTTGCCGCACTGTCACCAGTCATATCTTTTAAGAAATCAAGTACTGTACGCGCTTCTAAATCAAATCCGATAACAATGGCGGTTACAGTAACAATAGCGACTAATGTTGATGGCACAGCTGTAGTCAACTTTGGCAAAAAGTGAATAATAGCCATCGTTAAAGCGACTAATCCTAGCATGATCATCATCGGCGTGCCTGTCATCCACTGCATGCCACCTTGACCATCGGACACCTTAAATTGACCTAGTTGCGCTAAGAAGATGACAATCGCTAAACCATTTACAAACCCAAGCATCACCGGATGCGGAACCATACGAATAAACTTACCGAGCTTAAACACCCCTGCTAGTATTTGCAGTATCCCCATCAGCAATACAGTCGCGAAGAGATACTCAACCCCATGATCTAGCACTAAACTTACCATAACAACGGCAAGTGCACCGGTTGCACCGGAGATCATACCTGGGCGGCCGCCAAAAATAGCGGTGATCAAGCCAACAATAAATGCTGCATATAAACCAACTAAAGGCTCTACATTTGCAACAAACGCAAATGCAACAGCTTCAGGAACGAGCGCTAGGGCAACCGTTATACCTGATAAGATATCGTTTTTAGCAGAGCTCGGCGCCTTGCTTAATAAGTTAAACATTGAATTCCTCTTCGGGGTGTGGGATCAAAAAAGCGCTGAATTCTAACAAATTAAGCTAAGGTTAACAATTGCAGTAAGAGGAACATGCTAACGCCTTTATAGCGCTAGCATGATTAGATACGATTAAAGTGGCAGCGATGTACTGCGTTTGACACAAGTCATAGTGACATTTGAGTGAACTTCTTGAACAAATTCAAGATTCAATAAATTATCACGAACAAACTGTTCATAGCCTTCAATGCCTTTAGAAATGATCCGCAACATAAAGTCCATAGTGCCAGCCATACTGTAACATTCTGTTACTTCATCATAACTTAGGATAAGTCGTTCAAACTCAGCTAAATTTGTACGGCCATGATTTGATAAACGAACATGAGCGTACACTAGCATATCAAAGCCGAGCTTTTTCTCATCCAATAAGGCAACTTTGCCTTTGATGTAACCATCTTGCTCAAGCTTAGCAATACGACGCCAACAAGGTGATTGAGATAAACCGACTTTATCAGCAATATCAGCGGTCGAAAGACTTGCATCTTGCTGTAACAGTGCCAAAATTTGGCGGTCAACATGATTTAGAGACATTTTATTTCTTATTTATTTTACTAAATTGGTTAAATTATACATTGGTTTATAGGTTGAGTCTTGTACTTTTATGCATTTATTATGCGCAACTAACCAAATTTACCACTTATAAATGGATTCGATATGCGCTCAGTCAGCACTTTAGTGTCAGGTCCATGCCCAGATAGAATTCGCGTTTCATCAGGCAGTGTCAAAATTTGATTTTTAATCGAGTCAAGTAACTGCTGGGCATCCCCTTTAGGGAAGTCTGTACGCCCTACTGAGCCTTTAAAAATAACATCACCCACTATCACTAACTGATGTGTTGCTTCATAAAATACAATATGCCCAGGCGTGTGGCCCGGACAATGACGAATGTCAAATCGCAATTGACCCAATGTAAACGTATCACCATGACTTAACCAATGCTGAGGATGAAAAGGCGCAATTGGTGCAAAGCCAAACATTTGCGCTTGCATAGGTAATGCATCAAACCAAAACAATTCGTCTTTTTGTGGCCCGACAATATCAACAGAAAAATGCTCAGCAAGTACTTTTGCCGCACCGACATGATCAAGATGGCCATGGGTGAGTAAAATACACTGCAAGCTTAACTGATGCTTGGCAAGCTCAGTAATGATTTTATCAGCGTCGCCACCTGGGTCGATAACCGCTGCGTGGCGTGTTTGTTTACAAATAACCACTCGGCAATTTTGTGCAAAAGCGGTCACCGGTACGGTAATTATTTCCATATGTTAATTCTTTATTTGCGGTTTAGTGTCAAATGTCATCAGCACAGGATACTTTAAATAAGCTTGATCATAAAATGGCGTATGCTCATAGAGCCAGTTTAATCGTGCTTGTGCATCTTTAGCAAAAGCGGCATCCTCACGAATTTTTTTATCAAACTCAAGTGCAAGTGCCGGTTTATCTTTGAGCATATGGCGAGCATAAGGCGCTAATGCATAGTTTTCCATGTACTCAGTACGTTGAAAAATCGTATTAAACTCACCCCACGCAAAAAATGAATCAGGTGCTTTGGGGTGTAAAAGATGGGCAACTAACTCACCGAAAGGTTGAGCAGTTTCAACTTTAGACCAACCGATCAGAGACTTTTCTGGTACATCGACAAAATCAAAATCTGCGTTTACTCGAAAGCGTCCTTCAAACGGCGCTTTATCAAATTCATGCTTTGTTACTACCGCGACTTTTAAATTAGTTACCAGCTCATCACTGCTCACGTTTTCTACTGTAATACCATGTAATTTGAGTTTTTCGACAATGTCTGGATACGCAGGTGGAATATAAAATGTACTTGGTACGGTGATCACGGTTTTTGCGTCCTTCTGCCAGTAAATAGGCAACGCATCATAGTGCTGTTTTTCGCCTAAATACTTTACTTCCATCTGGCCACTCAAGGCGCTTTTACTGCGCGAATATTTGATCCCTGCAAATGCGATAGTGTTTGGCTCTTTTGCATAACTGCGTTCAACAATAAGCTGGCTTGGCACAAAAGCTCGTTCTTTTTCAACCGCTTCGGTTAATTGATGATGATGTTGCGCCAATGCTGAAATAGCCCCACCTAAAAATACATAGGTGCCAAGTACACGTTGTTTATACGGTTTTAATGAATGATTTTCGACAAGAATTGTGGGTAACGATCTTAAATCCCCCCAACCATTCGAATAACGAGGCGTGGCAACCCAGCCCGCTAAGCCTTTTTTAAACTCGCGCTTATCCATTACAAATACCAGCGGCCCAGGTATATGGCCTTGCTCTTGTAATTTTGTGTCGATAATAGGTTTAAAATAATTATTGAGCGCATCTGACACACTTGGCGATTCACTGGCAAATACGGGGTTGTAACCGTAAGTTACATCGTATTGATAATCTGCACCGTCAGTCACATGCACATCGATATATAAATCTGGGTTAAACTGCTTGATCACCTTTAATACACCACGTACTTCCGGCGTATCTAGTTTGGTGAAATCACGATTTAAATTTAAATTATTAGCATTGGTTCTAAAGCCCATTTCAACTGGCCCACGCTGGTTTATGCGATTAAACTGACTACTACGCTCATGGCCATCAACATTTAAAATAGGAATAAATAAGATGTTCACTTGGCTTAAAATATCTCGACGTTTACCGGTTGCAATATCGCGTAGCAACATAAACATCGCATCTTTACCGTCAATTTCGCCGGCATGAATTCCCGCTTGAATAAAAATAGTCGGCTTGGCGTTTTGCATTAACTGCGAAGGTGTAAATGCGCCATCTTCGCTTGCTACCATCATGTTGATCGCACGGCCACTGGCACTATGTGCAATAGTTTGCACTTGGAATTGGGTAGGGTTTGCTGCAACAAGACGATCTACAAAGGCCATAGTTTGCTGATAATTTGGTGACTTTAGCCCTTCGCTTAGTTCGAAATCAGTGGTTAATGGGCCTTTTTGTTGTATCAGTGCCAAACTTTGACCTTGCCATGGCAACAATGGCGGTAAATGGCTATCTAATGTAACACTGGCACTTAACAATAATAAACTGGCGATCATAGGACTCTCAAACGTTGGCCTCTTTAATAGCTTGAAATTATAACAAGGATAAATGACAGATCGCGTAAACTGCGGTGATTCAACAAAAAAATGCAGCCAATGACAATTTAAAAACTTTATAGGGCTAATTTTCACGCATTAAAAAAGGCGCTATAAAAGCGCCTTGCCACTCAAGAATAATGTGCTTAAAACATATCTTGATAAGGATTCGTTTTACTAAATGCAATGGCTTTATCAAAACCGGGAATATGCATGTCGGTATCAGAAATGACAATTTCATCTTCATCAATCATGCCATCACCAAAGCGATAGATTAGCTCATATTGTCCTAAGTCAGCTTGTTGCTGATAATTAGTCTGAGCAGCTGTAACGGTTTGATTGCTCAATGCATATGCATCCATCACCGCACTACCATGGCGTTTTGCTAACATTTTCATGGTCACCATGGGTGACAAAACAGTGGCTGTGGCATTATTTCCGCCAAAGCCTTTTGAATTAATAAAAGCAATATCCATGTTTTCGCATTGATAATGCTCAGTACGAATATCTAAATACTGGTTATGCACATCCTTGGCCACTTTATCTATGGTGGTAATACCCGGCATAATATTATGTGCAAATACACCCAGCGCCATCGCTAATTGGTCGCCACTAGCTGGCGCAATTGTGTGCCCTACATACGCTTTTGGTGCTGCTACTTTCCAATTATCAATGGCAAACGTTTGTGCCACCTTATGATAAATTAATGACTCTGTTACGCGGTTTTGCGGTGTGCTTGAACCATGCGCTAAAATAAAGCTACGTTGTTGTAATGCTTCTTTACCTAATAAGCTCGTGGCTAATGCCGCCGACTTCGCCATGGTTATATAATTACCCGGTCCCGGTGATGTAATTGATTTTTTAACGCCATCAGCATTTACAAATACATCAGGCACGCAGCCTAGAATGTCTGCCCCCAACTCCAGTGCTAACGCATCATCCATTAGAATCGCTACTTGTGCGCCTTCACCTAAAGTAAAGCCACAATTTTCGCCAAATGGGCGGCTACTTTTACGATAATCAGGCTCATCATCATTGCTTAAGTTATCCAAGCGGCGTAAACCTTCAATATTCGCCAGCGCACTCATATTACCAAAGCCTTCAACAACTTCAGGGGTAATTGCGCATTCAACACTTGCCACAATAGCAACACGTGTACGCCCTGCTTGTATATCGTTTACTGCAGCGCGCAAGTTATATAAAAATGTTGCACACGCGCCTGAAGTTGAAAACGTAGTGCCTACATTGCCCGTCACATAGGCATTAATAAAATCGGTCGACATTGTATTTAAGCCAAGCGCTAACTGCTTGGTGCTGACGCGATCACCTTGCTGGCGCGCTTTTACTAAACCACCTAAGCCCTTGTCATCCATTTGACCAATAACCGACGCTGAATAAGTGCCAATTTTATCAGGCTCAACACTATTCATAATGTGTTGCCAATCGAGTCCGGTTGATTTAATCGCGTCAGTAGCAGCAAATATAGTGGCTTGTAAACCACGTGGCTGGTAGCGACTGTTGTACATAATAGACGGATCAAACCCTGTTGGTAGTTGCCCAGCCGATTTAATCGGATTATCGCGAGTAGAATCATGTTTAATATCAAACTGAGCCGCAATGGTTACTTTTACTTTTTTATTTTCAAGCTCTTCTACTTGCCAACTTGTAGGGACCGGCGAAGGTAAATCTTTACGACGTGTTTCAAACACAATAGCGCTTTCATCTGACGCGGTTAACGTCATTTTTTGCTGCCACGGTGTTGCATCGACATCAAAATGCTCTTTTTCAATTTTACGAATTAACGTACCGGCAATAATTTGCTCACCAAAGCGTGCTTCTATGTCGCTTTGCTCAACAGTATTGCCTTGTAAATCTTGCAGTTGCCCATTCACAAGACTCACTAAATTCATTAACGTGGCGAGGCCTAAAAATGTTTCTTGGCGGGCTTGAGTATCTAAGTTATTTAACACGATACGACGATAACCTTGATGAAAAGAAGTACGGCCTGCGGCGTTAATTCCACCCATGCCGATAATAACGGGTAATGCTGTCATAATTTACCTTGAGAAAACGTGTTATAGGAGAAGCTTGCAGTTTAGATGGATTTAATTATCAACATTGTGCTTAAATAGCCAAATAATGAGCCTATGAGGCCAAATCAAACTGGTCGGAGCAATTAAATGGACAACAACTTGGTACTTAGCCCTTTGCAAATAAGTATTTTGGTATACCAGCACTTATTGATCACCAGTGTCACCTTGCCAATTGAAATGCTCAGAGCCGGTGAGGCGTACGCCAAAGGGCATATAAACAGCGGAACTTTTCGGCCATTAACGATTAATTTAATCGCTGAGGACAGCGAACCTATCAAAAATCGCAGCGGCTTAGCAATATTACCGGATCACACTTACGGCACAGCACCTTACAGTGACTTGATTATTGTGCCCGGTATTTGGCGCAATCCTCGCCCTGTTGTCAGAGCAAACTCTGGGTTAGTTCAGTGGCTTGCCAGCAGCTGGCAAACGGGTAGCTCAATCATTGGCGTGGGTACTGGCAATTGCTTAGTCGCTGAAGCTAAGTTATTAAATGGTCACCCCGCTACCACTCATTGGCATTATGCAGAACAATTTAAACGCGACTACCCACAAGTGCTGCTCAAGCCTGATTTTTTTATCACTCAATCTGAGCGCTTATACAGTGTGGCAAGTCTAAATGCCTTAGCAGATGTGATCGTGCATATTATTAGCCAATACTACGGACAGGCCGCCGCTCAGCATGTTGAGCGCAACTTTTCTCACGAAATTAGGAAACCTTACGAAGATCAGCGCTACCTTGAAGGCGCCGTTGATCGGCATCCAGATGAACTCATCGCGCAAATTCAATTTTGGTTAAAAAACAACTTAACCACAGAACAAAGTTTAACAGAGGTCGCTCAACTATTTAGTTTGAGTTACCGCTCTTTTACCCGCCGTTTTCGCATTGCGACCAACCAAAGCCCCATTGAATATTGGCAGCAATTACGCGTACAAACAGCCAAAGAGCTACTTGCTTCATCTAACTTATCAATTCAGGAGGTTGCTTTAGAGGTGGGTTACAATGATCAAGGTCATTTAACCCGCGTGTTTAAGAAAGTGCTCTCGCAAACGCCTAGCGAGTATCGAAAAGTGGTTAGAAGAAAGTTATTTGGTTAATAAGTTGGCGGGGTGTTATTTTTAAACAGTTAAACCTTTTAGATAGCAAAATATACAGTGCGGGTTAAACATGAGTATCGACGTTTAACGCGTATCATTTATCATCGCTGTCGATTTGAGTACGCCTTTCAAATACTAACTTTAATGCTGCGTCCATTTCTTTAATAAAGTCATCCTTAAATGGAAATTTTTCTGATGGTGCTTTCAAATAACCAATGTGAGCAGTTCGCTTGAAAATAATTCTGTCTTGCTGAAGTTGACTCAAATTAACAAAAGGATGGCTTTGCTTAAGTGCTTTAATGCCTGATAAAATGGCCCACTTGTCGTTGATATAACAGTCGATTCTATTTTTAGCCAGCTTCAAAATATTTGA
>TARA_R110001606_G_scaffold338_2_pt1 | contig 12003 bp, 3 predicted proteins | sample TARA_R110001606 | Tara Oceans TARA_R110001606 (sample SAMEA4398315) | marine metagenome | biome: Polar Biome; feature: [SRF] surface water layer (ENVO:00010504); material: water (ENVO:00002006), including particulate matter (ENVO:01000060) such as... | depth 5 m
GACAGTGCTTGTATAGTCATTAAACTAGCTTCTAACTTTGGATTACCTAGCTCAAATTTAAAAGGAGTTTTTTTGTTATATTTTAACCTATCACCAGCAGCATCTAACATGCCAAACTTAGATCCAATTGGTGGTGATAAATTTAATAAGTCTTCAGCAACCTCAGTATAATCAGCTTTAAAAGGAGTTTTAGCATTTTGTTTTAAAAACTCAAGAGTTGCATTTTTAAATGTTGAAATAAGAGCACCTTGTACACCAAAACCTCTTAACATAGAATCCATAGTTGACTGTAACGTGTAAGCTTTTGTACTAGCTATTTTTTCTTCAGAAACATCATCATCATTATATAACATTCCAAACAGCGCTGACTGTAACCCAGCAAACATAGCGACTTGAGCACCCATGTAATAAGTTATTCTACCCATTGCTTCTGATATATTTCTTACACCTCTTGTTCTGCCTTTAGCAACGTCAAGTATGTCTTTCATACCAGCTCTATTCATTTGCATAGGAGTATTGGCAAAAGGTAATATAATTCTACCTATTAATGAAGTTTGTTGTCTAGATAATAAATCTGCTCTAGACGACTGCTGTGTTCTTTCAGCTAGTACTTGAAAATCTAAAAAAGATTGTTTTTCAGCATCTTTAGTTTTCATACCTTGCTTTTCATACATTTTAATTCTGTTTCTATAGAACGTAGCACCACCAAAAGATATTGCAAAACTATCCGCAAGTTTTGTTGGCGTGTAACCAACTTTAAGTACTTTAGAAATTACACCTTGTATCATATTTGGCGAAGAAGCAGCTGCAGAAGCTATTTCAGCCTCTGTTACATTTATAGCTAAACCATCTCGTCTCTGCTTTAACATAGGAGAATTCATTATATATAAAAAGTCTTTAGCAAACTGTGGCACGTTGGCCATAGCTCTACCAGCAGATATAGGGTTGTTTTCTCTCATGTTGAGAAAGTTAAGAGTAGATATAGTTTGCAGTGCTGCTGATCTAGTATTAAAGTTCATGATAGTACCAATACCACCATTTAAATAATTCATCATAGCTGCACTACCTCTATCTAACTTTAAAGATCTAGTTCTACCAGTTTGCATACGATCAAACATATCTGTTATGTTTTCTCTCCACCTAGTACCTAGCTTAGATTCCATTTTGTTTAAATTTTGCTCAGAGAAAATTTGATTTTTAACATCTATAAACTGCTGAAGGTATTGTTTTCTACTAACACCTCTATCTATATTTGTAACTTCACCAGCCATTGTTTCTCCCCACCAATTCTCACCCGGCTCTTTCAAACCTTTTTCTTGCTTTGTAATAGTAGCAAAGCGCTCTGCATAAGCTTGTAAACTAGGGTTTTTCTTTATATGCTCAACTAGCTTTGTCTCTGTTGATTTTGCTAAATCTGGAATTTTATAACCAGCTTTGTTCCACAAATAAACTCTCATAGCCATGTCGTTTGTAAAGCTAGTACCTTCAACTTCTTTTGAAATTTGTTTAACTACGTCTTTGTTTTGTTTACGAAGAGACATGTAGTCATTTTTCGCAGATTGCCTAGCTACATTATAATCTCTTATACCTGTTTCAAATGGCATTATAAATTCTTTTTTAAACCATTTTTTGTTTTCATTACCTTTTTTACCTTTACCATACAAAGGCTCTATTAGTAACTCTAAATCAGCAGCACTATCTCGCATAAATACTCTTCTTCGCTTAATATCTTTACCTCTAACTTTAGCTTCTGCTTTTGAAAAAGTTTTATTAACCTCTATACCTAAAGAGTGATCCATAATGTTATTAACCTTTTCGTTTAAAGTAGTTTTACTAGACATATAAGCTTGTTGCACACTAGATTTTATATCTAGCTGACTTAACACATCTTTAACAGCTTTTACATTAGGTAGAGCATCGTCTACAAAATACATATCATTATAACCTTCACTAAACTTTTTAAGCATCCACATTGCTTTAGCCTCACCAGTACTATTTCCAAGTCCAGTTATATTTTTAAAAGGTATTTCAACACCCTCAGTTTTTAAATAGTCATGTATTGCTTTTTGGCTTTCAGGTGCTCTAGCTGTTAATATAAACACGTTTTCAGGACCATATTTTTTAATCTGGTTTTTTAGCTTTTGCATTAGCGGTCCCGGTTTACCTTTAGTTACTTTGTTAAAGTCTGTAAAATCCATTTTCCAACCTTCAGCTAATAACTTATCACCAACAAAAGGCCATTCATTAGATGCTATTTTCTTTTTTTGTTTGCCTTTAGTTGCAAACACAAAGTTCTCACTAATACCTACAGTTTCATCAAAATCAAAAGTAGACATACCTCTAGCTTTCTTTTTAAACTCTGCACCTTTAGTTAATGCTTTGTCAAAAGTCTTAGCATTTTCTATAGCTTCTTTATTAGTTTTAGAAGCTGGTAAACCTACCTCTTTATTTTTAGCATTGTTTACTTTTAAAGCTGTTTGTTCAGCTATATAAGCTTGCTTCATTTTTTTAGCAGCTGTAGTGTTAGCCATTTTTTTCCAAGCACCAGGCGAGTCTAAGTCTAAAGTTGATTTTGAAGTAATATTTTTTGGTGAAAGTAAAGCTTCTGCTGAAAGTTTATAAGTATAACCAGCTGTTATGTCTGTACCTTTAAATTTATAACTAGTAGCATATATTCTGGCTTTTAGTTCAAAATTACCTTCTAATCTAGTTGCGCCAGCTTCCATAGCTATTCTATTATTCACACTAGGTTCTCCAAGTACAAAAGCACCTTTACCACCCATTTGAAAATTAAAAACACCTTTGTTTAAATAATCAACTTCAACAAACTTACCGTTAACAATTACAGAGTTATCAGCAAGCTTAGCCTTGGCATTACCTCTACCACTAAGCAATTTATGTACTTCGTTAGGTATTTTTGTTTGAGAAGTAAAGTCTTCACCTGGCTTTAATATATTTTGTTCTCTTAGTATAGCTTCTACTTCTTTAGCGCCATTTTTAATAGCTTTTTGCATTGCCTCAACAACTAAAGCCTCTTCTTTTGAATCAGTTCTTTTTTTACTTCTTGTTATAGTGCCTTTTGTATAATTAACAAAGCCAGCTGGATTTCTAGAACCTCTAGCTTTTCCAAACTTTAATTCCCACATTTGACTATTGTTCCACCACTTAGCTACCATATCAGCTTGTTGAACAGTACCTCCTTTCCAGTTTCCTTGTGGTGGATAATAAATACTCTTCTCTCCAGTACCACCTGTTATTTGTATGCCTTTTTCTTTTAGTCTTGTTATTTTACCAACACTTTGTGCTTGTAAATATGGCTCATAGTTGTAGCCAAGATTACCCTTACCTTGACTTTGCCTAACAGCATCAGTAAGATTTCCTATTTGCCAATGATCAAAAACTATTTTTACAGCTTCTGGATTGTACTCAGTCCCATCTTTTCTTTTAATTATAGAGGTTTTTTTATTAATATCAAACACTTCTCTCACGTCGGTTTGCTTTAATATTTTCTTTAGCTCTCTAGCATCTCTTTTTATTTCCGTAACGCTAAACATTAAGTTAGGGTCTCTACCTATTTCACTAGCAACTCTTTCTAAGTAAGTATCAAACATCATTTCTCTAGCTTCAATAACTTTTTGTGAATCTTTACCAGTTCCTTCTATAGATCTTTCTAGTTCTAAAATAGATATGTTTTTTACTTTAGCAATAACCTCTGGCTTTAACAAAACTTGAGATGTCATATCTTTAGCTAATTCAATACCTATAACTTCTGCTAATCTGTCTTTACGAGTACCTTTTGTTGATCCTAAACCAGATCCAATATAGAACTTAATAAACTCTGCTGGTGTAGGTTTTTTAAACTTATATAAAGCATTACCTGCAGTTCTAGAGGTGTTCTTAGGCACTCTACCTTCTGATATAGCTTTGTCAGTTTCTTTAACAGACATACTTTCTATTTCAACCTCTGTGAATATTCTATCTTTTGGTTTTGATAGCCTTTCTATTTGTACAAAAAATCTATTATCAACAAACTTCATAATCTGGTCAAAGTTATCTCTTAAAAATATTTCATACTCAGGACCTTTGCCCATTAAGTCTGCTATAGGTTTTTTTAATTCTGTTTTAAAATTATTTTCTAAATTTTTTTCAAAACCTTTTGTGTTAGGTAAAGGAAGCTTTGTACCAAACGTCTTTACAACAGCTGTTTCAACTCTGTCTATTAACTCTTGGTTAATACCTTTTTCTTCACCTTTAACTATAGACTTTCTAAAGTTAGGAGCTTGTTGTATTTTTTCTTTAGCTAAATTTATATCTGTTAACTCTTCAGCTGTTAATTGTTTAGACTCAAGTTCTTTAACTTCTGCAGCGTCTAGTTTTTTAGTAAATTGTCTTTGAGCGTCTTTACCTAGTATTTTATTAGCAATATCAATATGTTTACCTTGTTTTAGCCTACCAAGTATATGCTCTGCCATAGTAGTACCTTTGGCTGGGTTGTACTTTACAATACTACCTAAAACACCGTATATAGGATCGTTAGCCATAGCATCGTATAATAAATCTTTTTTACTTTCGTAACCCGGGTGTTCTCTATATATTTCTGTGTAAAACTTTACAAAGTCTTTACTAACCTGTCTGCCTTGAGCATCTTTACCTTTTATTATATCTATAATTTCATTATAACCTTCTAAACCTTTTTCATTATATAGTTTATCAACTTTAGAAGATGTTTCAGCCATCTCTTTAGTTACAGTTCTAGACTCAGCTATGTTTTTTCCTGTAACGTTTTTACTTGTTTTTAACACGTTTAAAACATCTTTATTTACAACACCTGTTTCGCTACTTTTTTGTATAGCTTTTATCATGTTGTAAAGACCTTTACCGCTGTTAGTGCTAACGTCTAGTTTTGCAAATCCAGCCTGTCTAAATATAGGTTCAAAATAAGTCTTTAATCTTGCTGTTAACCCTGGTGATTCTGCAACTTCTTTGTTTTTTAGAACGTCACCAAAAGCTGTTAAATACTCTTCGTAATACTCGTTTTTAGGTCTTACAATACGATCACCGTTTGGTTTAGTTATAAAATTACCTTCAGAATCTTTTTCAAATTTATATTCAGACTCCATTCTTTCTTCTACAAGTTTTCTTTCTTTTGAGTTTAGTAGGTCTAAAAACTTATTTATTTTAACCATGCCTTCTTTAGAAACTCTAGTTTTTTCTACACCATCTTCAACAAAAGTTTCTTTTAAAGAATTTTTTAATATAGCATGTGTAATTTCGTGCAATGGAGTTCCAAGCTGTCTAGCTTTCAAAGCAGCGTCTTTGTTGATGTATATTTGATTTTTTACTCTATTGTAACTACCTTCAGAGCCTTTTTGAACACCCTCTAGTTTGTTATATTGGCTTTCGCTAAGCAAATTAAAACCAGCACCAATTTCTCTTGCCATTAATTTAGAAAACTCAACTTCAGTTTTAAACTTGTCTTTTAATATTTTGTCGTAAAGTTTTTCATTTTTAATAATATTTTCTGTAGATAAATCTAGCTTTTCTTGTAACTCTTTTATTTTTTGCTTGTTAACGTTTTTTAAATGAGGTTGAGTTTCTATTGCAGTTTTTAAATTTTCAATTTTACCTAATACCTCAGCTTGATTTAAATATTCTTTTATTTGCACTTCTCTAGCTTCTGGAGAAACTCTATGTAATCTTTGTTCTTTAACCAGCTTTACTATACTTTTATAAACATTATGTTTTTCACTTAGCATGTTTCCAAAATCAGAGTTTTCACTAACTTGAAATCTTTTCTTTAAAAATGACAACTCAACTTCTGACAATGCAGCTATTCTATCAACATCTTTAGCTGTTGTTTGTTGACCAGAATTCATTTTGTTAAATATATCAAAAGTATTAACTAAATACTCTTTATATTTACCTTCTTTTTTAGCTAATTGTTTTGCTAATTTAAGCTCGTTGTGAAATACTAATTGATCGTATTCATTTTCTATTTTTTGTCTTTTTTTATTAAATTCAGCTTCAAAACCTTCTATGCTTTTATCTTTCTCTAATTTGCTTAAGTTAAATAGTTGCTCTGCTTTTTTATTGTTTAAGTCTTGTAAGTTGAACTCACCTTTTTTGTTTGTTTTTACACCAAAAGATTTTGCAGCTGTTCTAGTTCTAGAGCTAAGACCGGTACTAGCACGCATTATATCGTTTTTCATACCAGTAGCTAGCTTAGATAAAGAGTTTTGTTTCATTGATGGTGAAATAGACTGAAACATAAGCATACCAATATATGTTTCAACAAGATTTTTAAACCCTTCACCTTGCTTCATATCTTCTTGAGACTCGTAACCTAAATCATTAAAGTTAGTAAGGTTAACAACTTCTTCAGCAAAAAACATTGTAGCGGTACCAGTTGTAGCACCTATATTCATTTCTAATAAAGACTGAGCTGTTTTAGACCTATTTATTGCCGCTAACATAGGTGTGAATATATTTTTAGTAGTGTTAAGCTTGTTTAATATTTTACCCGCAGCTACATTACCAAAACCTAATGCAAATGGAAACGTAGGTGAAAATTCACCTGTTTTTGAGTTATAAACAAAAGGATCAGCACCAAATAAATTTTCAGCAGGCATGTCTGCTAAACCTAACACAATAGTTTCTTTAACACCACCAAGACTTAAGTCTACAACATTTCTAAATATTCTTGATTGTGGACCAGCGTTTTTAACAAATCTACCTAAAACGTTTACTTTTTGATCTAACAATTTTCCCAAATTTTTAGCTTTTTTACCAAAGCCCATTGGAAGTTTTTTAGTTAAATAAACAGAAGCAGCAAGAGGTACTAAATGAGTGGCAACGTCTCTACCTCCTTCAAGCATATCTCTTAACTCATACTCAGTACCACCAACATTAAGTCCACCTTCACCACCCCAATCACTTCCAGCTCTTTTTATAGTTTCATCATCTATTTGGTAGCCATTAGCCTCCATCATGTTTGAAAAAGTTTCAACAACTTGATCGTTAGTTTCTGACATAAATATTTCCTCAAAAAAACCTTGTTCATCTATCAAACGTAAATCAGCATTTATTTCTATAGCCCTATTTATTGTAACAAATTCTTCTAAAGCTTTGTTAAACTGTCTTGATGTAGCTGTTTTGGAAGGTAGTTTTTGTAGTTCAGCTAAAAGCTCACCAGACTCGCTAATATTAGCAATAATGTCCATAACGTCATACATGTTCTTAGATCTACCAGGTATTGCATCACTTGCTTTTAGTTTTCCAAAAATACCAACATCACCTAAAGTTTTTAGATTTCTTCCAGCATCCTTATTGTCATTTGCAAGATTAATTGAAGCCATTAAGTTGTAAAACTTTTCAGCACGCATTTCGTTTAAAACAGACTCATCGTTTGAAGTACCAATGTTACTAGCTTCTTCCTCTACTTTTTTTGGAATATAATTTTTTAAAGTACCATCTTCATTTAGTAGTTTGACATAACCACGCTCTTTACGTAATTCATCAGCTTTAGCTTTTTCACCATTTCTTTCAAGTTCAACTATGTCCATATCTTCAATAGATATATAGTTATCACCCGCAGCGATTATAGCTTTGTTAGCATCTTCTTTTAGTTCAAATTTAGAATTAAACTTAATTTTTTGTTCATCAGACTTTAATCTTATGTAAGTATTTCTATCTTCTTCTCTTTTGTTTGAATTAGACCAATATCTATAACCCATATCAAGCTTATGGCCTGAAGGAGAAGCTGGAGGTTGAAAAGGTTGTCTTCCACCAAGATCTTCTATAAACAAAGACCTACCATAAAGCTTCGCTCTTACTTCACTAGCATCGTTAGTTCCCCAGTCCTGAAAAAATATTTCGTCAAGAAGTTTCTTATTTTTTTCAAGATCAATTTCCTGTTGTTTTGCATAAGCATCATCGTACATACCCTGAGGAAAATTTGTAGGAAGCTGAATTTCATCAAATGGAACATCTTGATATGGTTTATACTCTAGTTTGTCAAATCTTCCTGTCTGGCGTTTGTAATTGGTTTTTTTGTAACCTGGTGTTTGTTCAATTCCTCCAAAATTATCTATACCACGATAGTCTTCAAAATAATCAAATTCTTCTGTCGACTCCTCAACATTATCTGTAGAAACAGTGTTTTTGTTAGAAATAGCAGCGGCAGTTGCAGCGCTTCCAGTTGAAGATTCTGTATTTTCAAAAATATTAGGCTTAAAACTTACTTTATCATTAGTTTCACTCGCACCAGGATTTTCAGCTAGCCACGCATCTAACTCTTCCTGCGTTTCAAAAGTAAACGCTTCACCATTTAAATAGTAAGTTTTATTCATTTAATTTACGTTATAATATTTAAAATAATCTTCTTGTATAGTTGTTCCAACTGATACGCTGTTATTTTTTAGTATTGTAGGCATTATGTTTCTAACTTGTTTTTTATTTGTTATATCAAACGTAGGCGACATTCTATTAATAATTAATTTTCCAGTAGTACCGTCTTTAGCACCAAACATATTTTTCCTAAAATAATACGTATTTTCTGTTCCTTCTACTTTAGCTAACTCAATACCTAACCCAGCACCAAATACTGTGCTAACCTGTTGTTGGAGTTTTATTTGATCCTTTCCTTCACTTCTTCCAGCAATTGTTTCAGAAATCATTTGTTCAATATCTTTTATTACCTCATAATCTCTTTTGTCTTTTTTAGTAAGTTTGCTTTGATCAATAGCTGGGTTTTTAGCACCAGGTGAGTAACCAGAGTATGATGTTGCAGAAAAATCATATTCAATCGTATTTCCTAATCTAACAGGTTTTTGAGACTCAGTAATTAAGTCTAAATAATCATTTCTATCGTTTTCTAAGTTTGGGTCACCAAGCATTATTTCTCTAACAAGCAAACCTTTTACTTTATCACTAACAGCGCTTGCCTCTATTGCAGGGCTTTGATTAAGTGCATAGTTGTTAACTAACAAGTTCATTGCTTCTTTTTCATCTCCACTTAGAAATTTAGTTAAATATTCTTGTGCAAAACTTGTTCTTACGCCATTAATAGTGTGTTTTCTGTCAAGAGCAAAAGATATAAAAGAGTTTGGATCGTTTTCAAATTCATTAAGCATGTTATCTTTGTATGTAGTGCTTGCTGTTTTCCACTTTTCTGTTCCTTGACCATCTTCTGTATGTGTAAAATCTGTTTTAGCTAAAAAGTTTGTTGTTAAAGTATTTGCAGTTTTACTATCATCAACCCTAACCATACCAGTTAAATCTTTAAGTAAAGTTGCTGGGTCTACATATTCATTATTCATACCAACAACTAGTAAGCCATCATTGTTTTTATTAGCTATCATCCATGTAGAAGTTTCTTCTAACTCGCCAGTGTCTTCATTTTTAACTTTTACTTTACCTTCTAGATTACCAGTTAGATAAGCATCTATATAGTTCATCGCTAAAGGATTTGCACCGTTTGAAAACTTTTCTTTTTGCATCTTAAACATAAACTGTTTTATATTAGGAAGATCTTCTTTAGCGTGTAGTTGCAATTGCTTTAAATCTTTTATACCTTTGTTTATGTCTTTTTTATTTTTTATTATATTTTGCTGCTTGTCTATAAACATTTGTTTAAGAGGTTCCATATCAGTGTCAATAACCATATTTTCAACTATCTCTAGTCCTTTAGTTATTTTTGCATCTCTTACGGCTATTCCTTTACCAATAGCTACTATTCCTTGCATAAAGCCAGAAATATCAAATTCTCCTTTTGCAGGGCCAAACGCTGCACCCGCAGCTTCTATTATTGTTTTATTCGCCATATTATTTTTTGTTATTTAACTTCCTAACCCTGATAGGTAACCACCTGCCATAGAACCAAGACCAGCAGCAAGTTGTCCAAACATTTGTCTTCTACCAGCAATATTAGCCCTTGCACCAGCTACTCTTTGTCCTTCAACACCAAGTAAAGTTGTTAATTGGTCTAGCTCAAATTGTCTAGCGCCTTCAGCATTTGCTAATTCTACTTGACTCATTGCTTGGTTTATTCTACTTTCTTCTTGTAATCTTAACTCTCTGTTTCTAGCCATCATCTGCCCAACGGTTGTACCCATTTGTTGAGTAGCCATTTCAGCTTGAGTGCTAAGAGCTTGTGCTAAACTAGCAGCGCCAGAACCACCAGCAACACCTTTTAAACCTTGTAATATATTTGCTTGTTGTTGAGCAAAAGCTTTACGTTGCATTTCAAAAGCAGTAGTATCTACTTCCATGTCTTCAAATATATTTTCTTGATCTATTATACTTGGATCAATAGGTTGAAATTTTAAGTTTTCATAATCGCTCAACCTTTTATCAAATCTAGCCTCAGCATCGGATAGTTTTCTTTTGTCTTTTTTATTTCCTTTTCCAAAAAGTGTACCTCCCACTCCAGCTATAAGACCTATAGACTGCATTGCAGTAAGTGTTCCAATAAATTTTGCAGGGCTTTTTTTCTTTATTTTGTTGTTCATATCTATTATAGTTACATTTTTTATATGTTATTTACTACTTTCTAACACTTCAGAGCCAAGTGCAAATAACTCTGCTTTTTTAATTGAATTGTTAGTTAGCTTTACTTCCGCATAATAACCAAGCAAGCTATTGTTGTTTACGCTAGTATCTTTAGAGAACATTAAAAAATCTGTTACCGATAAACCACTAGCGTTGGAATTAGGATTTATTGTAATAGATTTTAGTACATAATCTATTTCTTCTACTCTACCAATACAAACAGGTGTAGCGTTACTATAACCATTTGTTAGTGATGTGTAATAAACTTGATCACCAATTTGTAAAGAGTTGTTTTCTATATTGTTCTGTAATGTTATTTTCATATTTTATGGTGATACGACTCCGTGTGTTATAAGTTTAGTTAAATCTAACTTTAATTTAGCGTTAGTTGTTGGGTATTTATTTATAACAACAACGCCTTCAATTTTTATTTCTTGATGAGATCCGTTTATATAAAGTTTAGTTCCAACAGGTACAACTTTAGAAACAACACCATCTCCAGCCCCTGCAAACGTAACGCTAAGACTACCAGCCGTAGAACTTGCACTAACACTTTTAATTAAATTATTATTTGCATTTTCATCTATGTTAAAACCAGTGGCTCTAACTAAATTGTTACCAGTAACACCATAAGTACCATTTACGTTTATAGCTATATCACCGTTAGATTCTGGAAAAGTTGTATTTGTTCTAACTGTTTTAACTAGTTGTGTTCCTTTTGCAATAAAATTATTAAAAGACATACTTAATCCAAAAACTTTACTTATTAAAGTTGGACCATAAGCTCTAAAATAAATTGTAACACCATCTGCAATTGATTGCTGAACAGATATAGTGATAGTGTTACCGCTTATAGCTGTTATTATAGGCGACTCTCCAAAATCACCAGCTGCAATTGATCCAGAGCTAACAGCGCTTAAGGTCATACCTACAAATAAATTAATCACACTGTCTAATACTATTGTTGTTTTATTAGATATACTTCCATTTACAACTTGAGTTTGTTGAGTAAACCAATACGTATCTGGTATTACAAATTGATTAGAGGCTGGTCTATCAGGAAGCATAAGACCAAAACCATGCGTATCGCTTGAAGCGTTTGTTAAAGTCCAAGCGATAGGAACGCTTACAGCCGCACTTCTAACTGTAGATCCAGTGCTTTGCACAGCTGTATCTGGTGGATGTGCAGTGTATTTAGATTGAAAATCAGCGTTTATCTCGCTACCTTCGTCAAGTTCTAGCGAAACTATTGTTTGACCAACTTGAGTAATATTTTTTCTAGTAACAAATGTGCCGTTTGAAAACTTAGTTGTTTGTTGCTTTGCTATTACAAGTATGCTATACACCTCGCCTGTAGCGTCAGCAGGAAACAAAATAGGTAGTTGGAAAGAAGACCCAGCCATCTTAACACTTAAACTGTTTTCAGAAATAAAAGCTTGTGTAAAAGATTTTGTT
>TARA_R110001606_G_scaffold377235_1_pt1 | contig 11994 bp, 1 predicted proteins | sample TARA_R110001606 | Tara Oceans TARA_R110001606 (sample SAMEA4398315) | marine metagenome | biome: Polar Biome; feature: [SRF] surface water layer (ENVO:00010504); material: water (ENVO:00002006), including particulate matter (ENVO:01000060) such as... | depth 5 m
GATGATGCTAATTGGAGTATAGATAATAATCCTAATGATTATATACTAGATAATATTATAAATGCAGAAGATAATCCATCTATGGATATGGATGCTTTTAATATTATATTTAACAATAGTCAAAGCAATTTAAAAGATAAACAAAAATATTCTGATTATAATTCTTTACTAGAGGATTATAAAAATGGTAATAAACGTAAAAAGAAAAGAGCTACTGAAATTATAAATACAATAAATAAAGATGTTAAGTATCAAATAAATCAGGGTTACAATACAGAAAATGAAAATTATCAAATAGAGTATAATAAAAAGAAAGGAGAAGTATTACCTAAACTAAAACAGTACTTTAATGAGATAGTTATGGATGACGTTGATCAACCTACAAGGGCAAAATATGGTGGTTCACTACCTAAAGCACAAGATGGATGGTTTGATAAAGTAAAGGATGGAGTTAATTCTGTTTTTAATCCTTATGGAACATTACTTAATTATGGAGTAAATAAAGTAAAAGAAAATGTAGCTAACAATTGGAATGCAAGTAAGGGGTATGTTGGTGAAGATTCAGGATTTGCAACTGTTCCTAATGTTCTAGAAAGAATATGGAATACAGGTTTTAAAAATGAATCAGAAATAGCTGATAAATACTTTACTGGAGAAGGTGCCCTAGAACAAAATATGTTTAAAATGTACTTAGGTCAACCTCAAGATGGTGCCTTTCAGTTTCAAAAAAGCCAGTATGTACCAACAAAAGGACATAAAGAAGGTGATGAGTATTGGTCTATACCAGAAGAATATCGTAATAGTATATATGGAACAAATAGCTTTCCACAGGAAATAAATTTAGGTGGCTGGCATCCAGATGATGGTGACTTAATGGACTATTTAGAACAACAATACTCAGGAGTAGTAGAGGCAGACATGGTTGTTGGTGATTATACAAGAGGTGTGGGAAGAGATGAAGATAATAACATATATCTTTCCGCATATGATAAATTTGATCTTAATCCATTTAACACGCATCAAGCAGGCCCAAGAACCCAATCAAAACTAGAAGATATGTTATCTGGTTTTGATGATTTATCATTTGGAATAGGTGCCCCACAAAGTATATATGATAGATTTGGTTATACTCATGTAAATTATGAAAATTATCCTGAGTTTTATTCTGAAAAAGATAGGGGTAATGTTTACAGAAATGATGTTTTAAACAATCGTTTAGCAAGAAAAGAAATGGATCTAAACTGGGATCATGATACAAATACATGGAGAGATTCAGAGTATACACCAAAGTATGCTACTGATATTATTCCTAGAAATAAAGAAACCGGTAGAAGAGCACATCCTACATCTAATTTAGTTAAACAAAAACAATATGGAGGTTCACTACCAAAGGCTCAGTTTGGTATAAATTCAATAATGAGTGGTAATGCATATGGTACAAATGTTGCAGGTACTACAGGAGTACTTGGAAATGCCTATAAGAGATCAGGCTTTGAAGAGGTTGTAGAGAAAGTTGATCCATATGTTACACTAGATAATACTGAACTAGCAGGTGGCTTTGTACCATATTTAGGAGAAGTTATTGATGCTAAAAATACTATAAAAAGTATGTATGAAGGAAACTATGGGGATGCTGCATTACATGCTTTAGGGTTTGCAATTCCTTTTATTCCTGGTAAAGCAATTGTTAAAGGATATAAAAATTTATTTGGAAATGCAGATGAAGTTGTTGATGCAGTAAATACAACAACTAAAAAAGTTGTTAAAGGTGGTAATTATGTTACACCAAAATGGTCTCAAGGTGTTACACACTATGGTAAGATTGGACCAGAAGGTGTTGAAGGTGCATTAACAGGAATGAAAAATCAAGGAAAACATCTAGATGAAATTGGTTTTGATGTTAGTACACTAAATGGAAATAACATGGTTTTTCATGGTAATAAGCATGGAAGAAATATTGTAGAGGTAGCATTACCAGATGGAAAAACACAATTATTTTATAAGTCAAGCGGGCTTGCTGGAAAATCAGGTAGCGGAGTTGCTGGAACAACAGAAGGTTTGTGGCAACCATTTGGTGGGCATGCAAGTACTTCAATTAATGGTAATCAAGTTGATAACTGGTTTATTAAAGATGGAGGTTATTCGGACTTTTATGGAAGCCAAACTTTTAGAGATATATCAGGTAACCTAGATAAAATAGCTACTGATATGAATTGGGATATGTCAGGTCAGATCTTAAAGAGTAAACAAAAATATGGAGGTTCAATCCCAATAGCTCAAGAAGGTGAAGAGACTGGTATTAATTTTAGTGATTTAGAAAAAGGAATAAAATGGTCAGAGAGTTTAAATGGTACATTAATGAAAAACTCAGAGACCTCTGCATCAGGATATTATGGAGATCTCTTTGACAATCTTGATTATGATGGTACAAGAGATGAGTTTATTGCAGATACAGATTATCAAGAAGAGTACTTTAGAAAAAGAGCTCATGGTGAAGTAGAGAATATACCAGGACTAATAAATAATGGAACAGAACTACTTGAAGAATATAAAGATGTAGAACATGGTTTATCTGGATTAGAAATATCTGCCCTATCTAATATGCTTGGTAGACAAGGAACAAGAGAATATTTAGGAAATGTAATAAGAGATGGTCAAACACTTGCAGAAGTTTTTCCACATTTATATGGTGAAGATGTAGCACAGACTAATAAGACTCCACAAGAATACATAGACAAATTTAATGAAGGTTTGTTAAAGAAAAAAATGGGAGGTTCAGTTATGACTAAAGTTAAAAGATTAAATCAACAATTAGCACTATACAATAAAGGTGGTAATATATCTCAATTTGCTAAAAGGGAATTAGAATCTCTTAATATGATTAAACCTCAGATGCAGAATGGAGGGCAAACACCTATTGTACATAATTCATATATTATTAAAAAAGGGGATAATTTAAGTAGAATAGCAAGTAATGCAGATATTTCTCTTTCTGAATTATTAACTTATAATCCAAGTTATATGAGTGACCCAAGTTCAATACAACCTGGACAAGTTTTAAAATTATCTAAGGATGCTATATTAGATAACAATAAAGCTAGGTTAAAAACTACTATAAAAAGAGGAGATACTTTATCAGGTATAGCTTCTAAGTTTGGTGTTAGCTATGAGGATATTGCTAAGATAAATAATATATCTGATCCACGTAAGATACAGCCTGGTCAAGTAATAATATTACCTGATAATTCTAATACAACTGATCCTGTAATTCAAGAAAATATAAGAAAAGCTGAGTCATTATATACTCCTTCAATTACTGAAGTAGATGTTGATACAAATCCTAATGTTAATGTACCATGGGCAAAAAGAATTCCACCACACAAATCTGAAAGTGGTCAATGGGAAACAAAAGGAAAAAGAAATATAAAAACTGAGATAAATAAAATGGATCAAGCTGATAGGATTATTCAAGGTATGAATGATATTGAGGGTGATAATTCAAAAGTAATTGATTATGAAATAAAGGGTGGTGACAATCTTAGTTTAATAGCTCAAAAAAACGGTGTAACAACAAAACAACTAATGACTGATAATAATATATTAGATGCTAATAATATACAAGTAGGTAAAAAAATAAAAATAAAGAAATCTACTGGTAAACCATATATTGTTGTGGATGAGAAACAAGGTAGAATGCATTTATATTATCCTGGTCAAGATAAACCTTCTGAAAGTTTTCCTATATTAACAGGTGCAAATGAAGGGGATGCACAAACAGTTACTAAAATTGGAGTATTTAAAGATGGTAAAACACTAAATAGAGATGAGCTCAATCAAGCAATGAGAGACAATTTACCAGAAGGTACTGATTGGACAGTAGATAATCTTTTAGAATTTGGAGAAGGTTATACAACTGAGACAGATTGGGATGCAGGTAATAAACAAACAGGTGCTGGTGTTTATACAATAGGAATAGTAAATGAAGATAGTGGTTATTATGATGATTCAGGTAAGGGTAGAAAGTCACCATCATTTGTTTTAAATAATTCAAATGATGATGAAGTGCCAATGGTAATACATACATCACCTTCCGCAGGAGATAGAGTTACAAATTTAAATGATAGTGATGGTAGTAATAATAGAGTGACTAATGGATGTATTAATGGTAAGTGTACTGACTTACTTAGTTTATATAATAATCCAGATGTAGGAGAGGGAACTCAGGTTTTTGTGTTACCTGAAGATGCTAATAATAATTTTGTATATGAAAATGGACAAATGAATTTCTATGCAAGTAGTGACAATCAAACAGACTATAAAGAATATATAGATGAAAATGGTGAAGTACAAAAAGGACATGGTATAGCTAATAAAACAACAACTAACTATAAACCTATTAATATAACCTTTGATAAAAATTATTATCAAACTAATTCTGACAGATATGATGGTACTGCAGCAGGTGAAGAAGAAGAGTTTGTAAATAATACACAACCATTCTTAAACTCTATAGCTGATAATAAAAAATTAATGATGGATAAATTAGGAATGGATGGTGATATGTATAATGATTTAGCAATGATAGCTTTTGGTATTTATGGTTATGAAAGTGGTATGGGTGATGAAGGTAGTGGTGCAGAAAATTTTCTTAAGGCTGGTTTAAAATTTACTGGATTAAAAGATACTTCACCAGATGTTCAATCAAAGTATGATACCTATGGTGTAGATGGACCTGGAAATAGTGTTGGTTGGACACAAATAAGATGGGGTCAACTTAATGACTCTGAAAAAGAAGCATTATCAAAAATAGATATTACATCTAATGATCAATTAATGGATCCTGCAAATGCAGCTAAAGCAACAACAGCTATACTATATAAAAGGTATCAAAATCAAATATCTAGAAAAGATAAAAATTCTGAGGACTTTGATATATTTACAGAATTACCAAAGAAATGGTTACCAACAAATTTAAATGAAGACAAAAAAACTGAGTATGTAAATATTGTAAATGGGTATACTGACTATATAAATTTGTCTGAAACAGATATTGATGATGTAGACAATAATTTAATTGTAAAAGGAGAGTATTCAGATGACAATGTTGCATCAAATGAAAGATATAAAAATAAAGGTTGGCAAGAAAATGTTGAAGACTTTTTAAATATGCCAGAAGCTATTGAACAAAGCTATAACAGTAGTACTTATGTAAAACCTATTGTAGATACAGTAAGTTTAGCTGTAGATGATGCTAGTAATGCTGTTAGTGAATGGTGGGATGAAGTAGATTTAAATCCTTTTTGGAAAAGAGGTGGAGAATTTAGTGTAGGAAATCAGGTTCAATTTTACAGTGATTATATTAATGGTAGATATAAAGGAACTAAACAAGAAAATAAATCAAAAAAGATGTATGACAAACTAAATAGAATGTATTATAATGATTCAAAGAAATCTAATAAACATCAATTAGACATAATGAATCATATCTTAAGATCCAATAGGTAATGAAATCATTAGCAAATGCCAGTAATATTTAGTATATTAATAAAGTAAAGTATAACTTATGTATTTATATAATAACCCCTTCATAACAAGTTCAATTTCTTCATTTGAAGAAGGTGGAGATACTCCACCTAAAGAGACTATATATGCTGATCATGATAAAGCTTGGGATTATAAGATGATTGATGGTGTGTGGTACACTAGAAAAAAAGGAGAAGAAAGTGAATGGTTAAGTTTAGAAGATAATGAAGAAGCTACAACTAAATTAAATACGGAATATCCTGATGCACAAATTGTAGAGAACAACACTAAGGTTGAAGAAAGTTCAAATACTACAGAAATAGAAGAAGCTAACAAAAAAGTAGAAGAAGGGTCAGATGCTGTATTTTATGATGAAGAATTTAGATCACCTGAAGAAGCAAATTTATTATCAGGTATAGGAGATACAGGATTATTTGATTTAATTAAAGCAATAGACACTACAGCAGGAAGTTTTAAAAAAGAAAATTATTATGACTCTGGTACTAAAGCTGACTATTCTAAATTTAGTCATACTAATACTACAAACCAAAATTTATTTATAGATCAAGAAGCATTATTAAAAGGTAAAAAAACAGGTGATGTTTTAATAAATGAAGAACAAGCATATGAAAAAGATATGCAAACGTTTCTTGATAATAGGCATAGGAACAATCCGGATAAATATGCTAAAGTTAAAAACTTTGAAAAAGATCTATATGATAAAACAGGAAGTCTAAATTATAGAAAAGGACCATTTGGATTATTTAAAGGAGAAGGAAGAGAAGGAGACATGTTAGAAAATAAATATTCTGATGCATCACATATAGGTTTTGAAATGGATAAGATGGGTAATTATGGTACAGCATTTGATTATTTGACACAAGATCCAGATGGTACATTTAATCAACAAGACTTTGATAATGGATTTAAAGGTATTCCATTTGATCCTAATAATCCTGAAAGTTTTAATTATAGTGAAGAATATTTAAACAGCTCTAAACACAACCCATACATTAATTACAATCAGTTTACAACAGAACGTGATTATAAAAATCTTAATAATAACTTTACTGAAGATGGTAGATTTAGTAAAGTAGACCCACTTACATACGGTAACAAATTTGGTTTTCCAAATACTCCTGAGTCTCCAGACTTTAAACCAGCTGGACCTACACCTGGCATTGATAATACAAATCCAGAAGAGGTAATAGCAGCTAATGATAAAATGAGAGAACAGGAAGCTTTAAGAAGACAACAAGAAGAACAAGCTAAAATGATAGAGGAGCAATTAAGAAAATCTCAAGGTAAGAGATATGGAGGTTCCTTACCAACAGCTGAAACTGGATGGGAATTTTTGGATGATGCTATTACAACAGGATCAAATATATATAATCAAGGAAAAAGTATTTTTAATACGGGTATTAAAAAAGCAGTAACACATGCAGCTACACCTTTTATAGGAAGTGCAACAGCAGGAGCAATAGGTTTGGGAGGAGCTGCTTATGGTTTACTTGATGGTAATTTTAACTTAGATAATACTATAAGTAATGCTAATCCAGATAAAGATCCAGATGAGATAAAGTCTAATGTTAGTACAATGTATGATGGTGTGTATGGTTCTAGCAATGGTTATAATTCATTTTATGGTAGTATGAAACAAGATGGAGGCTCATTACAAACAGCTCAAACTGGAGTAGAAACAGACGGTATGAATGCATTTAGATTAAATGCAGCAGCATGGGATTTGTCAGGTAGATGTTATAATGATGGTTGTGCAAAAAGATATTATGATTCTAACCATGATCTTTCTGTAGGTTTAAGTACTGGAATAGGTAAAAAAGGTCAAAACTATATGGGAGACGCTTCACTGTGGGGAGGTTATTCATTTAATCCAGAACCAGGTAGTGGAAGTTTCCGTGGTGCACAAGAAGGAGTAGCAGGTTACCTTGGTGCAAATATAGGTGGAAGAATGACCATGCCACAAGAAATGATAGAAAGTGGTGTAGGTGATGCTGACTTTGAACAGTTTGCAAATGCAGTTGGAACTATTGGTTATAAAGGTGAATGGAAACCTTCAAATAATTATACTGCATATTTAACAGGTAGAGACAAAAACCCATTACAATATGGACTAGGAGCTTTTTATAAACATCCTCTTATGGGAGATCAAAATTCTGAAATAGGAGCATATGCTAACTTAGGTAATGTAAATTTTTCTGCAGGATACATGCCTGGTAGTGGTATGAATTACAACTTTGGACTTGGTATACCTATTAGAAAAGATGGTGGATCATTACCAAGTTTTCAAAAGAAAGGAGAAAATACTTATCCAGTAGAAATTATACAATATCCTCTTGGGTATGATGGAGCAGCATATCCAAAAGGTATGCCACCAGGTCATATTGAATCAAGATACTTAGGAGATCTATCAGGAACAGAGTATGAAGGTCAAAAAGGATATGTAAATAGATGGGTGAATAGTGGTAATCAACCAGTAAGGTATAATGCTGAAACAGATTATCAGGATGGTGTTAGAACTAGCATTAGAAATCTTAATGAGGAAGAATTTGCTCACTACATGAAGACAGCACAAACTTTTACATCAGGAGATAAAATTGATATACCCTTTACAGATTTATATTTACCAACTTCTATTGGAGGAGCTGATACTGACTATGACATGGTTGATAGTAATTGTGCAGATGGTGTGTGTAGTGCACTTGGAATGGATTCTGAAGACTATACAACTCTTGGAGTTACAACTCCACATCAAGTTATGGATGCAATTATAAAAGATAAAAGAACTCAATCAAGTACTGGAAGTAAAAATTATGGAGAAGCTGTTTTGCAAGCGGTGTTGAATCCACTTGATATGATTACTGAGTCAGCAGTTGAATCTGCAGAATTTTATGGTGAATTAGCAAAAGATGTACAAAATGATCTTATTAAAAATAGTTCTGATTTTACAGGTGGTTTAATTGACCTTGATCAAACTCCATCACAAGCATGGGAAAATACTAAAAAATGGTGGGGATTTGAAAAAGGAGGAGAATTACCAGAAGCACAGTTTGGTAAAGGATTAGGTAATAATAGTAGTCAAGGTATGTTTGCAAATAGAAATAGCGGATACAACCCTTTAACTAATAATATAGACCCAATAGATTTTAATACAAATATAAATGTTAATCCTATTGATATGAATATGTTTGCAAACTTGGAAAAACCTCAAGAACAAACAGAACCTTTCTTTAGTTCAGCAGATAATTTTTATGCAATGAATGAAGCTGTAAATAGATCAATGGACAGCTTTGATGCATTTAGTGCAGATATGAATAAGAGTATGCAGAACCCATCACTTAATTTTAATCAAGTTGACACAAATCCATTAAATGTTCCTGACTTTAAAATAGATAAAGATTTAAGTAATCAGATACAGATGAACCAAGATAGAATGGAATTTAAAACAGCTAGTGAAGAAGGAAGAGTAATTGGTGGAAACATTGTACCTACTAAAAGAGAAACAAGACAGAATCAAAAAGACTTTGCTAGTCAGTTGAAAAAAACTGCTAATGATGGACCATTTGGGCAAGGCTACCAAGGAAAAAGAAAACACGTAAGAGAACTTGAGAAAGCTAAGGAATTAGGATTTGATGATAGAAATGAATATTTAGATTATGTTCAAAATGAAAAAGAAGAAAAGATAAATAGAGATTTAACAAGAGAACAGTTAAATGAAGATAACAAAGATGCTAACCCATCTTTTGCAGATAAAATGTGGAATGCTAAGAATAGAGTATTAGATAGTAAAGCAGGTCAAACATATAGCAAGATAGGGGCGGGAGCAGTTAGAATAGCTAAACCTCTTAACAGAATATTAGAGGCATCAGCAGAAAGTAAACAGAAAAGTACAATGATGAATAATGCATATTTATCTGATAACATGTTTGCTGCTAATGATGCAGATTTAACAGGTAGTAAAGGTGACTATGATGTTAATTCAGGTATATTTAGACCTGATGATAAAGTAGTACCAGGAACAACAATGACAAAATACGGAGGATCATTCTTTAATGATGGTGGAGAAATAGAGATAGATATGAATACATATAAACAATTAGTGGCTGCAGGAGCCCAAATAGAAATTATATAATTATGAAAGTAAAAATCAAAAACTTACCTAAAGGATTTGCTTTAGAAAATGGAAAAGTATACAGAGATGGAGGAGGAACTACAGGTGATCAATCTAACTATGGATTAGTAGGAGTTCCACATATGGATAATACTAATGGTAGTGACTCACCATTTAGTTCAGTTGGTTATTCTTTAGCTCCTGTACCTAGAGATGAAGCAAACCTTGAGGCTGAAAAAGGAGAAACTGTATTAACAGATATGAATAATGATGGAAATTATGAACTATATGATATAGGTGGTAATAGACATCATAAAGGTGGTACTCCATTAAATTTACCTCCACAGTCTTTTATATACTCTGATACAGCTAAAATGAAACTCAATAAATATGAACTTCATGAAATGGGTGTTGAATCAAAAAAAAGACTTTCACCAGCTAAAGTATCAAAAAATTATCAACTAAATAATTTTATATCTTTATTAGATAGTGAGCATTCTGATCATATTACAAGAGATACTGCTGAATACATGTTAGATAAAAATAAAAAGTCATTATCTCATTTAGCATTCTTACAAGAAGCTAGAAAGAAATTTGATGACGGTGTACCATTAGCTGCATACCCATACCTACAGGGTAAAGGTATTAACCCTTTAGAATTTTCTCAACAGATGGAACAAATTAGTGCACAAGAAGCTGAACAAAAAATGATGATGCAATTACCTATAGAAGATCAATTGCAATTATTACAGATGAAAAAGCAACAAGCAATGATGATGCAACAGCAGCAGATGGCACAACAGCAACAACAACAACAAGGAATGCCTCAACAAGGTGGACCAATGCATCAAATGCCAGATGGTAGTATGATGCCAGGTGCTCAACATGGAGCTCCACCACAAGGAGGAGGAATGCCACCACAAGCTATGATGCCACCGCAACCACCTATGCAACAACCACCTATGGCAAAACGTGGTGGACAAATATCTAATTTACCTAAAGCTCAAATGGGAATAAATAATTTTATGATGCAAAAAGCTTGGCATGATAATGTTATAGATAATGGATCTATACAGGACAATACACAAACAACTCCTCCTATAGTTAATAAGTATGAAATATTAAATAACAATACTTCTTTTGAAACAGGTAACGTTGGAACTCTTAATAGTCCTGTAGTGCCAACTACTGAACAAATACTTACTCAATATGAAATTATAAATAATAAACTCATGACTGATTTTACAAATCAGACTAATGCTAATATGAATGCTTATCAGAATCAGATGAATAGCATGATTCCTACAAGAGGTGAACAAATGGGTATGTTGGGTGCTACAGGTGCTACAGATCCAAAAGCAATTGAAATGTGGGAAGATCATATTAACCAAGGTGGTCCACCACCAACTGATCCAGATCCTAATTATACTCAAGCATATAAAAATATAAACGGTGGTGACGAGCCTGAGTATGAAAATAATCAGAATACACCGGTTGGTTCAAATAATGAACATGTAACTAATGTGTATAATACATATAATACACCAGAAGAGGATGATTACCAAACAAGTAATTATATGACACCATCTAATCAGGATGATAATTCAGATGAGTATGATACTACTGGGAGAGCAAAAGGATTGCCATTAGATTATAATAATACAAATAGTCCATACTATGTAGGATCTGATTGGTCATTTGCAACTGGTGGAGACCTACCAAGAGCTCAATATAATGTTAGTGATAATGTATATAATCAGAATCCAATTGTACATGCAGCAGAAAGCACAGGTGTTTATACAACTCCTGAAGTAGATATAGTTCCATTTGAAGAAAACTATGTGGCTGGAGAAAGATATGATAGTTTAATAAGCAAGTATAATCCAACAGGTATTCATATGAATTTACCTACAACACCAATAGATCCAGGATCAATTGATTTAAGTGCTGCTGCTAAACAACAGAAAGCAATGGCAATGAGAAATCCTATAGCAAGTATTGGTGTAGGATTAGGTGCTGCATATGATTCATTGTTTGGTAGTAAGTACGGAGGATCTTTACCTAGAGCTCAATATGGAAATAATGGTGAATTAGATAACTCTCAAGTAGAGATTAATCTTGGTAATAGCACAAATCCAGATTTACTACTTACTAATAGAAATTTTTCTACTAATGAAGATATAGGTTACAGTAATGTTATGGGAACAACTAATTCAACGTTACAAAAATATGACGGTTTTAATCTTGGGGTTGATGCTACGAATCTTAATAAATCTACCAATGCATTTATAAATACAGATTTTTTAGATAGAGGTAACAATGTAGCAAATCTAGATTATATG
>TARA_R110001606_G_scaffold46187_1_pt1 | contig 11990 bp, 10 predicted proteins | sample TARA_R110001606 | Tara Oceans TARA_R110001606 (sample SAMEA4398315) | marine metagenome | biome: Polar Biome; feature: [SRF] surface water layer (ENVO:00010504); material: water (ENVO:00002006), including particulate matter (ENVO:01000060) such as... | depth 5 m
TTTATTGAAATATGGAATATTTGGATTTTGAACTTCCTATTAAAGAATTGGAAGAGCAATTGGACAAGTGTATGGTAATTGGAGAGGAAAGTGATGTAGACGTTACAGAGACTTGTAAGCAGATTGAGAAAAAACTTACCGATACTAGAAAGGAAATTTATAAGAACCTTACCGCTTGGCAGAGAGTTCAGCTTTCAAGACATCCGAATAGACCTTATACCTTAGACTATATTAAAGCCATATGTGGTGATACTTTTTTAGAGCTACATGGGGATCGTACGGTAAAAGATGATAAAGCCATGATTGGTGGTTTGGGTAAAATTGGAGATCAGAGCTATATGTTCATTGGTCAACAAAAGGGTTACAATACGAAGACTAGGCAGTATAGAAATTTTGGTATGGCCAACCCAGAGGGGTATAGAAAGGCTTTGCGATTAATGAAATCTGCAGAAAAATTTCAAGTGCCTGTGGTTTGTTTAATTGACACACCAGGTGCATACCCAGGTATTGAGGCTGAGGAACGTGGACAAGGTGAAGCGATTGCTCGAAATATACTAGAAATGACTCGTCTTAAAGTGCCTATTATTGTAGTAATCATCGGTGAAGGTGCATCAGGCGGTGCATTGGGCATAGGTGTAGGTGATAAGGTTCTAATGTTAGAAAATACATGGTATTCTGTAATATCTCCTGAATCTTGTTCATCTATTTTATGGAGAAGTTGGGAGTATAAAGAAAAAGCTGCTGAGGCGCTTAAATTAACAGCTACCGATATGAAGAAGTTAAAACTTATCGATGAAATCGTTCGTGAACCTGCGGGTGGTGCTCATGCCAATAGAGAGAAGACCTTCGAAATCGTTAAAAATAAAATTACCTCTCATTTTGAGGATTTACAAAAGTTATCACCAAAAGAACTAGTAAATCAACGTATGGATAAGTATGCTCAAATGGGTGTATTCAACGGTTAATCTACGTTTTAGGCAATTTCAAAATATACCGAGAATTTTTTTCTCGGTTTTTTTTATGTTATCAACAGAAATTTGTAATTTATTAACAAGTAATTTTAGTCAACTGTGAACATCGTAAACGATGTTTTTGAGGTTAACTAAAGGTTAATTGTATACTTTCGTACTATGGAGAACACGAAACCTTTTGTCGGTCGTAAGATTGATAAATCTACTATTATAAACCTTGAGAGAGGTAAAATACCACCTCAAGCAACTGATTTAGAAGAGGTTGTGTTGGGTGCAATGATGATAGATAAGAAGGGTGTAGATGAAGTCATCGATATTTTGCATCCAGATGTTTTTTATAAGGATGCCCATAGGTTCATTTATGAAGCGATTTTTATTCTTTTCGAAGAGTCGCAACCAGTGGATTTATTAACCGTTTCGTCACAATTAAAGAAAGCTGGTAAATTAGAGGTTTGTGGAGGTGATTTTTATTTAATAAAACTTACCCAAAAAGTTGCGTCATCTGCCCATATTGAGTTTCACGCACGTATTATTCTTCAAAAATATATTCAACGTAGTTTAATCAAAATTTCAGGTGAAATTATTGAGGATGCCTATGATGATGCAACCGATGTATTTGACTTGCTAGATGCCGCTGAAGCAAAATTATATGATGTAACTCAAGGAAACCTAAAACGTTCTGCGGAGACAGCTCAAGATTTGGTGATTCAGGCTAAAAAACGAATTGAAGAAATTGCCGGTAAAGAGGGTATGAGTGGTATTCCTTCCGGATTTGATAAGGTCGATAAACTTACCTCCGGTTGGCAGCCTAGTGATTTAATTATTGTTGCAGCTCGTCCTGGTATGGGTAAAACAGCTTTAACCTTGTCTATGGCCAGAAACATGGCTGTAAATTCTAATATTCCTGTGGCATTCTTTTCATTAGAGATGTCATCAGTTCAATTGATAACAAGATTAATTTCATCAGAAACCGGTTTGTCTTCTGAGAAATTAAGAACAGGTAAGCTTGAAAAACATGAATGGGAGCAGTTGAACGTTAAAGTGAAATCTTTAGAGAAAGCACCTTTGTTCATAGATGATACGCCGTCACTTTCTATTTTTGATTTACGTGCAAAAGCAAGAAGACTTGCTTCACAGCATGGTATTAAAATGATTATGATTGATTATTTGCAGTTGATGACAGCAGGCGGTAGTCAAAAAGGAGGTAATAGGGAACAAGAGATTTCTACAATTTCGAGAAACCTAAAGGCCTTGGCAAAAGAATTAGGTGTACCTGTAATTGCATTATCTCAGCTTTCTCGTGCGGTTGAAACCCGTGGAGGTAGTAAGCGACCTATTCTTTCGGATTTGAGGGAATCTGGAGCAATTGAGCAAGATGCAGATATTGTATCATTTATCTATAGACCAGAGTATTATAAGATTGAGGAATGGGATGATGAAGAACGCACACCAACTCAAGGTCAAGCAGAGTTTATTGTTGCAAAGCATAGAAATGGTGGTTTAGAAAATATACGATTGAAGTTTATCGGTAACCAAGGTAAGTTCGATAACTTAGATGATTTCGATTCTCCATTCGAATTTCAGTCGAAAATGAACGCTAATGAAGAAAACCCTTTTGCTACTAAAAATTTACCTAGCGCAGATGATGCCTTTGGCAGTAGCATGAATAATAGTCCAGATTTTGAGGAGGATAATGATGTACCTTTTTAAAATACAATGAATATCAATATTTAAAAGTCTCCTTTTAAGGGGACTTTTTTTTGTTTAAAAAGAATTGGTTTCCCCTGTTTACCGTTATTCACTTTACAATAGCTTTAACGATTACTCAAATTATACACCAAAGATTTTACTCTATCTTTGATTCAATACCTTGAATATTATATATGTCTAAAATAATAAAATCATTCTTTTTTCTCTTTTGCTCAATACAAATGTTTGCATCTTCTATTCTTATACCTATGGATGCAGATACTCAAAAGAATCATTTGAAAGCATACGGAATGACCTATTGGGTTTTAGCAAAACAACAAAAGGTTCAATGGCTTCTTAATTATCGTGGGGGCTCATTTTTACTTCCAGATGGAGAAAGTATTCGAAAAGAATGTCAGATAAGAGGGGTGAGTTTTGAAATATTATCAGATGCACAGGCAAACTCAATTTTAGATGACATAAGTAGTCCCTCTAAAAATCAAGATGCCGTAATATTAGAGAAAGCGCCAAGAATTGCAGTTTATTCACCAAAAGACAACCAGCCTTGGGATGATGCCGTAACAATGGCATTAACATATGCAGAGATTCCGTATACCACTATATATGATGAAGAGGTTTTAGGTGATAAGTTAGCATTATATGATTGGTTGCATTTGCATCATGAAGATTTTACAGGTCAATACGGAAAGTTCTATGGCGCATACAGAGCCGCACCTTGGTATATAGAAGGAAAGAAAAATGCAGAGAAACTGGCTAAGAAACTAGGTTTTGACAAAGTATCAGAAGAAAAGAGAGCTGTAGCATTAAAAATCAGGAATTATGTGATAGGGGGTGGGTTTATGTTTGCTATGTGTTCTGCAACAGATAGTTTTGATATTGCCTTAGCTGCTGATGGAGTAGATATCGTAGAACCCATGTTTGATGGAGATGCCTCTGACCCTAATTATCAAGCAAGTTTAGATTTCGGAAAAACTTTTGCCTTTACTGATTTTGTTTTAGAAAGAAATCCTTTAAAATATGAGTTTTCTTCCATTGATATGACTAATAAAAGAGGCAATATACCTAAAGAATCAGATTACTTTTCTCTTATGGATTTTTCTGCAAAATGGGATCCTGTGCCTACTATGTTATGTCAAAACCATACGTCATTAGTAAAAGGTTTCATGGGGCAGACCACAGCCTTTACACGCTCTGAAATTAAACCGACAGTCTTGATATTAGGTGAAAATAAAATCAACGAAGAAGCTAGATATATACACGGTATAAAAGGAAAAGGATTCTTTACATTCTATGGTGGTCATGACCCTGAAGATTATCAGCATAGAGTAGGGGACCCCAAAACGGAATTGGAATTGCACCCAACCTCACCTGGATATCGATTGATATTGAACAATGTACTCTTTCCGGCTGCTAGAAAGAAGAAACAAAAGACCTAAATTCTATATCGTAAACTAACTTTAATTTATAGAATATCCTCAATAGCTCTAGTCTATTTCCTTGGTGTGATTAGTTCAAATTAAAACTGAAGGGATTATGATGTCAATTTGCATTGTAGTTGATACGGGTATACATAATATTTCCTTTATCTTTATCAGAGCCAATGGGTATTCTAAAGTAGATATCGCCTTTTAGATTTAATACCTCAATTTTCACAAAATAAGAAACCTAATTATAACTAGTTGACTTTCTGGGGTCCACAGATTCTGTATTGCCTTTAAGGTGAAAATTTAACCTATTAAAAAGTAGTTTAGTATTTTATTTTCAAAAATAAAAGAAAGCAATTTGCCTTATGTTAAAATTTCTTTTTTTTACATTATTGCTATTACGTTGTTTCCCATCTGATGATAGTCAGATCAGTCAATATATTGATAAAATAGAAAATATTTTTAAACTTAGCGAAACAGCTGAGTCACATAATACGATACAAGTAAAAGTGTTTAATGAGTTAAACATTCAGGATACACCATCAAGCCCTACCCTAGCTAAAAAACAAATAGGCAAAACCTTAGCTATAGAAATTAAAAGATTTACAGAAAAGGGAGTGGAAGATGGGTATGGCCTTATTGGAATAGTAGATTATTTTAAGGAGAATTGCGATACTGTAATGGTAAACTTTGAGAAGGTATTTGTTATTACAAATGAACCACCTCAAACGTCCACAACTACAAAAGAATATTATGACGCAGGCAGTATTTTCTTAAAGAATAAGAAAAATGATAGTGCTTACACCTATTTCAAGAAAGGGTACGAATTAGCAAATGAATTCGATGAAGCCTATTTAATTGCATTGGGCAATTACCATTTAGGTGATTACTACTTTCAAATAAATGATATTCCTCAAGCCATACTATTTATGAAGGAGGCACTAAACAGATTTGAAAAACAAGGCCTAAACACCTATATTTTAAAGTGCTATTCTAAATTAGGAAATATTTTTAAAAGTATTTCTGATTTTGAAAAGGGTTTAGGGTACTACTTTAAAGCTTTAAAATTAAATGAAGAACTAAATGATGAACATGGCATAATAGAAGTATCAACCAGGATAGGTGCTATTTATTTGATAACCGGTGATTACAAAGTAGCTGAATACAATTTTAAACGTGCGCTTAAGCTACAAGAAAAAAACAAAGATAATAAAGGGCTAGTGCTTACCTATTTAAATCTTGGAGCACTCTATCAAAAACAAAAAGTATATAATAAAGCACTTAGTTATTTTCATTCTGGTCTAAAAAAAATAGAAGAGTTTTCCACTACTGATGTTGACATCATAGATTTAAAAGATAGTCAAGCCATTTTATTAGGTAATATAGGCTCTACCCTAAGAGAGGATAAGAATTACAAAGAATCCTTAAAATTTCTATTCAAAGCTTTAGCCATTAAAAAAGCCCTGAAAAGAAATAGAAGCACAGCGCATACCTGTAATGATATTGCGGAGACCTATATTAGAATGAATGATTACGCTAAGGCAAGAGTATTTGCTTTAGAAGGTGCTCGCTTAGCCAAGAATGAAAGTGTCAATAAAGAGCTATGGGCCTATTCTTTGCTATCGAAATGTGATTATGCACTTCAAAATTATAAAAGTTCGGCAGATAATTTTCAGATTTATAATACTTTAAAAGATAGCATATTTACTATTCAAAAAGCTATTGGATTCAATGAATTGCAAATACAATATGATACTGAAAAGCGCGATTATCAAATTAAAGAACAAGAAAGAGATATCGTATTTTTAGGTACTCAGAATAAACTGAAAACCGAGATATTATGGTTTGGCGGCATTGGTCTTTTAGCTGTATTTGGTTTAGTTTTAGCACTTAAATCAAGGCAAAAGGCAAGAAAGGATATAAAACAACAAGAACTTTTTACCCAGGGCTTAATTGAAGCACAAGAGAATGAGCGTACTCGGGTGTCCAAAGATCTTCATGATAGTGTTGGGCAACAGTTGACTTTTATCAAAAAGAAAGCGCAAAATTTAGATCAAAAAGAATTATCAGCACTCGCCAATGCGGCCTTAGAAGAAGTGAGGAGTATCTCAAGAGACTTATACCCTGCAACGCTAAAGCAATTAGGGCTAACGGCAAGTATCGAGCAGCTTTTATTTGATTTAGATGGTGAATCAGATATGTTTTTTTCTGTAGAATTAGAAGATATCAACACCAATTTTAATGAGGCAGATACCTTGAATTTTTATAGGTTAATTCAAGAATCGGTGAATAATGCGCTAAAACATGCTGATGCGAAAACCTTGATCGTGAACATTCTCAAACGTGAAAAAGTTGTTGAAGTTTTGATAAAAGATAATGGTCGCGGATTTCAAACGAACAAAGGCATTTTACAAAATAGCCTGGGTCTAAAAACCATGGCAGAACGCGTACGTATTTTAAAAGGTAAACTGTCCATTCAGAGTACAAAAGAACTAGGCACCACTATTTTGGTTAAAATCCCCATATAAATGAGTAACAGTATAACCCTATTTGTTGCAGATGATCATCCTATGCTTTTAAAAGGATTGTTAGATGAATTAAAAACGTATAATTATAAGGTAGTCGGAACCGCTGTAAACGGTGCAAGTGCCTTAGAGCAAATTATGGCATTAGATCCTTCTATTGCTATTTTAGATATGGAAATGCCCATGTTGACAGGTCTTGAGGTCATACAAAAAGTAAAAGAAAGGCAAATGGAAACTAAATTTATTATCCTCACCTCCTATAAGGAAAAAGGATTTATCCATAAAGCCAAGCTCTTGAATATTATGGGCTACATTATAAAGGACGAACCTTTTAAAGAGTTGCATCATTGTATACAGAGTGTAAGTAAAGGGGTGCCTTATTTTAGTGCGGTTTTTAATGAGGTTATAGATAATGAGATTACCCCAGAGTTACAGAAAATAAAATTGCTTTCCCCATCAGAGCGGACCATTTTGCGTTTGGTGGCACAGGGCAACTCTTCAAAAGAGATAGGGGAGCTTTTAAGTATCTCTAGCAGAACGGTAGAAAAACACCGTTCTAACATTATTGCCAAGCTAGATCTTTCTCCAGAAACAGATGCCCTAGTCATTTGGACCAAAGAATACAAAGAGTTTCTTTCCAATCTATAGGCTTAGCCTTCCACTACGTACCCCTACGCAGAATTGCATAATGCTACGTATTTTGACATGGCCGGTTGTTAAATACCTTGCGCTAGTTACAAAAAGTAACAAGTACGAATATGAATTCAACCAAAAAAAATATGAAAACGTTAAAGAATTTACGTAATAAATTTACGTCCAATTGGGGAATGAGGTCAGTTTTGTTTTTTGGGGCCTTTTTGGTCCTTCTTTTGATTGCTTCTTGTGGTAAAGATGAAGCCGCTACTGAAGATCTAAATTCAGAAGATTCTGAAAGCGAACTTACTATTGCACAGTTGATAGCCACCAGCGGTGATTTTGATGTTTATGCTGATAGTACTACTGAAACAGAATCAGGAGAAGCAGTAGAATCTAATGAAGATATTGAAAAAAGTATTGACGGGTCAGAGGTTGAAGTTCGCTGGGTTTGTACGGAAAGAGAGGTTGATGTTTTAGGAGGGTCTGCAGATTTTCCTTTATACAACCCAACTGCGTCTGTTATATGGCCTGGGAATATAATAGAAGGTAAAACTATAAATAATGCCCTGCCTAAAGCAATAACAGTAAAACGAGGAGTAGGTAAGATAACGTATAGTTTAAAAGATGGTAATACTAACGCAACTTCAAAGCCTATAGTAATTGATGAGGGAACTGTGAACCAGGAAATAAACGATATTGTTAGAGGAAATACTGATGTAGCTTCAAAGTTTAGTTTAGCTGTCAAAAAAATCAATTCTAAATCACAACTTGCTTTTGAGATGGGATTAAGCGTAGAAACCTTAACAACAAAAGTAGATGGCGATTTTAGCTATAATAGTAGTGAGGAGGTTAATAGTGTTCTTGTTGAATTAAAGCAAGAGTATTATACCATGAGTTTTGTAACACCTACAAGTGTAGCTGATTTTTTTGATCCTAGCGTTACAGCTACAGAACTTGCCACTAGAATTGGGCCAGATAAACCAGCGGCTTTTATTAAATCTGTAACCTATGGTCGTATTTTTTATATGCTATTTGAATCTACTTCATCAGCAGAAGAATTATCATTAGCATTAAGTGGAGAATATAATGGTTTAACTGTTGCAGGGGAGTTTAAATCAAAACGCGATGTATATAATGAATTTAATGAAGTGAATGTTAAGGTTATAGCTTTCGGCGGAAATGCTGAAGCAACTTTAGAAGCTACAGCTGGGATTAATTCTGCTGTTGATCTTGAAACAGTAATCAAAAGCTTGGCAACAGCTGGGACCATTGGCTCTGGTAAGGCTTTATCTTATGAAGTATATAGTTTAAAAGACCCAGATGAAAGATTAACATCTAATCTAGCAACAAAATATACAATCAAAAGTTGTACGTTCAGAGGTATTTTAGCACCAGATGTGTATCAGCCTTTGGTTGATATTTTTGAAGACGGAATAGGAGCAGCTTTTCAATTAACAGGTACTGCTATCGTATTATACAACAAAACAGGCACTAAATATGCTTATTTTAATGTTGGTAGCGGAAAAGCACCTATTATTTGGAATGTTAGTGACATAGAGGGTGCTATAAGCTCAAATTGGATTAGTACGGGGCCCGTTGGGGCAGCAGTCCGCATGAGAGATGGTAGAATACATATATTTAATTTGGACGGGACTCAATTTTTAAAATTTAGATACAACCCTACAAATCCAGCCTTTTCACCTCAAACGGGTCCAATTGGTCCAATTGGTAATATAGAGGAATACCCTGATGGTTCACCCCATTTTTTCCCAACAGGCGATTATTATTCTGAAGTTCTTGATGTTGATGATGCCTTTCCATTTCCAAGTGATGGTATAGATGCTGCAATTCAATATGAGCATTTGGGGAATGAGACATCAGAACAATATCTTTTTGCAAAGGATGGGACGTCTTACGTCACTCTTTTTGATCCGACTCTAAGTGGTGGAAATTCTAGTGCTACTTGGTACTACACAGGTGTCAAACTGACAAGTGATTTTCTAGGAGGAAATAGTTTTGATAGTGTTGGGGCAGCAACCCTAGTTGATTTTGGGGGGGCTACTACAGAAGAAATTTATTTTAACGGTGAAGGAAATCAAATGATAATTAAAAAGTACAATGTGGCTGATCCGAATAATCCGAATATCTCAGGACCGTTCTATATCAATTAGATTATCATAACACTAAAAGCTATCTATTTGAATCCAATTATTATGTCAATTTCCGGGGGAACAATTGGCATAATAATTCTTAAGAGCCCTAACTCAGAAGTTAGGGCTTTTTTTTAAACGCTTCTTCGACAAACGAATTATCCTATTTAACGAACAAAAAAATCATGAAAATACTAAAAATCACTAGCTTACTATTTTTGTTTATGGCCTTTTGTATACATTCTATACAGGCCCAAACCAAAGGAACTAGTCAAATTAGCATGGGCTATGGTGCCTTTAGCATATACGAATACGCCTCCATGTTTTTTGAAGATATTGAGAGTAAAGGTATTGCTAGTTTAAACTACAAATATGCGGTTAAAGACCGATTTATGGTTGGGGCAACTATTAGTTACGAAGCGCTTACAGGACACACAAATGACGTTTTAGTCGCTTTTGGTGCAGAAGATACAGAACGCGAATTTACGAATATCACCTTTGCCGTAGAAACAGATTACCGTTATGTTTCAAAGCCTAGCTTTCAAATGTATTCTGGAATAGGGGTGGCTTATTTTACGAGTGATCAATATGATACCAATCTTAGTTTTCAAATAAATGCATTCGGTTTTCGGGTGGGTAAAAAATTGGCGGCTTATGCAGAATTAGGTTTTGGGTATAAAGGCATGGCACAATTGGGGGCTTCCTATCAATTTTAAACGCTTAGTAAAGCAAGACCTAATTAACTTTTAATAGTTGCTCTAAAATTCGTTCTACCCCAAAATCATCATTACTAGTGGTTTTGTAGTTGGCCACTTCTAAAACATTGGCATGCGCATTTGCCATGGCAAAACTGTATTTAGCCTTACCTAGCATTTCTAAATCATTATTATAATCTCCAAAAACCATAGTTTCTTCAAAAGAAATACCAAAGCGTTCTTGCATTTTTTCTAAGGCAAACCCTTTATTGGCGTTGGGGCTTGAAATATCTACCCAATTGGCACCAGAGATTTTTACCTTCAAATCGTCTTCCAAATGCTTTACGGCCGGATAAGTGAATTGCTCAGAACTCTCAAAATGATAAATGGCTACTTTTAAGATTTCAGAATTAACTTGATTTAAATCAGCTACGATTTCAAATTCAGAATAATATTGTTTTAATAGGTCAATAAACCTATCTGATTGGTTGGTGAGATAAGCATTCCTCTTTCCGCATAGCACCGTATGAATATTTGGAACACCTTTAAGCGTATCAAGTACCTTGAGGCGATTTTTTATGTCTAATGGAGTAGATAATAATTCTTCATCTTTCTGAACCACGTAGCCTCCGTTTTCGGCTATCACAAGAATATCATCTTTAATGGAGTGGAGTTTATTTATAATGCTGTTGTACTGTCTTCCGCTTGCGGCAACAAAAAGAATATTGCGTTTTTTTAATTCTTTGAAAAGCTCAAAAAAACGATTGCTTACTTCATGGTTGGAGTTTAGTAAAGTTCCGTCCATATCGGTAACCACCATTTTTATTTTAGATAAATCCATAATCTATTTTTTGAATCGACAAAGGTATTCCAATGGGCTTTAATTATACCGGTAAACGCTAAAGTTTTACCTTTAATTAATAATTGCTGAAAATGAAATTGTATCAAACCGAATTGACATTACCATCGTATAAACGCGGTTATCATTTAATTACAGATCATATCTTAAGAATGATTCCTGAAATAAGGGAAGTTCAACACGGCTTTCTTCAGGTATTTATAAAGCATACATCGGCCAGTTTAACCATTAATGAAAATGCGGACCCCACCGTTAGGGAAGATTTTGAATCGCACATGAATATCCTAGTGCCTGAAAACGAACCCTATTACAAGCATGATTACGAAGGGGCAGATGATATGCCAGCTCATATAAAGGCTTCTTTAATGGGAGCATCCGTTCAAGTGCCGATTACAAATGGCAAATTAAATATGGGTATTTGGCAGGGAATTTACCTATGTGAACATAGAAATTGCGCGTCCGGTAGAGACCTGGTTTTGACTGCGTGGGGGATTTAAATATTATATTTAAATTTAGATAACAGATAAATTTAAAAAGTATGACTACAGAAGAATCTATTTTAAATAAAATACAGATACTAATTACAAATCATTTTGAAACACCTGAAAAGGCATTTAATTTTTTCGATGAAGACCATGATCAAAAGTTGACAAAATCAGAAATAGTTAAGCTTTTGAAAGAGGCTGAAATAAGTGGTTTTATTCGAGGTGTAGTCTCTTCTAAGCTAATTGAAGGTTATGATAAGAATGCTGATGAACTAATTGATTGGGAAGAATTTAAACTGGCAATTTCTAAAATTAAAAAATCCGATTCGTAAGAATCGGATTTTTCAAAAGTGAGATTGTTATTAATTTATTTTACCTGATCTACAACCGCCTTAAAGGCATCTGGGTGGTTCATTGCTAAATCTGCAAGTACTTTTCTATTAAGTTCTATGTTTTTAGCTTTTACTTTACCCATAAATTGAGAGTAGGACATTCCGTGTTGTCTGGCACCTGCATTAATACGGGTAATCCATAA
>TARA_R110001606_G_scaffold398778_1_pt1 | contig 11983 bp, 4 predicted proteins | sample TARA_R110001606 | Tara Oceans TARA_R110001606 (sample SAMEA4398315) | marine metagenome | biome: Polar Biome; feature: [SRF] surface water layer (ENVO:00010504); material: water (ENVO:00002006), including particulate matter (ENVO:01000060) such as... | depth 5 m
CCAGAGGAGTAATAAAGATTTAAGACCGGTCTAGCATTGGAATCTCCAGCAATATCGCGAAGATTTCCCCTAATGTAGTTATACATGTAAAGTGAGTTTAAATTTTCAACTGCTGGAGCAAGAGAAGAGCTAAGATAAAAATTAGCTCTGTTATCTCTTCTTGTTGAATCCCAACGAGCCTCTAGTACGGGACGACTAAAATAAAATTCTGATGATCTTGCGAAAAACTTCTTCGTGTAATAAGAAAACTTGGCCCCTTCCGGATTTGAAGAGGATGAAGCCTCATATGATGCCGAGAGATGAACGCCAAATCCATAGTTTTCTTTTGTGCCTAGAATCCATTGATCTACTAAAGTTGTAACATTTACTTCAAGATCTTCATCGCCTTTGTCGAAAGAAACAGCATAAAATGGAGAAGCATGATAATCACCACCTGCTGTTGTCCAACTGGTCGATCCTGTTCTACGGATCCAATTAGATCCTATGTCATCGTAAGTTACATCTGTATATCCTTCCATATCTAGTCCGTTTCCTTCTTCCCATGAAGCGGAAACAGCTAATACGTCAAGCTTATAATTTTTTGGTAATGTATGTGGATGCCTAGCATTAAACATTTTTAAATAATATGAGACACCGGTGGCTGGTATTATTTCAGCAGATCGATCTGATATGATTTGACTGACTGGGAATTTAAGAATAATTCTGGCTAACTCTGTTGAGGTTGAGCTCTGCTGAGCATATATTGAGAAAGTTTCTAAAATGTCGGCCTGTCCCATATTGGATCCGGTGCCGCGAGTTGTTAGGTTTTCTTGAAAAGCATTTGTGATTGTATTATCAGCATCTGCAAAGTATCTTTTAATGGCCATTATTTTGCTATTCCTTTAATATCTTCGTCTGGGTATTTAAGCTCCAGGATTGAATTGTTTGGTGTTTGATAAAATGTTCCATCTTTTGAAATGATTTTATCCATATCTAAAGTTATTGGAGAATATGCCCCAGCATTTTGATTATTAATCTTTACTTTTCTCACATCAACAACTCCATCAATTCGATTTAGAATCTCATAAGCTCTTGTTATATATAGAGGCTCACCAATATAGAATTTATCCGCATATAAAATTTTCATCTCGTTTATACATTGTCTTAAAACTGCGTCTTGGGAGAATTTTTTGTCCACCATGACTGTAAATTCAACTCTAAAATTGATGATTTTAGGGTCGTAAATTTCAATTTGATCATTTAATGATCGATATTGATTAAGCCAGTTTTTAATATTGTTTTTTGTGATCGAATTTGTCGTGGATAGGTGTCCGTTATTGTCTTGCGAGATCAAGTAAAGAGATAATCTTCTATTAGACGAAGAAGGGTCATTAATAATATTAGCCCTTGTAATCGCACCGAATTGTGGGGGCATGTTGTATATAAGAGATTCATAATCTTGTTTTGTTACCGCACGATTCTGTGTGGCAAAATAAGATTTAGCTCTTTGTTTCAATTCTTCAACAGAAATATCAACATTTATTGAAGTAATGGGGTCGTCATTATTAACTTCTAAAGAATTCTCAACAAAATTTCTTTGAGAATTAGTTAAAATAGTTATATCTTCAAAAACATATGCTTTGGAATTTACAGCTGTAATTGAGTTGGCTGCTACGTTTGTAGCTTGCGGCGAGTTAGAGCGATATACAATAGACAGCTCAGTGTTTGAAGGAGACAAGCCAAGCTTGTTGGTAGTAATTAACTTGGTTGGATCGAATGACTTAGAAGAAATATAATCTTTTCCTGGCATTTTAAGAACTACACGAGAAGGATCTGTTATACCTCCGTCATCTGTAGTTTCTGATCCAAAGCCAAACTGTAGAAAAGTTCCTGTATCATCTTGTTCTAAAGTAAACCTTCTAGCTGTAGCGAAAGGCTTGAGAATTGACCTTACACCATCGGTTGCGGCATTTTGGTTTGTTGTCTCAACAAAAACGACTTCTTGTGAAAGATTATCAACTTCATAATAGCGATTTCCCGAGGCATCATATACAGATATAATTTCACTTATATTTGAAGCCCCAACACGGACCTTTTTAAACCTCTCAAAAGTATCGTTGCTCAAGTCAACTGTGGCCATATTAAGAACACCGGATTGAACTTGTCCATAGTTTCTAACAGCAAAATAGGTTGTTGCACCTGTCGTAGAATTAAATCTAGCCGCAACAACGTCAGAAGATTCATCCGCAAAGTCAATATCTTCTGTTAGAATAAAGTTTCCGCCATCTGAGGTGGAGAATGAAGTTCCTGCCTTTAGGACTGGTAAGTAAGTTGTGTCTGGTGCAGTACCATCGGTATTCGCAGGGCACAAAATAAATAGAGATACAGTTCCAAACGAAGACGGTGCGCCGGCAAACTTATATCCAAATGCTCTTGCATGCTTTCTTATATTCTCAAATTCCAGTGATGTATCTAAAAAACTCTCATTAACATGATAGTCCAAATAATAAGATAGAATATCCCCAGTATAAGCAACCGTATCTAATACCAAGGAACCAAATGAGGCAGCAGAAAAATCTCTGTATCCGTCTGGGTAATATCTTTTTGCGTATTGAACCAAATCTTCTTTGATGCTTTCAAAATCTCTGCTCGTATATTTTACGGCAACATTTTTATTTTTTGGCATATGTAATCCTCTCAACTAAAATAAGTAGTTTTTGTTGGGATTTTAAAGTACGTTATCATCAACTTCGTTAATTGTTAAGTCAAACAGAGAAGCAGTGTTGCTATCATTAACAAAATATTTTATTTTTATATTCACTAGGTTAGAATCCCCAAGCAAATCGATTTGAAGATCTTGTATTGTTATGTATGAAACATATGTTGATAGTTGAGACAGTATATTCTCACGCAAAGGAGGCAAATTGCTAGCACCTCTTTTAATTGTTGTATCGTTTTCAAAGAGATATCTACTCAGCCCTACGCCAAAGTTTTGATCCATCATTCTTTCTCCGGGAACGGTTAATAAAGTCATTTTAATATTTTGATCTACAACTTTTGTTAAATCTGATATTCCGTATGTTTCATAGTTGCCGGTATCTTCGTTTATTCTTAATGGAAAACTTGGTGCTATTGTATATGTTGGCATATTAAAAACCTTTTTATTTAAATAGCTTTCCAAAGTTGTTTTTACATTCATTGCCATTTTTGTCAAATGGCGAATCAGTGACTAATCTTCTCTGTACATCTATGGAGAACTCAAGCTTAGGAAGGAACTTTAGACCATCTAGAATTTTTCTTTGGGCGTGTTTTACAATGTCTTCGTTGTTTTCCTCTTCATTTGGAGGATCTCTATCGTTGTTCTTATAGAAAGATACAAACAACTTTCTCGCCTCGCTTTTTGAATCATTAAATATCTTACCGAAATTACTTGGAGAAATTGGGTTCTCATCATCGCCTGGTTCACGTTCAGACTCAGAACCCAAAGAAGCCAACAAGTTATTGTACGAATAAACCATGTATATTGAAGGAATTTTTTTGATTTGCAAAACATTGTCAACTAAATGTTTAAAGTTTTTGGTACCAACTAGTTTATCGATATAACACTTGAGGTCTTGATCCAAGTTATCATCAGAGTCCAGTAATTCTTGCATTTTTACGTCTATAATGTCTTGTTCATATGAAGCAATAGGAAAGGAGTACTTAGAACTTTGCAGAGTCTTTTGGCCTGAATCCGTCTCAAATGTTGCAGGGTTTTGCACAAAACTTCTATGTTGTCTGGCCAGTTGATTTGTTTGAAGATTTAACTCAGTACCTTCTGGTGGAATATAACAAAGTCGGACACCATACTTAATTCCTATTGAACCCTGATATCCTAGACTATCTTCGCTTAGAGTAGCATTTCCAAAATAATCTGATACATTACTATCAGCAGTAAAAACAATGCGATTTTGGTTTAAAAAGTTCTTAAATTCGGCAATATTTTGGATACCTGATGGTGGATTTATAAGTTGTGGTCTGGTATGTACCTTGGGCTGTGAGACAACATATTTCTCTAAGTAAAGGCCACCTCTCTTTTTAATCTCTTCATATCTCTCATCTGTTATTGTTGCTCCATTAAGAGCATGAACCATGCTGTTTTTTGCGCAATGATTGACATCACCATAAGGAAAATTGCCTACGCCGCCTCCAATCGGAACTTCGTTGTCATATACACCCGCTTCAATCTGTTTTCCGAGGAGCATATGAGAGCCGCCAATAAAAAATTTACGGATGTCATAGATATAGGGCCTTGGCTCAATCTCTTCTCTCATTTTCTTGGTGTATATCTCAAGCTCTTCTTTAACTACATATTTTAATAACTTCTTTATATCGCCAACAACTGAGTTTAGTGAGTAAATTTTTGATGCAAATCTAGCTTGCCCTAGGCCAATAAGCGCTATATCAAAAGTGACGCTTTCAAAGAATGACAATAAATCGAAACCATCTCCTTTACCTGATATGATTGCTGCGCCTTCCTTGACTACGTTGATCTTTCTCTCAACTTCTTCTGTATAGATTTCTACTTCGGAAATGATTCTTCCATCCTCCAACCTGGCTTGTCCGGTGAATATGCCGGCATAGGCTTCTGCTATATTGACAACATCGTTTGTTTTCATTTTTAAAAGATCATTTGTTGTAATCGCTTCATAGTCTTTTTGTGCTTGGTCGCAAATTTCCAAAATTTCTTCAATCTCTTCATTACTTTCCATTTGCTCATCACGAACTTTGCGATGCACCATTTGTGTAACTTGCTCCAGAAATAACAATGCATAAGTATATCCCTCATATGTGGAGGCAAATAGCGATGTTTCGTTTTTGAGATCTTTAAATATTTTCTCCGAGATATAATTTAACATTGTATTATCAAAGTTTTTCTCAACATCTAGATGTACATTTGAAAAAATAGGAAAGCTTCTAATCAAGAAATCACTAAGATGAACTCTGATCGTTGCTCTGACGATGCCTTCAATAGTTGCCAAGGTATCTGAATTTGCTATCTTGTCAAAAGGCAATTCTGTTGTACACTCCGGTGAATAAGACAGCAGTTCGTGATTTTGAATTTTCTGTTTGTTTTTATTTATTTGTTTGACTATACTGTCTAACATCATAAAATTAGAGTTCTTTGGATCACAACCAGTTGGGTTTGGAACAACAATACGAGAAAACTGCAACCAACCTTTATGTTCTGCTTCTGCGATGTAAATCTGAGGCTTAAGATAGGTTCCGCCGTACTTTTCTGGATCTAAAAAATGAACTCTCGGATTGTCAGTAGCACTTTTACCTAAAACTTTTTCACTTTCTTCGTAATCGTATTCTTCGCCGTTAGGTCCAACATATTTGAGATCACTATCTTCTAAGATAGGTGTGTCTTCGTTTCCATACAAGAACCCTTCTGATATTTGGCCGTTTCTTCTTTTTGTAAAGGTCTTAGGGAGTATGTCGTATATATCTGCATTCATGCCTTCGAATATCTTATTACTATCCAAATCAACTTCACCAAATTCGCTCCATATTTCTTTAAACATTTTATCTAGAGTTTGAGCAGAGAATGGAGTTTGAGAAGTAATTGTGCCTTGGTTTGGCTCATATTCCTCTGGTATTTCTAAAAAATTATCTGTTACAACACTAAAACCGTTTTCAGGGTCTGATAATTCTATTTTGCCGGTTGGATCAAATGTATCATTAACCACCAATCTACTTATAAAGTTTTGATTTCCTTCTTTGTTGTTGTTGTAGTATATCACATGATCTCTTCCAATCTTATAACTTGATGGCTGGGAATCAATGTATTCTTTCATCTGAATACCGACTGTCTCTGGTAATTCCATATTATTACCACCCAAAAGGACGTTTAATAATACATTGTTTTTTACCGCAATATGGTAATTTATCGTATCATTTTTATTGTTTGCTAATATAACGCTTAAAACACCCGGTGTGTTGGGCCCTAATCCTCCGAGAGAACTAAAAAAGTTTGCCTCAATCGTATCATCAATGAAGGCTCTCTCTAATCTCTTAAAAATTCCTGTTATAGCGTTTGATATTGCTTGTTGTTGATTTTGAGGGTAGTCTGAAAATGACGGTATAATCCCTTTATTTGTTTTGCAATCTGGATCTTTTGGATTTAGAGCCTCATCAATAGCATTGCTCAAAGCGTCTTCTGGGCCATTTATTAAGAGATCAGCAATATCTGCCAAATCACTTTGGGCTTTTTCATTTTGTTTATTGACAAATTCTCTTCCTAATTCCGGATCTGAAAATGCTGCTTGTCTTTCTTGATCCCACAAATCCTTTTGTTCCTTAGTTAAACAGATACTTGTTTCCACAGGAAATTCTGCTAAAGGCTGTGAAAGTTCTCTTTGAATACCTTGTCTTTGCTCTGGTGTCAGAATGTTTCCCATAGTTTGAAAGTATTGTGAGGCTGCATTTGAGTCTCCAAATATATCTGAGAATTGTGGCAGCACATTTGACACAAGAATTGAAATATTATCTAAAAAAGACTGGTTTGCTTGGCCGACCATAGCGCCTTTTATTTCTTTTTGTGTTGCAGATACCGATAAAAGCCTAGCTAAATCTCCGACTGCGGGTGATCCTTTTGCTGCCGCTCCGCCGGCTCCAGCTACTTTTTTATTCAACTTATCTCTTTGATCATTTGTTTTTGGATCAGGACAGAGAGTATCTTCTATAAAGCCTGCTAATCCTCCATCGTTCAGCAAATTTCTTGTTAGGTTTCCGGCAATATCACAGTAGTCAGCATCAAGAATTTGTGTTGTTTTCATCATAAGAGCAATCAAGACTCTTGAAAGTATTTGACGTATAGCCATGTGAAATGCATCGGTAAGTTGTTCCACCCAATTGAAACTTGTAGGTATTTCTTGTATTGTCGGAATAGAAAAACCCGATTCCGATTTTTCTCCACTGCACGGATCAAAAGTCAATGTAGATAGAAAAGACTCAATCGGCGGGAATACCAATGGATCAGAACCGCATTTAAAGCGAGACACCAATTTACCTAGTAAATCTGCTCCGGGAATATTTTCGATCGCCCTTTGAAGTTCTCCGATAGAAGCGGTCTTCATGATCTCGTCAATATACGCTTGTGTCAATGCCTTTTGAACGTTACCGAGAGCCTTTCCAAGAGTTCCTTGTTGAATCTTATCACTTGGGGTTGTTGCGACTATTATTGTTTTTTCTTTTTGTTTATCAACCACTTCTTGCTGATCTTCTTCTGAGAGATTAGAAAAGTCTTGATATTCCTGTAGGTCTTCTACTGTTGTATCGGATTTTGATTTCTTTTTTTCTAGAGTTATTATTTGACTACGTAATTCAAATACTTCTTCTTCTATTACTGTCTTAAAATCTTCTGTGTTTTGGGGACCTGTCAGTCTATTAATATTATTTTGTAAGTCTTCTATCTCTTTTTGTAAAATTAACATCTTTTGTCTAGAATTTTCATTTTCTTGATTGAAGCCAGTTATATTCTTTGTGAATTGTGTCTTCTGGGATATGAGATTACCAAGTCCGGTTCCCTCAGAAGAACCGAGAGACGCACCCATCGAGCCTGCGCCTGAGTCTAAAAATTCCTGTATTTGCTGCTCAATTATATCCAATACAATCTGATCTGCTTCTATCTTACCTTCATTTCTATAAATTTCTTGTTCGAATTGGCCTATTTGTGTTCTTTTAAATATTTTTTGCTCATTGAATTCTTCTGCTCTCGCTGTTTGCTTATCAATATAAGCAAACAGAAAATCAGGGCTTGTAAGATCATCAATTCTTTTTTGCTTTTCGTCAATTTGTTTTTGTATTGATGCTGATTGCTCTTCTGCGGAAATGCCTTTTTCTTCTTTTTTATCTATATCCGACCTTGCTTGTCTATCGACTGCTTTGCCAAGAGAGCCGCCTTCCCAACTATCATCCCACGGAAATGGCATGTCTTTAAACTGTTTTTCGACTTCTTTTCTTATTGCTTCTTGTTTGTTGGCCGGTAAAGTTTGCATTATGATTTCCAGTGCTTGTTCGCCGACAGAAGATATAATCTGCTTTATTAATGTATAATACATTTCGTCTAAGGTTAGTGCTGATGCGATACACTTAAGAACAGCGGATAAATTACCAGCAAAATCACAGGGATTTAGCGCTTGTATAAAATCCCCTGCTGCTTTAACCGCATTGTCCACAACTTCACCAGCAGTAGGTAATTGTATATTTTTGGCTGTTTCTGGAATTTGACCTATTGATTTAAATATTTTACTAGTTTTGTCGCCGATCTTATCCATCTGAATCATTCTTTCTCTAAAAGCATCTTCTAACTCTTTTAATTTTTTAAGAGAATCCGGTGATCCTGAGAAAAAGTCCTCTACCTCCGCTCGTTGAGCCAGCATTTCTTCTTTTGTTTTGCATTTATTTTGATTATATTTGTATTCAATTACTTTGAATAAATCCATTGTTTCATTAAGTATGAAATCTGACATATCATTTAAATTGTCTTTTATACAACTATCATCTTCAAAGTTATCAGAACTTCCGTAATTTACTGCTAATTGCGGGAAAGTATTACCAACAATAAAATCCAACCACGGAGGTGTCTTATTACTTTGCAGAATTGTAGAAATTTGATTTATGTTTGAGAAATATCCAAGCATAGTTTGATCTGTTTTGGTTTTATCGATGAAAGATTGGAGACCAACTTTACACTCAACATATGGACAATTCTTTTTTCTTGCTCTCACATTCTTTATTGTAAATGGATTTGCTTCGTCTGATTTATCGAAAGATACCTCAACCTCAAAAGCAATATTTAGTGATTTAGTTCCTGTATTGGCGAATCCACGAAGATCAAATCCATTCTTACCCAATAAACTGTCAAGTCTATCGACAAACTTTTTTATTCTCTCGTCTGAATAAAACTTGATATAGAACGGGTTTCCGGCTTCTTCAAAATACAGAGACCCATTTTCTTCTCTATAGAAATATGATTGGAAAGTCTTATATGATCCCATCGCAGCCTTGAACAGTCCTATTGCTCTCATAAAATCCGGAGGTTTGATTACTAATTGATCCCTTGATGTATTCAAAGAGCCTAAGTCGGGAGCCGCTGGGACTGCATCAAAACGATATGCTGGAACGCCAATAAGAACTACAAGCATTTTTTGACTTGTGATAAAAGTATAATCCTGAACGCGGGCTACTAGTTCTAAGGCATTTGTATTTTTAATTTGTGGAAGCAGGGTTAGTATTTGAGGAACTACATTTATCACCTCAAAGGTACTTGGGATTGGCTCTTCTGTTAATTGGTCTTCTCTGGTTACATACTGTTCATAATCCAGTCCGAAAATAGCCTTACAGGTTTCACCTTGATTTTGAGGTGGAGATGCACATACAATCTCATCTGTTTCTAGTTTACCGTAATGTCTCAGCATCTTCCGAATACCCGGTCTTATATAAGATTTGAGAAGTGTGTTTAAATTATATGGAGAGTCTGATATGGGTTTGAAGATTCTACTACGAGGATCATTCATTTTATATTCTAATCCATCATGATAGAGGTCTCCATCATAATTTATTGTAACTCTGACTTGGTATTCGCATTTCTTTTCATTAAGATATGGCTCATCCATTACAGTCCAATCTGGCTCAATATAATTTTCGTTTGGAATGCAAGTTGGACATATTTTGTCTGGCTCTAAGACCTGTTCTTCTATTTCTTCTGGGCTTTTGAAGCACACTTCTTCTTGTAATGGTTTAAATTTTGATTCTGACATTATTTCCTCACGTTGTAAATACCGAGTCGCTTAGAATGTGTTGCTCTCCAGGAATTAAATCTGCATCTAAATAGTTTATTGTTTGAATAATAGAATTAAGAGAAAACTCCACATCTTGTTTAATATTTAGCATACTTTCACGCATTTGATTTAAGTATGGAGGAGCACCAAAAGTTATAACTGATACTGCGGCATTTAATGTCGTCAAGTGTATATTCATTTCAAGTAATTGCTTGTATACCTTTCTATTTATTTCTTGTTGTTTTTTAAGATATTCAGTGAGTTTATTACCCAAAACCATCGGATGTAACTCTTGGTTTCCAACTTGTAACTCAATTACTTGCCCTTGGAGTCTTTCGCCCATAGTGTTTGTCTCGCCTATGCCTGTTTCAAATCCTTCAAAATTACCTCGTCCGCAATATATTCTAACTTTTTCTCTACCAATCAATCTTATTTGATCTGCTTTCGCAGCAACTGCTGATTTATTGATAGCATGTGGTCCACCAGAAGGCTTTAGTCCAAAATATTGGTCTATATCCTCTGCTTTTTGTGTTATATAAATTCTTGCTGCGTCAGAATGAAACATCGGCCCAACAAAAGATACTCTATCTAAGGGATCTTTATTATTCTTCTCATTATCTTTTATAATTAATTGTCCTCTTCCGGCAACCAAATCAATCATTCCACACTGAAGTGCTCCTTTTCCCCCATTTCCGGAAGCAAAATTGGCATTTCTATCTCTCCCTAAAACAATAAAAGCATTGTGGTTTCCCTGTGAAACTACTTCACAGGGTGCTTTATCAAATTCCGGAACGCGTTCCTTTGCATTGGAGCAGAAAAAAAGCCCCACTCCTTTGCTTATTTGATCTCGGGTGTAATCATTTGTTGAATTTGATATGCTTAAACTCTTATTTATAAATTCTTCTGTTGGCATTATTTATCCTTATTTTAATGTGCCGTGGCCACTTGTATCCTCTAATGTTGGGATAGAGTACTTTCAATTTTTCATTATAAAAATTCATTGATACTCTTTATAAACTTGTTTTTTGCCGCCGCCCAATCCCTTTTATATGTTTTTCCGTTCCTTGTAAAAGAACCAGTTGCTTTTATTGCCTCTAATTCAGCATTAGTTGCTGATATATTCCATCCTTGATAATAATTATCTGCTAAAATACTTGCCTTTGTTTCTACACTATCTGTACTTTTAAATTTTTTCCATCTTTTAAATTTGCTTTGTATAATTATTCCAAACACTTTCATCCCTTTATCCAATGTATTGAACCCAGCAAATGCTCTCCAAGTTTCAGAATCTTTAAAGCATGTTTGATAATCATAATCAGACAGAGTTGTCCCACCAAACATTCTTAAGTCAGTCTGTATACCTGCTACATTATTATTAGGAAATCTACCACCAGGTTGCTCTTTAGATAAATAACAAAACATTGTAAGCTTTACATAGTCAGGAAAACTATTCTTTGTAATTGCTTTTATAACGTCTTGAGGGGTATATACATAGAAATATGTAGTATCTACCCTCTTAAGATCTTTAAAAGGATTAGACTCCTTAAAGACATTGGGGCACTGGCCCAATCTAAAAGAAGGGTCTTGTTTTTTAGGGTCTCCTTTGAAATTTCTATATGGTTTTAGTGACCCAGAGCCAAATATTAGAGGCTCATCTGTTCCAGGTATACCATTATACCCACCACCAGCAAAGGCGGATCGTGCGCCTGGTCTTATGTTTTCACCAAATAAACATTGATAATCGGCTGATGCTCCGGAGAAACCTCTAATAGTTTTTTTTCTATAAGTTAATCCCCTAAGTCTTCCGCTGGATTGAGGGCCGTCTTTAAAAAAACACTCAATGATACGAACACCTTCAAATGGATTCTGGTCTGCTTCAATAATGGTTGCTGCTTCTCCAGAATCCGGATATGCAATTGGATGCAAAGAAAGAATTCTTTTTCTGGTTTCTAAGTCCTTAAACTCACAAGGCTCCGGTATTATTAAATCATAAATTCCTAGAGGTCTAACTCTTACTGCTCGCCTACCATCAAATATAACTGCTTCGCCAATATCTTCTGGTAACGCAACTGCTTCAAATACTGTCTTACCAGCAAGTGTGTTGAAAAAAGTCTCAGCAACTGCTTTCAGATTCATTTCTTTCTGTAGTGCGTAATAAGACTTTGGATCGGATAAGG
>TARA_R110001606_G_scaffold326326_1_pt1 | contig 11969 bp, 1 predicted proteins | sample TARA_R110001606 | Tara Oceans TARA_R110001606 (sample SAMEA4398315) | marine metagenome | biome: Polar Biome; feature: [SRF] surface water layer (ENVO:00010504); material: water (ENVO:00002006), including particulate matter (ENVO:01000060) such as... | depth 5 m
ACCTTCTTCATTTAAGAGTTTTACTCTATTTGCAGAATAATAATTTTTAAATGCTTTATTAAAAACTGATAATTGAGTTTTATCAAGGTCCTCTTTATTAATATCTCCAAAATTTTCAAAGCCTAATGTTTCTGCAATATCTTTTTGAACTTCAGAAAAACCTGCATAGTAACCTGCCCAATCCCATTCTCTTATAAGAAACTGAGTGTATTTCTTTTTACCATTTACTTCAGTATAATCTATTAATTCTTCCTGTTTTACACCAGACTTCTCCATAAGAACTTGGGCTTGAAGAAGAAGATTTCCTTTTTCAACAGCTAATCTTTTTGTATTACTATTAGCGTTATAAATCATCTTATGAGCTACTCTTAATACTCCAGAAGTAGCATTTTTATAATTACCTACTCCTAATCTCCAATAACTAATGTCTTTAAAAGATTTTTCAAATATTTCTAATGCATTAAAATTTTCATCTATCTTATTTCCATTGTGGTCAAGATTTCCTTCATCAAGAATAGTAATGATATGATTTTGAGCAAGTGTATTATTTTTAATAAGTACATTATTAATTTTTGTCATTGCATTATCCAATTGTTGAGCTATTCTAGTTTGCTCTTCCTGAGGAAATTTATAAGTATGCATGTCATTTTTATAAGTACTAAATAAATCTTCATACATTTCAGCAAAATTAAATACCATATCTATAGTATTTCCTACTGTAATATCTTCTGCTAAATGTTTATCTAATAAGTTTTCAATAGACCCTAATTCTTGCATAGCTAATTCTACAATGCTTGAAATTGCAGCATCAAATTTAGCTAGTTCTAATTTTTTAGTAATTGAAGTTACTTGAACAGATAATACATCAATTGGACCTTGCTTGTTAGCTTGACGCTTTAAAGAAATAAGCCTATCTTCAAGTTTTTTAACAGTAGCCTCAATAAACTTTGTTTTAACTTTTTCTGGAGAAAGTATTACTTTATCCTCTTTCTTCTTTTCTTTTTGAAGATATTCAGGAGATTCATTTATAAACGGATCTATTTCTAATTTACCTACATACTCATTTGCAAGAATTGATTTTACAAGCGGCATTAAATCTTTCTTAATTTGATCTGCAGCCGTACCTTTTGCTAATTTACTATTTACCCAACGCATGAACTTATTGAAAGTAGCTTGAAGGTATTTTACAATACCTTTATTCTCATTAGTTTCTTTAAACTCTTCTACAATTGACTGAGTAAGTAACTTATCCATTGCTTCTTTTCTAAACTGCTCTTCAGTTGTATATATGTCAGCATAAGTTTCTTTGACTTCTTTATACATTTCAGTATTAACAACTTCTTTCATTGATCTTTTTACTGAAGCATCGTCTTTAAGAATAGATGTAGCAAAATGAGCAATTTCTTCAGCAAGGGTATCGATTTTTTCTTTTGATAAATCAATAGCAATAAGACTTTGTAGTAAATTAGCCACACCCACTACTCCTTCGTATCTTCCTTCTTCACCTCCTGCACGATCTATCATTTCTTCCATAGTAGTAACTTCTATACCATGGGTTTTAGCGAATGCCATTAGTTTATCTTTCAACTCTTGTTGAGGAAGTTCTGTATTTGAAGTTTCTAATTGTTTATAATTAAAAGGATTTATAAATTGACCTTTTTCATTTTTTAAATACCAAGTGTTTACTCTAGATTTGGCAACTGTAAAGCCAAGTTTAGCTGCTCCACGTTGAGCTTGAGCAAGATCAATATTAAAAGGCATAAATCCTGCAGTATTCATATTGAATAGCTTAGCAAATGCTTTAACTGGATTAGTATTATAGTACTCCTGGTTATTAGTATTAAATGCTGTAAGTTCTTCAATAGTAGGAAAGCTATCATTACCATTATAGTCCATCCACATGCTAATTTTAGCTTTTAAGAAAATAGGATCTATTTTAGAATTATAGAGTAAATTCTTATACTCAGGATGCGATATATTTATACAGTACATATTAACATTTTTTAATTTGTTCCATTGCGGTATTTTGAACATCTATTGTTTCAGCATCCCACTCTTCTTTACTAGTAGCATTACCAAGTCCTTTTTCTTTTACTAATTTAAGAAAATCTTCATAAGGTACTTTTTTTGGTGAAGTATCAATTTTATTAGTTATTAATTTAGCAAGATCTCCAACATCTGATTCATTTTCTGGTTTTAACGCCCATTTAGAACCATTATCTTCTTTTGTAGAACTAGTTTCTTTTAATAAAGTATCAATTTCAAGTTGTGTTTCTGTTTTAGTAATTAATTTATCTTCTGATTTCTTAGTAAGACTAGATACAAGCGACTCTTCAATATCATTAAAGTAATCATATTCAGATACAAAGTTTGGAGTACCTAATAAAGGTAGTCTTTTATAATACACTGTAGGGCGCTCTTCAGATTTACCATTTTTAGTTATTGTACCAGAATCTGAACTTGAAATTAATTTAAATAATTTAACTTCTCCTTTATTAGAAGTTTTTAGAAAAGATGGGAACTTATCATTAACTAATAATTTAGGATTACTTTTTATAATACTTGCTTTATCAAGTTTCATAATTTGATTTGCATCAACTTCTGCACTACTAAAATCTCTTACTTCTAATGTTTTAGGTAAAATAATATTATCTGGTAAATTATATTCATCCATTACTTCAATAAAAGCCTGTTTAATATTCCATATTGACCATCCAGTATTTTTTGCTAGATTACCTACAATAAAATCTACTCCAGGTCTAGCCTCAGCTTCAACTACTAATTTTGTAAGATCTGAAATAAACTTGCTCATTTGAGCAGTCTTTTCAGTTTTACTAAGTGTGTTAGATTTTATAATGTTTACCTTTCCATCTATTACTTCAACATTTTGCGTTCGTAATGCAAATCCTGCACCACTATTACCTTTCATCATCTTACCAGTAACCCCATATTCTGCCCATTTACCAACACTACCTTTAACTTTTGATAAATTATCACCAGATGGAGTATCGTTAAATGCCCATCCAGCTTCTCCAGCATTATGAGTACCTAAGTTTGTAGAAGAAAATACATACACTTCATTTGGAGCTAATTTTTCAAATTTCTGTGAAGGCGCATATTTTCTATCAGAACTATCTTTTGCATCAATAGTTTTAATAATCATAGACTTAGCAGCTGTATTTTGAGCAAATTGCTTTACGAATCGTTTAACATTTTCAGAATCAATTAATGATTCTTCATTACTAGTTTTTTCAAGTTCATTAATGAAAAGCTTTGTCATAGTATTAAAAGTCCTACCTTTTGAATCAAGCATCCCAATATCTTTATTTTCAATAGATAGTGCAAATGAATCTGTCCAAAAATGTACAGGAATAAGATTAAAAAATGTAAAAGGTCCAAATGCATAACCTTTTGCAAAATATGTATATTTAATTAAATCTAAAGCTAATTCTTTAGTAGCCTGATCTTTAGAATCAAGCATCATTTTCCATGATATACTAGCTGCTTCATTATCAATAGACTGCTTACCATTATTGTAAAATACAATTCTACGCATATTTATGCTTTTATCAGCATCCTTAGAATATAATTGATCAAGTAATGGTGAAAATGGTGAATCAGGATGATTTTTTTTATACTTAGATAATTTTTCAGGAGTATTTTCAAGTATATCTTTAGCACCTTTATATTTAAAAAATGGCATTGCTGATCCCATATACGTCATTAAAGCAGTATCAATTTCCCTAGCTTCTTTTTCAGTAATACTATACGACTGATCTTTTAAATCAGAAAAGAAATTTTTAATTCTACCAATTGTTGAGTATGAAATTTTACCATTAGTTTCATCAATTTTTCCAATAGCTGGAAAAATCTTATTCATAAGGGTAATTGGTTTTATCCATGCATATTTATTAAATGCTGGATTTATTATTTGATTAGATGACTGTTGTAACATTTGATTAATTCCTAAAATTCTAGGATTTTCTCTACTAAGTAGCTTAGCTTGACGATTAACCATTGCATAATTGTCACCATATGTTGGACCTACTGGTTTAGTGTCAACACGAGTAGCCTGTACGCCTGCAGATAGTTCAGCAGATGTCTTTAAATGTTCTTCAAATGCTAGCAATACTTTATATTGCATAATATAGTATTCTTTAGATCCATTTTGATCAAGTGATTTTTCAAGATCGTTTAATGTAAAGTCTAATTCTGAAACTGATAATTCTTTTAAATTTTCAATTTCTTTTTTATTTAATCCAGATTTAGCAAGCATTTTAGTTTTCCATTCACCTTTTAATTTAGAAATCATTTGCTGTTCATCAACTAACGAACCTTTTTCATTAAAATGTCTAGTAGTCAATTCGGTAATAATAGGTTGATTAACAAATGCAAAAATAGTATCTTCATTAACTCCTAATCTTGATAATAAAGCGATCAAATCTGCAGTATACATATTCATATTTAAATAAGATGAAACTGGATCACTTGCATTATCTACAACTGCTGCTAATTTAGAGGCAATTGATTTAGAAATACGATTACCATTTTTATAAGTTAAATTAAGTTCGGTATATGCATTACTATCAAATAGTATCTCAGTATCAGTTCTTAACGATGTATGTTGAGCTTTGGCATGATGAGAGTTATGGTTTGCAAAAATACCAATCAATGCCTTACCTGTCATATTACGTCTAAATAGTGTAAGTTGTGTAGAAGGATAATTAATATTAAAATCTTTGTCATCTAATTTTTCAGCAAGATCATTTATTTGTTTTCTATATTCAACAATTGAAATTTTATTATTTTTGAAATTTTTAATTATTGCTAATCCTTTTTTCTTAATATTAAGTTTAGCTTCACTACTATTAGAAGTAATGCTTTGAATACGAATTTTAGAACCAATTTCTTTTAACTGTTCAAAGTTACCTGGATCAATAACTGACAATGCAGTATTTTTATTTTCCATAATACCTTTCATAATCTCAAATAATCTATTATTTCTTGATTTAGTACTATTTAAACTTTCGTAATTAAATTTATTAATAGGATTACTTTCTAATACAGTAATAATTTCTTTTTGAAGATCTGATATTAAATTGCTATTTAAACCAAGTTTTGCAAATATACTATCAGCAGCATTTGAATATAAAGTGAGTTCCTTAACTTCATCATTACTTTCATTAATTTGTTGACTAAGTGCTTTACGTGCTCCTTTATTTTGTTCTAAACGTCTTTGATTTTTTAAATCTTTAATTTTTTTCTTTAATTGAACAAGCTCATCATCTTTAGAAAATTCTTTATCAGCTTCAATATTTTTTAATACTTCATCATCCGCAAGTTCTTTTTTAAGTATCCAAGTACTTCTATTTTTTGGCGAGATAAATTCTTCAACAAAGTTTTCATATGATTCAGAAGAATCAACGATTAATTCAGCAAGTTTATCTTTACTTGTAGTTCCATCAATGTATTTAATATATTCAATTTCACCACTATTGTTTTTTCTAAACTCAGGTACAATCATGAATAATTTATCAATATCAAAATCGAGTCCTGCTATGAATGTAATTTCAGCAGGAAGTATAATTGCTCCACCTGCAGCAGAATCAGTAAATCCTTTAACTACAATATTAAAAATTGAATACTTATCCTCTGTAGGAACACGATAACCAATAATATTTTTTAATTCATCAGGAAGATTATCAAGATTTACTTTTCCTTGTGAATCTTTAGGAAAATACTTTTTTGACCACCATGGAAGCATTGCTTCTACTTGATAGTTTCCATCTTTACCCATTTTCATTTTGAGATCTTGACTAACTCCAAAAGAACTAGCATTGACCATATTACCACCTTTAATCTTTTGTTTTGTTACACGGTTCTTAAAGAATGAATTAATTAAACTTTCAACCTTATATGCAATTAAAGGATGCCATAATGGAAGAGTAGGTTCAATTTTTCCTGTATCTGGGTTTTCTATTGGAGCAATTGCATCAAAATACTCTTGTCCTAAACCTCTACTTTCCATCTCAGATTTAAGATGCTTAAGCAATGTCCCATAATCAATATTTCCATCAATATCTTCAAACATGCTTTCAACTGAATTAAAAGATTTTTCAAGATTTTCAGAAATAAGTTTTTGATACATTTCTACTACTTCAGAACCTTTGTATGAACTACCACTAATAGTATAGTCACCATTTATGTCCATATCAGAAATAATAAGATTTCTTAACTGTGTACCAAAGTTACCTATTTCATCTTGATAATGAGAAGGTGTTTCTTGTTGCCTTCTCCAATCTGAATGTTGAAGAGTAGTTATGTTTGGACTATTATTTAATGAATAAGTTCCATCAGAATTTATTTCCATTCTAGGATACTCTGCTTTACCACTACTAGTTAATTCATTTGCAACACCTCCTACTTTTACAGCAGATTCAAACATTATAGAATCAACTTGAACATTTACATTATGTGTTACTGTTACTCCATCAACTTCTTCACTAATTTCTTTTTCAATTCCCTCAGTTAGAATTCTATGAGCTTCGATAAGTTTTGGATATTTATAAGCCCCTTGCTCAGTTTTACGATAAGCAAATGCTTTTGTTAAAAGCATTTCAGAGTTTTTTACCTGAATCGGTACTTCAACACCATCTATGTATTGCTTTGTAAACATGAAAGGTTTAATTACACCAAATAGTGCAGCATCTGCAGGAGTCTCAATTCCTTCTTTAATGCGTTCTGCTGCTTGTTCATGTTTATCAGTTACTCTATCTTCAGAGTCAAGAATTTGCATCATTCTATCAATAGATACAAATGTAAAACCATCAGTAGTGTTATTCCATTCTGGGTTTTCTGAATTTTTATCTTTAGATTTCCAAATACTAATTAACTCATTCTTTTTTTCATCACTTATAATATCGTTAGTTTCAACTAATGATATTATATCGTCTACTAATTCAGTAGATGAAGGTACTTCTTCATCAGCAAGAATAATACTATTATACGTAGGTTCTACTAAGTCAGCATTTGTTAAATTACCTGGTGACAGAACTTGTTTATAACGCTTTTGATAATTAGTAGTACTATTATAAAATGAAGGATCGCCTGCAAAAATTGTAGTCATTTGCGTATTCATATAATATTGATTATATAAATAGTTTTTAAAAAATTCATTAGAATTTTTTTCTTTAGATTTAGTAATTACCTTATCTGCAAACTCAATTTTTCCATTTTTACCAGATTTAAAACTAGTAATGATACCTGCTTTTTTATAAATTTCTTTATGCAATTCTAAAAACTCTCCTTCTAAATGCTCTATAATTAATTCCCTAAGCGCATCTTCTGTTACAGCATTAGGATCTATATTGCCTTCAAGGAATGAAAGTATTTGATATTTTTCTCCTTTTTTAAAGTAGTTAGCTAATTTACGTAAGTTAGAGTCATTAGGCAAAGTACTAAAGCTATTAATTCTTTCAGTTTCAGCAAGAGCTACTTGTACTAATCGATCAATTACTTCTTCATTATTAAATTTTCTAGATTTAATAAATGGTAATGTACTAGAATCTGAAGGAATAGGTAGCTTAAAATATCCATATGAATTAGAACCTTGGTTATCAAATGCTCCCATTATTACAGCTTCCATTTCAATATCTGAAAGCTTTGAATACTCTACTGATTTAGATTTACCTTCACGAGCTAATCCATCAAAAATAGCTATTTGAAGCTCATCCATTAATCCAGTTTTACCACCATCTTCATTTAATAAATCTTTAAAAAGCGGCATGTTTTTTAATAACGGATCAGTTTTTATTTTTTCAAAATATTCATTAAATGAATCAACAGTTTTAAATTTACTAATTAACTTAGTTAAGTAATTTGAATATTGAATAGAGTATACAGTCTTATTATTAGCATTTCTAAATGAAAGAATTAATTCTTCATCCATTGCAGGTTTTAACTTACGTGCAAAATTTTCAAGTATACTACTAATGCTTTTAGATTCTTTTCCATTACTGAGTTGATCAGTTGCTTTTAAATCTAAGAAAGGATTTCTTCCATTTACTAATTCATTAAAAATCAAATTAGTATCTTCCGTTAATTTTTTAATATTATTCCAACTTGCTTTTTTATTTTTTACTTTAGGATTCCAAATTTCGTTAAGCTGTTTACTAGTAATGTTAATGTTATTATCTGTTAAAAATTTAGATAATTCATCAATTATTTCTTTTTCATTATTATTAGTATTTAAAACATTTTCTAAAATTTCTGTAATACGAGAAAGTTGTGTTACTGCATTATCAAAATTAATACTTTCAAAATCAGTTTGCCCTCCTACAAATTCTTTTGTCTTAGGGTATTTATTAAATAATTTATTTTCTTCAATTAAAAAATTAGCAGCTAGCGTCTCTTTTATAATATCATCAATCCCTGCTCTATTTGAATAAAATGTTTGATACTCACCATTTTTTTCATAAATAGTAATAAAACGTTGGAATGTTTTACTAGCAAGTGTTGTAAATAATCCTGTTTTAAAACTTGCATCACTTTCAATTATGTTTAATAATGCTCCAATAAATGGTTTCTTATCCTTAAGTGATTGAATAGTCTCAACCATTTTAGTTGGAGTATATGAATCAGTTATATTTTGACCAATATAACTAAATACTTCACGTTCAGAATATACTTCTGGCGCACTAAACATATTTCTAGCAACTATTTTATTACCATCAACTATTTTCATTTTAGAAATAGTACCTAGTTCTCTTTTAATTTTTTGAGAAATAGTATCTTGAGGATTAATTTCAATATAAGATTGTTGCCATCGTTCTTCAAAAGTACTACTTTCAACATCTTCATTAAGAGCACTTTCTTCATCTAACTCTTGATTAACCTTTTTAGAAAAAGTTAAATCAATATTATAATTAAACTTACGTAGTGATCGATTAAACTTTTCTAGAAGAGGAGTAGCTTCTTCAAATATTGGAAGTTTTGTATTACCTGAATTTACAATCTTAATTACTTTAGGATTATTGTTATCAGTAAGAATTTTTAGAATAGTATCTAAATTTGAATTTCCATTTTCATCTTCACGCGTTGCTCTATCGTCAAGAATTTGCTGAAGCATAAGACCGTACATTTTATCTATACCAATGTCAGCAATTATTTCAGAATCAGATTTTCCATGATAAGAAGGTAATCTGGTTGTACCAGCAACCTCAGCTTTATTTCTTTCTATTTCAACATTTAATACATTAAGAAATTTATACTCCATATAACGAATAGCTTGCAGTTCTATTCTAGGGTCTAATTGAGTATAAGCATCTACTGTTTGATTCGTACGCATGAACCTTACCATTGAAGGATCAATTTTTGCTAAATCAGTATTTTTAAAATTAGCTTTGTTTTTATAAACACCTAATTGGATGTCATTAAATAGTTGATCAATCGTTACTTTAGAATTTCTATTGAAGAATAATTTAATACCTCTAAATAAAGCTTTAAAAAAGTTTTTAATCTTTTGGCCTAGTGTTGGAGCTGTTGCTTCTGCAGACTGTACATACGCCATAAACTTATCAGCAAGTGCTTCTTCAATATCAAGATAAGTAGGATTATTAACGTCACCGCCTCTTTCTAATGTCTTAACTTTTATTTCATCTGGAAATAACTCAAGTGCTTCAGTTAAAATATCTAATCTTTTTTCTAAAGGAAGTGCTAAATTAAATACTACGTGAAATGCTTCGTGGTAACCAGTACCCGAAAATGCATTCTCGTTTAAAAAAACTGCAGCTTTAGTAAATAATCCATGTAATACTGCACCATTTTTACGTGACTCAAGAAGTAGTTCGTATGTTTCTTGAGGCAGATATTCTTTAAGATCCTCAATTGTTTTAAATACAGAAGTTCTACCCGCTTCTGGTACAAGATTATGTGAGATTTTTTCAGTTATCCATTTAATTTCTTTGTCTTTAGACCAAGTAGTACCGTCTACCTTCTCTTCAGTCATACGAAGCTTAGGTGAATCTTCTGCGTTTTCATCTGCAGCTTCACCATTGTTAGCATTTCCTAAATTAAATAAACTATTTAAGTTATCTGAATTAGCTTCTGGAGTAGACTTAGTTTCAAGGATGGTACTATTTTTGTCTACATCTTCTTCTTGAGGAGTAGGAATAGAATCTTCAAACATTGAATCGATAATAGCTTGTGCTTCTTCAGTAACAAAAGGAGCTTCTTCAGCTACTTTTAAACTATCTGTATCTTTTGAATGCTTAATGTCTTTAGGAGCCATATTATAAATAGGACTCTCATCTTTTTTAGTGTCTTGATTTTCAACTTTAGGAACACTAACTTCTTCAGCAGCACTATTTTCTTCAATTTTTTGAGAAATGTTTACTAATTTTGGATTTGATAATACTTCAGTTAACATTTCCTTACTGTTAGCAGAAGCTTGATAAGCTGATATAATAAAACTTGCACTATTAAAAAAGTTACCTCCTTCAGTAATTACATTAGTTGTAATAAACCCGTTATCAGCATAAAATTTATTTGATAGTTTATTTTTAGAATCATTAAAGGCATTATGATTTACACGAGCAATACGACCTGCTTCCGTACGTTTACCTTGGTCATTTATTTCTCCAGTGTAATTTCCTTTACCGTCATACTTACCTAAAATGTAAGTAATAAGATCATTTACATTAGTAAATGTTTCAGATTCAGTAACTTCATTTTCAGTTTTAATATTAACTGTTACTGCATCACCATCGCGTTCTATTGATACTTGATATAAATATTTTTCAACTGCTTTTTTTGCTTTAGTAACTGCAGCAGGATCTTTACTAATAAAGATCATTTTAAGATTATCTCTTACTTCAGTAGTTATGTTAGAGTTAGTTTCACCAAGCATTGAGTTTCTTAACCATACTGGAGACATTCCATATGCCGAAGGAACAAGCATATAAATTTTACCTTCTTGCATATTTTCTTTAATACTCATCTCTATGCTAGAATCACTAATTGATTTAATGACTTCTTTACTAGCATTACCATATTTAAGTTCACCTTTAATTTTGGTAATAAGAATTAATTTATTAGGCTTTCTATTTGTACCTAATCGTTTATTCTCACTTTTGATTTGTACATTAGAATCATCAATTACTTTTTGAGGACTCTTACGAGGAAGCTTAACATTTTTTTCTCCAACAACTTGTCCTTTAGTAGCTTCACTAATTTCTAATCTAGTATTAATTTTTGAATTAACTTTTGAAGTTACCTTAAGTTTTACAGGACCTACGTTTGTATTAGATTGTGTTTTTAAAAATTCTTTGTTTATATTAAAACCTGGAATAATAAAATCTTGATTAGCAACAAGCTGATCTAGTAATCCATCATTTAATAGTTTTTTAAATTCTGTTTCTTCTAACCATTCTCCATTAACGTAATACTTACAAGTCATAGTTGATAATTTATTCTAACAAATTTACTAAAAATTTTAGAGATTTACTTACATTCTTCATGTATACGAAGGTCAGGGTGAATAAATACACCCATTCCACTATTTTGAATTTGAGTTACAATATTATCAAAATTTTCATTAATTGCTCTAGCTCTATCAATATTTGCTTGACCAAAATCTTTTTCAAGATTATCTTTAGCATTAGCTTTACGTGTTTTAGAACGAGGTTTAATTGCATCAAATTCATTAAGTGCTGCAAACACGCTTGCTCCCTCAGTAACATCAACTAATAGCTCTTCACCAAATTTAGATAATTCTTCATTTACTTCTACAAGACGCGCCTTAAGTTCTTTTTGAATTCTTTCTTCTTTAGTTGGAGCGTTAGTTATATTACGCTTACCACCTACTGAAATTTTAGTTGTATAATCTCCTGCAGGAAGCACTTCACCTTCTTCTACATAACGGAAACCTTCAGGTAATACTTCTTCTATTGATTGAGATTCTAATAAAGGAG
>TARA_R110001606_G_scaffold51489_3_pt1 | contig 11957 bp, 10 predicted proteins | sample TARA_R110001606 | Tara Oceans TARA_R110001606 (sample SAMEA4398315) | marine metagenome | biome: Polar Biome; feature: [SRF] surface water layer (ENVO:00010504); material: water (ENVO:00002006), including particulate matter (ENVO:01000060) such as... | depth 5 m
TGGTACTCTTATTAATTTCAGGAGTTATAGTGTATCTTTTTTACAATGCTTTGGTTCCAAGAAAATTACTTCCTGTTTATTCGCCAGCCATGGTAAATTCAGAATTGGTGCCGGAAGAAATACAACATATTAGAAAGTACCATACCATAGCAGATTTTTCGTTGACTAACCAAAACGGAGACATTATTACTCAAGAAGATTACAAGGATAAAATTTATATAGCCGATTTCTTTTTCACTACTTGCCCCACCATCTGCCCAATTATGACCAAAAACATGGCAGATATACAACAAGAGATTATTAATGATGATGACGTGCTACTTTTATCTCATTCGGTAACCCCAGAAATAGATTCGGTAGCTCAGTTAAAGAAATATGCTCTTGAAAAAGGTGTGGATGATACTAAATGGAATTTACTTACCGGTGATAAAAAACAAATTTATGACCTTGCACGTAAGTCTTATTTGGCTGTTAAGACCGATGGTGATGGTGGACCTTTCGATATGATACATACCGAAAATTTCATCCTTGTCGATAAACAAAAGCGAATACGTGGTTTTTACGACGGCACCAATAAAGAAGATATAAAACAACTTTTGACCGACCTTAATATCCTAAGGGCATCCTATCAAGAATAAATCGAATACTACTAAGCATAAGGCATAGAAAGTCCGCTTTTTTTAAGAGGATATTAATCCCTAATTAAAATATTTCCTTTACTTTTGCCTTACTTATAATGAATCTAAATAAAGATTGGAAACTACCGTTGCAGACTTAAGAAGAGGCCAAAAGGGAATTATTAAAGAATTCACCGAAGATTTTTTGCCTATAAAATTACTTGAACTAGGTTGTTTGCCTGGTAATTTAGTAGAACTTGTACAAGTAGCACCATTAAAAGATCCTATTTATATTAATGTAAATGGATCTCATATTGCCATTAGAAGAGAAATGGCACTTCATATAGCGCTTGAAATCATTGAAGACAATGCGGTCGTATGAGCAAACAAATTAATGTAGCCTTAATAGGGAATCCTAACACAGGTAAAACATCTGTTTTTAATCAGTTAACCGGTCTCAATCAAAAGGTTGGTAATTATCCTGGTATTACGGTTGAGAAAAAAGAAGGTATTTGCAAATTACCAAGAGGTGTTAAAGCACACATATTAGATTTACCTGGCACCTATAGTTTAAATACCACCTCATTAGATGAAAGTGTAGCTGTAGAACTTCTCTTAAATAAAAATGACAAAGACCACCCAGACGTTGCCGTTGTCATTTCTGATGTAGAGAATCTAAAGAGAAACCTTCTGCTTTTTACACAAATAAAAGATTTAAAAATACCTGCCATTTTAGTCATCAATATGGCCGACCGTATGTCACGCAAAGGCATTACGATAGATATAGATTTATTAGAAAAGAAATTAAATTGCAAAATAGCTTTAGTCAGTACCCGAAAAGAAACAGGTATTGAAAAGCTTAGGGAGTTAATTGCAGATTACAAGAATCTTTCTAAGGTACAAAACGTAGATACCTCTGTAATTGCCCCAGAATATTTTGAGAAACTTCGAGAGACATTTCCTAAAGAGGATGTTTACAAATTATGGTTGGTCATCACACAAGATGTCAATTTCATGCCTTTAGAAAAGAAGTTATTTAAAGACGCCTCCTCTTTTGCAACCAAATCGAAATCTGAACTTAAGCGGCTTCAACAAAAAGAGACCATTTTAAGATACCAGTTTATTAATGGAATTTTAAAAGAGACCTATAAGGTCGATGTTAATGCTGCCAAAGGCTTTAGGGCAACTTTAGATAAAGTATTGACCCATAAAGTATTTGGATACGTCATATTCTTATTAATTCTATTGACTATTTTCCAAGCCATTTATGGATGGAGTGAATACCCTATGGATTTGATTGATGGTTTCTTTGCCTCTGCCACAGAATGGGTAAAAGATACATTACCACCAGGAGTTTTCACCAACCTTATCGCAGAAGGTATTTTAGCGGGTATTGGTGGTATCGTTATATTCATTCCACAGATAGCTTTCTTATTCCTTTTTATAGCATTACTTGAAGAGACGGGCTATATGAGTAGGGTGGTTTTTTTAATGGATAGAATAATGCGTCCTTTTGGTTTAAGCGGTAAAAGTGTTGTGCCTTTAATTTCTGGTACTGCCTGCGCAATACCCGCGGTAATGGCTACGAGAACAATAGAAAACTGGAAAGAAAGGCTTATTACCATATTGGTTGTTCCTTTTACAACGTGCTCTGCCAGACTACCTGTTTATTTGATTATTATCGCATTAGTCATTCCTGAAGGTAGCCTACTAGGTTTAAGCTACAAAGCGATGACCCTTATGCTTTTGTACCTATTAGGTTTTGGGGCTTCCATTTTTTCGGCGCTTATCTTAAATAAGATATTAAAAATTAAGAGTAAATCGTTTTTTGTAGTTGAAATGCCCAATTACAAATTACCCTTATTAAAAAATGTTGGTTATACAGTTCTTGAAAAGACTAAAAGCTTTGTTTTTGGAGCAGGTAAAATTATTCTTGCCATCTCAATTATTCTTTGGTTTCTAGGTTCTAACGGATTTTCTGATGAATTTAAAAATGCAGAAACAATTGTAACCAATAGGGTTAAAGAACAAGGTTTTAGCAGCCATAGTGAATTTTATTTTGAAAACAACCAAGACGGATTAAATACTAGTTTAGAAATAGATGCAGATTCTGCAGCAATGCAACAGAAAGAACTTGAAGAGCGCGCCTTAAGCCAAGAGATTGCAAGCTATAAACTAGAACATTCTTACATGGGCTATATGGGTAAAGCAATAGAACCTATTGTAAGACCATTGGGTTATGATTGGAAAATAGGCATTGCAGTACTTACTTCTTTTGCCGCAAGGGAAGTTTTTGTAGGCACCCTTGCAACAATTTACAGCGTAGGTAATGATGAGGAAGAAACTATTAAAAACAGAATGGCTGCAGAAGTTAACCCAATAACTAAAAAACCGCTTTTTAATTTGGCTTCTGGTATTTCACTTCTTTTATTCTATGCTTTTGCCATGCAATGTATGAGTACTTTGGCTGTAGTAAAAAGAGAGACAAATTCTTGGAAATGGCCAGCAGGGCAGCTAGTTTTTATGAGTCTTTTTGCGTATATTGTTGCTTTTATTGCATATCAATTATTAAAATAAAATGGACACTTTACAACACATATTAGTTTACATAACACTAGCAATATCCGTGGGTTATATAGTTGCCAAATTTTTTCTTCCTAAATCAATTTGGTCAAGCAAAAAGTCAAGCTCAAAAGCATGTGGGCAAGATGATTGTGGCTGCCATTAAGTATGATTTATTTTTCATTATACATTCAACAAGTTTTAAGTTTTAGTTAAATAAATTCTAAAACACTCCTAACGGTTTCTAAAACTGTAACGTTTCTTACATTGGTTCGTCTAGATTGCATTGCAATAATTGAACCTATGAATACAAACAAACTACTCTTTGCCTTTTTTACTATTTTAATCGCCAACATTTTTACTGCTAATGCCCAGAGTTTAAGTGCATTTGTAATAGATAGTGTAAGCCAACAACCCATACCCTACGCTACCGTTCAATTAAAAGAAAAAGGAGTAATTACTAATGAAGAAGGAAACTTCAATTTTATATTAAACGAAACTATTACAGAAGCTGACTCCTTAATTATTTCTTCAATGGGTTATGAAACCCTTGCCAAACCGATTTCAGAATTCAACACCAATAGAATTTTACTTAAACCAAAAGCTATTGAGCTTAAAGAGGTTATTGTATCTAACAAGAATTATACGGCCGATGAAATAATGAATTTGGTAGAGGACAACCTTGAAAAAAATTATAGCAATGACCTCACTAAAAAAAGACTTTTTCATAGAGAGTCTAGTTTTAATCGTTGGACACAAAGCAATTTTAAAGTCAAAAAATCTTCAATTGACGTTTTAAACCAGCAATTTATAGATAGTGTAATATCGAGTGTCCCCAAAAATGATAGCTATTATTCTGAAATAGTAGGTGACCTGTATGGCAATTATGATACTGAAGTACAAAAGCTAGATTTATTAAAAGCATCAAAACTATTCGACAAAGACACTGAGATAGATTATGAAAAGTTAGAAGAAAAATTCAATGAAATTCTTAAAGACAATGTAAAGCCAGGGTCATATTTTAAGATTAAGTCTGGACTATTGTCATTCAAAATAGATACTGATGAAGTTAACCAGCTATTTGAAGAAGATATGGACTCTACAGATGTTGCAGCAGTTAATAAAGAGCTTGAAGAAAAAAAGAAAAATAAGGAAGAGGAACAAAAAAATTATGGTAAATGGAGAAGGAATAATCTAGCCCGTATTTTAGGCACACTACCTACACAAGAAGATTCAGATTTAAACTTTATATCGAAATCTAGAAAATATGATTTCACATTACAAGAATTTACTTATTTGGGAAATGATGCTGTATATGTTATCTCATTTCAACCAAGTGGTTCTGCCGATTATGGAGGCACATTGTATGTAAATGCAGATGATTTTGCCTTACTTCAAGTAGATTATACAAATATGAAGCCTGTTAAAAAATTCAATTTATTAGGAATTTCAGCTAACAAGTATCTTTCAAAAGGAAAAATAATTTACAATAAAGGCGCCAATGGATTTTATGGTCTACGATACTTAGAATCTGAAACAGGTGAACGATTCGGCATTAGAAGACCTCTAAAAATAATTGAAAAGAACAAAGTAGTTAAAGGCAGAAATAAACAAAACGAACTATCTGGTGATATGGACTTTGTTTTTAATAACGTAGTAAAAAATGAAATAATCATTTTTGAATCGGAAAGTATTAGTCAGGCTACTTTTGATTCTTTCACAGAAAATAATGCCGTATCACCCACGTATATGCCCAAATATGACCCTGAATTCTGGAAAGGATATGCTATTATGGAACCAAATACCGCTATAAAAGAATTTACCTCTACATCTTCACAATAAACTTAGATGAAATTTTTAATGAAGTGATAAAGTAATAATCCCCAACCTATCACGAGAAAGAGTCCGCCCAGTGGAGTAATTGGACCAAGAATTTTGAGTTTCTTACCTTTAGCTGCGCTAATACACAATCCGTAAATACTAAAAGAAAAAAGAAAAGTTCCTAAAATAAAACAGAACATCATATTCTTCTCTAAAGAGCTTTCAAGGTTAAAATTAAAGCTTAACATCAAAATTACTAAAGCGTGGTACATTTGATATTTAACCCCTGTTTCAAAACTATTTAACTGATCAACGGTAAATAATTTTTTTAGTAAATGGGCGCCAAAAGCACCAAATACTACCGCCAACAAACCTAACAACGCCCCTATCAACTGTGATACTAAAACCATTCTGTTTTTATCTCAAAGATACTGTCATTGCCTTTTAAATTCATACAATATACTACAAATATGAAAAAGTTAGTATCCGTTTTATTAATAGCAGCAATGGTTATTTTAGGTAGTTGTGGTACATTAAAAAAGTCAAATGCCAGTTCGAATTCCACATCATTAAATGATGAATTAAAAGATAGAAATAGAGCGAACATATCTTTATTACAACGTATAACTCAAATGCGTGGCGTTGTACTTCATAATAATTTACCTGTCATAAATAAAACGGCTAATTCATTTGTATCAGCAGGAAATCAAGAACCTTTATACGTTCTAAACAATCAAGTAATTGGCAATTCTTTTCATTCCATCAACGAGATTATTGAAAATTACAATGTGAAAAAGATTACCATTTTAACAGGTGCAGATGCTGCCAGCTATGGTTCTCAAGGATCGAACGGAGTAATAAAAATAGTAAGTTACTGAAGGCTAATTTTCATTTCCATATTAGAATTCAAAGTAAATACGCACTCTTCAAATTTTGGCGGACCGAACATTTTCATTTTACCTTTCGAAAAGGCAATTTGTTCTTTAGGAATGCCGAGTATATTCGTATCTAAATTTTTATTACCATTTGCATCGTGAAAAATTGCAATAGCGTAGTCACCATCTGGCAAATCGGTTATTTGAAAAGCGGTACTCCCTTTTACAGCTTTACCTGAGCCAGATTTGAATACTTTATCAAACTTTAAAAAAGAACTTTCATTGGTATAAATAGCGAAACAAATATTTCCTTCTTCTGAAGTTATACCATCAATATTCAAACTAAGACTATGCTGTGCATTAATCATATTTGAAATCACTACAAAAAGGAAGAGTAATAAGAAATTCTTATGTATCATACTTTAAAAATTCAATTTTATAAGTAATTCCAATTTTGATGCCATAGTCTCTCTATCTGCTAAAAAACTTAAACCTAAGAATTAATCAATTAATTGGGTATTCGAAGAGTATTCATTTTGGCGGTTAAATCATCTAAAAGATTAATAGTTTCTACCGAATCCTTCAGGTTGAAATATAAATAAACCGAATCTTCGTATACCAATTTTACTTTCTGCTGGCTGATGTTATCGACAAATACATGAACTTTTTTATTTGTTAGCGAATCTTTAAATTCCCTAAAAACCCCTTTCTCTTTTTCAAGTGCCGAAAAACCATTTAAACGCTCCATCGGAGGCATTCTGTCGATCAACAAAACGCTATCTAAGTCACTATATTGAATTTCAACATGATAAAAACCTGACCTCAACTTTAGACTTTCATTATCAGAACTAATCCAGTTTTTAAAATGCAATATTAAAATTACAGCACAGAGAATTACAGTTACTATTAACATAACTGACCAAACCCAATGATTCTTAGTCAAGCGCATATATTCTTAAACGTATATTGTTATAATCTCTAATTGCTTAAACGGTAAAAGTGCTATTAAATTACTGTGGCAGTGAAAAACACTTTTGACGGTTTATTTCGTGTAATTGTATTCTACAAATTCTAACTTAAACCTACGTCTAAAGTCATCATAATAATAAAACCACCGATGAAACCCATTGTCGCAATATCTGTGTATTTATCCTGCTGTGTTTCAGGTATTACCTCTTCAACCACAACAAAAATCATGGCTCCTGCCGCAAATGAAAGAGCGTAAGGCAAAATAGGCTGAAAGGTCATTACGGCCCAAGCACCCAATACAGCTGCTATTGGTTCTACTAATGCAGATGCTTGACCAAACATAAAGCTTTTGGTTCTACTAAGTCCGTGTCTTCTTAAAGGCATGGCAACGGCGAAACCTTCAGGAAAGTTCTGTAAACCGATACCAAGTGCAAGTGCGACCGCACCACCTATAGTGGCGCCATCAAAACCCGCTGCTACTCCTCCAAAAAGTACACCAACGGCCAATCCTTCCGGAATGTTATGAAGGGTTATAGCTAAGGTAAGCAAGGTTGTTCTATGCCAAGGCGTCTTTACTCCTTCCGCTTCACTTTCCTTAAAATTTATGTGCAAATGCGGTAGTATTTTATCCAAGCCGAAAATGAATGCAGCCCCAAGTAGAAAACCAACAGCAGCCGGGATTACTTTTACAAACCCCTCACCAGGACTCATTTCAATACCCGGCGCCAACAGGCTCCAAAAACTAGCAGCCACCATAACACCCCCGGTAAAACCAAGCATACCATCTAAAACTGCACGATTTAGGGTTTTAAACAAAAACACCAATGCAGCACCAGCAGCAGTTAGCCCCCAAGTAAATAACGTTGCATAAAATGCAGCTAAAACTGGGTCAATAGATTCAAAATAATTGATTATTTGTTCCATAAAATGAAAATCTTACTGGTTAAAATTTTTACTCCTCATCTACAATCTCTAAAAATAAATTTGATGCTATCTGTTCTGAAATTCGAATAGAGCCAGCTCTTGTTGAAATGGTAACAGAACCATCGAATTCTTCTCTATCCAAAATTTTAAATGTATCGCCTAAAGCGATATTATTCTTATCCAAAAACTTTAAAAAAGTAACAGAAGAATCATTTACACCAACACATACACCTTGACTTAAAATAGGTAATTCACTAATTAATTTTTTCACAGACTTAGTGAAAAATCCTTCTTTATTTGGTATCGGATCACCATGTGGGTCTACCTTCGGAAATCCTAAATGAGCATCTAATTTATCAATTAAAGCATCACTCTTTATATGTTCTAATTGCTCTGCCACCTCATGAACCTCATCCCAAGAAAAATTAAGCTTATCCACCAAAAAAACTTCCCAAAGGCGATGCTTACGTATAATGGAAAGTGCCACGAGTCTACCTTTTTCAGAAAGTGATACCCCTTGGTACTTCTTATATTTTACTAATGACTTCTCTGATAATTTTTTTACCATATCGGTCACAGACGATGGCTTCGTCTTCATTTGTTCTGCAATAGCATTGGTAGCCACTGATTTACTATCTATTTGACTTAGATGATAAATCGCTTTTATATAATCTTCTTCTGATAAGGTCATTTCAAAATAATATAATAACAAAAATACATTTTTATACGTAAAAACAATTTTTTAGATTTGTCTAAATTTATTTTTAGATGTTTAGAATTTTTATTTTAGTGGTTTCTATTTTAACTTTTTCGAGTACCTACTCACAAGAAGTGACCTTATCTGGTTCTGTGACATCTGAGAACTCACCTGCCCCATTCGTAAATATTTATTTAAAGAACACTGAATTAGGCACTTCATCTAATGAAAATGGATGGTATGAATTAAAAAATATTCCTCCTGGAAAATATACACTTATAGCTTCTACCATAGGCTATATACCCTTTAGCCAATCAATTGTTGTAAAAAAAGAACAGGAACAGTTCATAAATATCGACCTAAAACCTTCGATTGAATCTTTAGACGAAATGGTAGTCACCGGAACTATGAAACCTGTAAGCAGGCTTGAAAGTCCCGTACCAGTTGAGGTATACAAGCCCTCATTTTTCAAAAAAAACCCAACAGCAAGTATTTTCGAAGCGCTACAGAATGTAAATGGTGTACGACCACAAATTAATTGTAGTGTTTGCAACACTGGTGATATTCATATAAATGGTCTTGAAGGGCCATATACTCTTGTATTGATAGACGGCATGCCCATTGTTAGCGGACTCGGAACTGTTTACGGGTTATCTGGCATACCAAATTCTCTCATCGAACAAATTGAAATTGTAAAAGGGCCTGCTTCTACTCTTTATGGCAGTGAAGCTGTTGGTGGATTAATAAATATCATTACCAAAAACAACCTTACCGCACCAATTTTTTCTGGAGATAGCTTTATAACTGATTGGGGAGAATACAATCTTGATGTGGGAACCAAAGTAAACGTAAGTAAAAAAATAAGTCTTTTGTTAGGTATCAATTATTTTAAATATGATAACCCGATTGATAATAATGGAGACAATTTCACAGATCTTACTTTACAAGACCGAATATCCATATTTCAAAAATGGAACTTCACTAGAAAAAAATCACGGATACTCTCATTGGCCGGTCGCTTTTTTTATGAAGATAGATGGGGAGGAGAATTACAATGGACTCCCGAATTTAGAGGTGGAGATGAAATTTATGGAGAAAGTATTTATACACGAAGATGGGAAGTTTTAGGCAAGTATCAACTCCCTTTTGAGGAACAATTGATGTTATCATTTTCATACAATGACCATAGTCAAAACTCTGTTTATGGCGATGTATCTTATTTAGCTGACCAGCGTATTGGTTTTACCCAACTCACCTGGGACAAATCTTTAGGCAAGCATAGCGTATTGGCAGGTTCTGCATTACGTTATAATTACTATGACGATAATACGCCAGCGACTTTAGATTTAAATGGCAATAAACCTGATGAAGTAATTATACCAAGTATTTTTCTACAAGATGAGATTGCCTTTAATAAAAAACACTCCTTATTATTAGGAGCTAGGTATGATTATGACAATAGACATGGTTCTATTTTTACACCAAGAGGAGCCTATAGGTTTAAATTTACAGATACCGACATACTACGATTAAATGCAGGAACAGGTTTTAGGGTTGTAAATTTATTTACGGAAGAACATGCCGCCCTTACCGGTTCACGTGAAGTGATCATTACAGAAGAGTTGAAACCAGAGCGTTCTTTCAACGTAAATCTTAATTATTTAAAAAAAATATATGGAGATAACGGTACTTTCGTAACCCTCGATGCATCAATGTTTTACACCAATTTTCAAAATATTATAATACCCGATTATGATACTAATCCAAATCAAATCATTTATGATAATTTAGATGGCAAATCTATTTCTAAGGGGGTAAGTGCCAATGTAGATATCGTTTTTCCTAGTAGTTTCAAAATAATGTTTGGCGCAACATTGCAAGACGTAAGTAATACCGAAAAAGGTATTACCAAAAGACAAATTCTTACTGAAAGCTATTCGGCAAATTGGGGATTAAGTTATACCATTAGACCTTGGGATTTAACTTTTGATTACACCGGAAACTTGTATGGACCTATGCGATTACCAACATTAGGCGACCTTGACCCAAGAAGAGATTTCTCACCTACTTGGAGTATACAAAATATACAATTCACGTATAATGGAATAAAAGATTTTGAACTTTATGCCGGAGTGAAGAACTTATTAAACTGGACTCCGAATAATAGTAATCCGTTTATAATAGCACGTGCCAACGACCCTTTTGATAAGGAAGTAACTTTTGACGCCAATGGAAACGCAGTTGCCACAGCCAACAATCCTAACGCGCTAACCTTTGACCCCACTTATGTTTATGGCCCTAATCAAGGCATCAGGTCTTTTCTTGGGTTACGATATACCTTAAACTAAAGCAAAAAGACAAAACCTATTTTGTATTTTTGAATATATAGGGCAGCCTATTCTTACTGCATCTGTAAAAGTCAATGAATAACTACGATTACATTATAATTGGTGCCGGTGCATCTGGCCTTTTGCTTGCTGATGCTATGGGTAGTGATTCCTTTTTTGCGCAAAAAAAGATTTTAATCTTAGATAAAGACTCTAAAAAAACCAATGACCGCACTTGGTGTTATTGGGAAAAAGGCGATGGCCAGTTCGATGAAATCGTTCATAAGCAATGGGGAGAACTTCATTTCGAAGGTTCACAAATTTCAAAAAGAAACGAAATAGCACCTTACTCCTATAAAATGATAAAGGGTATTGATTTCTACAACTACTATTTGCATAGAATTGAGGGTTATGAAAACATTACTTTTAAACAAGAAGAAGTAGTTGAATTGCAAGAAACAAGTAACGAGGTAACCGTTTACACCTTAAATAATAGTTACGTTGCAGACTATATATTTACAAGCCTTTTTGATTATAAAATGGCTATCCAGCAAAAGAAGTATCCTGTTTTACAACAGCATTTTGTTGGTTGGGAGATAAAAACAAAACATCCTATATTCAATGCTTCCGAAGTTACCTATATGGATTTCTCGATACCTCAAAAAGGGAACACTCGTTTTATGTATGTTTTACCATATTCAAATAATACTGCACTAATTGAGTATACTCTATTTTCAGAAAAATTACTACCAAAACAAGAGTATGAAGAGGCCATAAAAAACTATATATGGGATAGGTACAAATGTGAAGATTATACAATCACAGATAAAGAGTCTGGCAGTATACCTATGACTGCTTATGATTTTAGAGAACATCATTCAGATAGAATACGATATATTGGCACTGCTGGAGGCTGGGCTAAACCCAGCACAGGCTATACCTTAATGAGTACAGCGAATAAAGTACCCCAGCTAGTTCATCATATTAAAAATGGAAAGCCATTAAAAAAATTAAAACTAAAAAATAAATTTTGGTTTTACGACCTTCTATTTCTTGATGTATTACACCACGATAATGCAATTGGTTATCAGGTATTTGAATCACTTTTTAAATCATTGAGCCCTCAAATGGTTTTCAAGTTTTTAGATGAGAAAACCAATTTATG
>TARA_R110001606_G_scaffold34013_2_pt1 | contig 11951 bp, 17 predicted proteins | sample TARA_R110001606 | Tara Oceans TARA_R110001606 (sample SAMEA4398315) | marine metagenome | biome: Polar Biome; feature: [SRF] surface water layer (ENVO:00010504); material: water (ENVO:00002006), including particulate matter (ENVO:01000060) such as... | depth 5 m
CTTTGTGTTTTATGAATTTCGTGTTGCAGTTTCTATTGTTTATAAATATCAAGTTATATAATTAGAATATCTCTATTTGTAACCCAGTATATTCTACCTGTTGCGTCTTCTATCTTAACATTGTTCTTTCCTGCTGTGCATTTACAGACAACTTCAACAATAGTAACTTCGGATCCTTTATAAAGCATACCATTATCTGTTTCAACGTTCGATACAATCTTAGCAGATCTACCTCGCATTCTTTTTCTCTAATCGTTTTAGTTCTTGTTTTAATCCTTCTATAACCCACCCGTCTTGTCTATCTCTAGCAGCTAGTTCCTGTTTGATATAATTAATTCTTTCCTGTATTGTCTGTTTCATTTTGTCTTATTATCTTGTCTAATTGTTGTTGAAGCGTTTGGATAAACTCCTTCGATTTATTCGATTCCTTAGCTTTAAGTATTTGCTTTATCAGCAAGTTTATTATCTTTTTCATATTAATTTATTCTTACCTGTAGTTTGTCTATTGCTTTTAAAAATTCTGCCACATCCATTGATTTGCCTTTATCTGTTTTAATTGTTATATGAGGAAGTAGTTCAGGCTGTCTATCAACAATTGTCATTAGAGTTTTAAGTCCGTATGCTCCCCAGAATACTCCGAACCCATTATCTTCTCCTAATTCATTTGTTTCGAAGTGAGTATCTTTTTCTTTATCGTTTGGTAGTAGTATGTAATATTTCATTTTCTATATTCTTCTATGTAGTCGCTGCATATTCCTATTCTATTTTTTATATTCTCATAATTATGTAGTTCAGGTAAAACTGTAATAGAACCTTTAATATCTATGCCAGGATATGCCCATATATAATTTTTACTTGTAAGTGTCATTTTATCTTCTTCGTGCCAAAAATAATTAAAACCACCGATCATTGTAAACCACTCTACAGCTTCTATATTCTTGCAATGAATCCATATCTTATCTGCTCTCTCGTTTAACCAATTTTGGGTTATACCATAAGTAGGATTGTCATGGCCTAAATGATATGTGCCTTCAATTACTCTAATGTCTATTTCTACATCGTAACCTAATTTTAATGCTCTATCAATATATTTAGGAGAGTTTTCTAACATCAGATCTTTTCCATTTATATTTCCTCTATGCGATATATATTTCATGTTATCTTATTATAGCACTATTAATAGCGTGGTTTAATTCGTTAAACTTTATAATTCTTCTTTCTATATTGTTTCTATCTATCCATATTCCCAAAAGAAATTCAGGATTTGCAGGTACTCCAGATCTTATTAGTTCGTCTAAGCGATTGTAACAATCGGAATATATATCCATATTTTTACTATTGCAAATTGCAAAATGATCGTTCATCTTACCTGGATAATTAGGAACTCTAGAATCTACGTTTTTAGGAGGTGTATCGCCTCTATGATATATGAAATTAGTATCTATAGATATTAGATCTACGTCGTAAAGTACTCTGCAATCTGGTCTTATTCTTATTACTAAATCGTATTTAAAATTTTCTATTCGCTCTCTAGTTGTTTTCAAGTTGTTGCAAGCTAAAATAGAATAGAACATACTTTGATGATTAAAACATGCTCTTCCGTCCTCGCTTCCACCTAGATATACAGGGACAAAATGCTTAGAAGAATCAAACTTAAGCTGCTGCTCCACCATCCACGATTCTGGGTTATACAAAGACAATAGTGTATTATGAGATTCTAACTTTGTTTCAAACGATTTCGTACAAGGCAATCCAATGTCTACAGCGTCTGTTTTCCAAGTATGAATATAAGTGTCTATAGAATGACCTTTATTTGTGTTGAAATCTATTATGTGTTTTTTAATTCCCGCATATCCACTTGTGCTATTTCTAGCTTGTCCTGATATACATAATGCTATTCTCATATTAATCTCAGTTGTTTCTTACGATTTCCGAATACAATCCAGAGTTATTGTTATACGTTCCTTTATTGTCTATCAAAAGCTGTACACTTCTAGATAGCGGAACTATTGGAGCGTTATCTGTTAATTTTATAGTTATTTGCTTGACGTTTTCTGGAGTACCAGTAAGTCTATAGTCAGAGTCTATGATTTCTTTTAACATAGAATAGCTACGCAACGATGCCAAGCTTTTAGGGTCAGCGATTATTGCTGTATCAGGAAACGCTGGATGATGATTTGATACATATATATTGCCAGTAACTATATTGTTTAGATTTGGGAATTTAAGTATTACATTGTCAGTCCTAGACAATACTACGTAATCGTATTCTACTGGTCCTTTTGAGTTTATAAACGCATCTATCGCAGCTTCAATAGAATATAACTGGGAGAAAATATTAGATATATCTCGTGTATTGTGAGCATGTTCAGATTTTGTTTGAAACTTTTTTATTAACTCCATACAACAAACGGTTAAATCTACTGGCTGTTCAACTACTAAATTTTTAAATCTATACGTTTCTTTAAGAAAAGATATATCGTTTTTACTAAACGGGTTTACTTTTATGTTTGACCACGACGACACATGTTGGCTTAAGCTATTTTCGCTAGACCATAGATGTCCAAAATAATCTACATCATAGGCTTTTTCTAATAACTTATGACTAGATATTACAGATTCGTTTTTAACAAATCTAGGTTGTCCGTAAAACAATACAGCTATTTTCATTTATAGTTATCTAAATAGTATTTCAAATCTTCTGGAGTTCCTAAACCCCACATTTTGTCTACATTAAATGTTCTAATTTCTTTACCTGCTGCTATTGCATTATTAAATACTGGACAAACATAATATTCATTGTTAACTCTGATATCTTGTTCTATCATTTCTTCTGCATACTTAACAAAGTCTGATCCTTTTTTCCACCAATAATAACCTACAGTAGCTATATTAGAAATTGGATTCTTTTCAGCAACTTCAGTTACCAAACCTTCGTCGTCTATTTTTGCAAAAGACCATTTAGGATGTGTTGCTTCAAAAGATACAATACCGCCATCGCAACCTGTTTCGTTCATTTTATACATAAATTCGTTTGAATCCCATTCTACAAATTGATCTGAATTTGCAAAGAACAATGGCTTGTCGTTATCAATATATTCTTTAGCTAGTAATGCCGTACAAGCAGCTCCTTCTGTTATACCGTCGACTTCTACTATTTTGCAACCAGGAGTTATTAAATTCAATAGTGTATCTAAATTATATTTTACTCTATGCGCTTTTTGTACTATGTAAATATAGTTTGCCTTTATATTTAAGTTTTCAGTTACTACTTGTATCATAGGCTTTCCCTTAACTTCGATTAAAGGTTTTGGAAACGCATATCCTGCTTGTTCAAATCTAGATCCTGCTCCCGCCATTGGTATTAACACATTTAATTCTTCGTCTCTCCATGCTGGTGTACTCATAATATAATCTCTCTGATGTATTTGTTTTAGTTTTTTATTTATATTTTCTAGTGTAACGTCTTTAGTATTTCTAACTCTTAATACATGAGATTTGCTACGCGATGCTGCTAATAATCCGTAGGGTGAATCTTCGACTATCAAGGTTTCTTCTGGTAAACAACTCATCTTAGATATTGCTTTCCAATACATTTCTGGATGTGGCTTTGAATTTTGTACATCTTCGTTCGATATAACCAAATCCATGTATTCCATGATTCCTAACTTAGACAATACAGTTAAACACGTTTTCCTTATAGAATTAGAACATACAGCTATTTTATAACCATTAGTTACTAAATCTGACATGATAGCTTTTAATTTTTCATCTTCCGATAATTCTCTTAATTTCAATAAAGTAAGTTTTTGTTTCTTTAGCCACACCTTATTGTGTTCATCTTTAGCTAAACCTTTTTTATCAGATAACATATTTAATTTTTGCCTTGTCTTTAACCCATCGTATACGCTTAAATGCTCGTTCCACGATATAGCAAACTCATCTCCCAAAGCAGAATTAAGAGCTTCGTAGTGTATATTTTTTGCTTCTACTAATACTCCGTCTAAATCGAAAATAATTAATTTTATTTTATTCATTGTCAATTGCTCTATAAACAGAAGGTAAGTAATAGTTTTCAACAATTGATGTCCAATCGAATTTACTATTAACATATTCAATTATCTTAGCTCTATTTAAAACTGAATATTCTCTGTTTTGTTTTATAATACTATTTATCTTTTCTGCATTATCAATATCTGATTCTTTAATTACGCTTATAAATTCTAAGCTAGTATCTAAATTAGCGCTAGCTTCTTCTGTTATTACTAAACCTAGACCTGCAGCCATTGCTTCCATGCAAACCAAAGGGTGTGCTTCTCCGTCAGACAGTAGAACTAAGTTTGCATATTTAGTTAAATCTTGATACAATTTAGCTTTACTCCAAGAACCTAAGTATCTATCGCTGTAAATATTAAATCTATTGTCGTGGCATTCGCCTGCAAAATAAAGATTTTCTATATGTTGTACTGCGTGTTGTCTTTTTCTATAATCTATCTTAGCCAAATATATAGAACGGTCTGGGTAATCACACACATCGCTATATCTAAACAAGTCTAATCTTACGCCGTTAGGTACTAAAAATAATCTAGATTCAGGAACGCCTGCTTGTTTATACACTTCTAGAATCTTAGGCGACAGGCAAAAAATATTAACATCAGATACTACAAAGTTTCTGAATATGTTTGCGTAACCTCCCCATCTATCTGTCTTTTCTATATATCCATAATGGCTAGTTATAGCTACGTGATCGCATTTTAAGTGAGGAACAATTTGTATGAAATCGTCATATTGTATATGTACAAATTCAGGGTCACAATTGTTAACTTGCCTTATAATATCGTCGGGATTAGGAACGTTCACTATAATTACTTCGTGTCCTAATTTTTCTAAAGTGTTTCTATAATCATCTATTAGTATTTCTACTGCTCCCCATCCTGTTGGTGGTATTGGCATTATACCGGGACCTACTATACATATTTTCATTGTTTTGCTCCTTCGAATCTTGGAAACTCATTCATGTTTTTATATAAATGAATCATCATTGGTTTATATTTTTGCTTTATGTTTTCGAATCCATGTTGCGGCATAGCGTAACCTGGATTTAATGTATATATTTTATCGTTGCGCTGTAGAAAATACTTGTTCATGTGAGATTCGTCATGCCATATTGCCATAACCCCATTTTTAGAATCCAAATCTACAGATGAATCTAAAGTTTTTACCATCTCTAATACTTTAGCTGTTTTTCCTCCCCAAAAACATCCTTGTCTATATATAGATAAATTATAATTTCCATCCAAAACATTAGCAGTAGATAACGTATTTGTTTCGAATGTTCCTATTGTATCTACAAATCCTGGGTGTTGGACACCTACATAATCATATTCTGATTTTATAATGTCGTTAGTTTCAATTTTAGCACATGGCCAAAGATCTGCATCTATAAAGAACACGTAATCAAAATCTAATAATCTATCAGAGATTGAATTTATAAACTTAAACCTATGTAGGGTAATTTGAGGCCAGCCATAGTGTTCAATCTTTATTACATTTACATTAGGCTTATCGAACATAGCTAACTCAGGATTATCTGTAAAGACAAAAAAATCTTTTTCGCAATCAGGCAAAAAGTATTTATTTATTGATTTTTCATATCCATCAAAAAATCCTGCGTACTTTGCTGTGCCTACAAATATTATTGCTATTTTCATAATGTCTCCCATTCTGTCGGTATTAAATCTTTTGTATTATTTTTCGATAGCGGACCGAACCATTGTTTAGGACATATAACTTGTTTAGTAGAATTAGTATTTAACCAAGCGCCCCACCAACTAAAACTGCTATTTGCTATTATATTGTTCTTGCAAATACTCATTAAATATAAATCTTGATAATCTAAATTGCCTTCTATAAATATAAAGTCTGTACCTTTGAAATTTTCTTTACACCACTCAATATCGTCAGAAAACACTAGAAATTTACCATCAAATTTAGATATAGCTTCGCTGTAATATTTTAATGTGCATGATGGGTGATGATTTTGCAAGTTCAAATAATCTCCTCTTCTAATATGTATGCTAGTATACTCACCTACATCACCATATTTATCGTGTAGATATCTTATATCGCTTTCTCTAGGCGAAAACAATTCTCTTATCTCTGCAGAATGATTTGAAAAATACTTTTCACTTTGGAAATATCCAAATAAAAATATATCGTCTACTTTATGAAGTTCTTTATATTCAAAAGAAGTTTCTCTATATAATATAAGTTCGTAGTCTTTTATAAATTTAAGATTCCTAAAGACGTTATCTTTATAATCTTTAATAGGAGTATGATTTATTGAAGAAGCGTTAGCGTCGGATAATACAAAATCTGATTGCATTCTAAATGAATGAGAATACCCAGCAGCAATTTGAAACAACATGTTTCCTAGTCCGCCCATTAAATGAGTGCTTATCATATATTAAACTCCATAATTAGTTGCTCTTCCTTCTATATCGCTAAACGATTCTCCTTGTATACCTAACCTATCCATAACTAACCAATCTTTTGAACCTTGAAATTCTTTCCAAATCATATCTATTGCGTTTAATTGCACTGGTTCTCCTCGCAGAAGATTTTCTATTGATGCTGATAACCTATCTTGCATGAGTTTTGTATATTTGTTTGATATAATATAACCCGATGTTGTTTGTATACTTCCACCAGTGCTAAAAATATCGTCTACTCTTTGTAATGGTGCCATATTACGCCAACCTATATTACAAACTCCAAAATTTGGAAATCTTTTATATAGTTCGTTGATTCTATAATTAAATGTTTCTTCGTTGACAATTAATTCTAAGTCGTCTTCCAATATCATTGCGCTATCGTAATTATTTTCGATCATATCCTTCCAAATTCTAAGATGTGATAAACTGCAACCAGCAGCTCTTTGACTTATTAATTTATGAACTGTCATATCGGTAGCATCTACTCTGTGAAATTTATCTGCTAGCGACGGTAATTTTGAAATGACGTTAGTATTAAAATTATCTAACCTATCTGTTCTATTTTTCAAGTTTATATAATATATCTTGTTATACATTTAGTTCGCTTAATAATTCTTTAAATTCTTCTGTATATATACATTCTTCTTCTATGCCGAAATCTTTCTTTCTTAAACATGCCATTCCTACTTGTTTATATCCTTCGTCGTAATGCCATACTGTATTGTTTTTGTCGAACATTAATGTATACCCATTGTCTTGTAATCTAAACGAGTATTCTACATCTTCGGGTAATCCACCACTTTTCTTGCCATACCAATCTATGTTATTGTCCCATTTGTGCTCATTCCATAAGCTGCGCCTCATTATAACTAGTCCAGAAGTTTGATATAATCTACCTTTATATTCTGTTGCGTCATAGTCTATCATTGTATGAGGATTTATCGTAGCTCTGTCCCAACATCTGCCACCGTCAGGCTGTAGTAACTTTATGCCTAACCAATCCCAAGCATTTGTTTTACTATACGATACTAAGCTAGATAGAAAATATTTAGACAATATCATGTCGTCGTCCATCCATACTATTGTTGCATAACTTGAATTGGCTGCTGCAATATTTCTCATCTTAGCAACATATCCATTTTCTGCTTCGTATGTAGCGTCAACACAATTTGTATGTGGATAATGGTTGTCAGTAACTTTAGCACTACCAGCAATAGTAACATCGTAATTAACACCAGAATCTTTCATTGTGTTATGAATAGACAATATAGATAGTTTTAATTTATCTATCTGTTTACCGTTAGATATTAAACAAAAAGAAATTCCTTTAGCCATTTAACAATTTTAACTCTATGTCTTCGTCCCACGCATAATCAATCAATTGAATTAAGCGAATATTCCTTAAAAAAAATGTTCTGTAGCTGTTGTTGTACCAGCTATCCATATTACTAGCTAGCTTATGATTATAAAACCTATTAGAAGATTCTGTCATTATTATCTTTTCAAAGTCTAATCCTCGTTTTTTAAACTTAGGTATAACTCTTATTCCTACTCGCCTTGCCATACTGTTTAATTGAATTGGACTCATTTCATTTAAAGATAACAAATGAACCTTACCTCTAAATTCTCTATTTAAAACAACAAACATATAAGGTTTTAATTTGCCTTCTTGATTTTGATAGTTAGCTTGAACGATCATACCTTTTTGCAAATCATATTTAGGTATTATAAGAGAAGATTGTTTTTTACCTACATGAGAATTATAATAACTAACAGCCATGTTATATATTGCCTAATTTGTTACCGTTCATTTGTTTCGACGCTTCTAAATATGAATCGTAATCTTTTATAGATTCTGGATCTATATCTGCAGTCTTTGGTTCGTAAAATTTAGCATGATGCCAAACAATTGTTTTGTAAGATTCTCCTGATGGATATACTATTTCTTCGTCTGTTTGAATTATGCTAGGGTACCAATGTGATTCACCATCATCAAATCTTAATCGCTTGATACTTTCTGGCATATCTTTTTCGTAATCTTTTATTTCGCTGTTTGGATTACGTTTATAATTTAAAGGATGTTCGTTGGTAAAATATCCAGATGATATATCCATCTTAGATACTCCTGTACTATCGTAGAATTCTTGTATAACCATATCTCTACCTGTTAAAGGAGATTTAGTCCATACAACTTCATTTGTTTTGTCCATAGTTACTCTTTCTTAATTTTGTTATTAATCTAATATAATAAAAATAAACGACATAGGGAAATTATATTGCCTCTAATAACGGCATTTTAATTTCGAACGATGGAACGTTTTCCTTAATTTGCTCGGTAAATAAATCTGTCATTTTATCTATTGTGAAATTATCTTTTACGTATTGAGTTTGTTTCCTAGTATTTTCTAAATGTTTTTTATAATTTTTAAACACATCTTTCATTGCTCCTGATGCGTATCCATAATTTACATAAAACCATTTAGATTCAGCAAGTATCATGTCTTTAATTAATGCAGACTTGTCTACGTCTTTTAATTCGCCAGCTAAAGGAACACCGTATTCAGATAAGAAATCTATGTGTCCGCTCCAATTAGAATATAGTACAGGTTTTCCTGTCACGCTAAATTCTAACAAAGGTCTGCCGAATCCTTCACCGTGTGTAAAGCTAATCATGGATTTTACTTTGTTATGATTGTACAATCCGTTTAATTCTTCTTGAGTTAAATCTCCGTGTATTAAATAGATACTAGGTAAGCTATCGCTTTCTACTGAGTTTCTTATAACGTCTATCTTTTTCAACATTTGTTCTCTGTCAATAACGCTAAAGCTAGCACTCGACGTTTTTAGAATTAAAGCAGGTTGATTTCTACTCGACGTATTTTTAAAAGTTTCTAAGAACGTACGTATCATGCCTCCAACGTCTTTTCTATCGTGTCCGAATTCTCCTTGCAACCAGTGACCTACAAACAGAAATGCAAAATCTTCTTTTATATCTAATTTGAAATTAGACTTTGTTTTGTTAAATACTTTCATATCTAATCCTTCGAACAATACGTCTATCTTTGTTGTGCACTTTAGTTTATTTACAACATTTCCAGCGCCATCTTTTTGGTCATATTCAGATTTTTCAAATACTTCTTTAGAATGCTTAGAAGGAACTAATATATAATCCATTCTATTGATTCCTTCTATCCACTGTGGTGCTACTAATGTTGTTTCCATTCCTGCAGTGACTCCTATGTTGAACTTGCCGACAGGATTAAATTCGTTTGGTACTGATACTTGAACCCATATATCTGGTTGCACAGTTAGTTGAGGCGAAATAAATCTTGAAGATATATCTGCATCTGTAGAACTCAACGCGTTTCTGCTACACATGCCCCAGCGCTGATCTATTATCTTAACATCGAATTTGTCCATCGCAATTAAACTTCTTATTAAATCTCTTGAGTGATCACCGTATCCACTTCTGCTTGTTGCTGGGCAACTTATAACTAAATTTGGTTTCATTATATTAAATCTCCTACTGGGTATTTTATTTGAGGCGTAGCCGCGTCTATTATTACATATCTATTTCTTGGTGTGAAATTTTCTAAACATGTTTGGATTGCTAACGCTGTATCGTTACACATGTCTTTGGCAGTAAATCCATTTTCAATTGCCCAATCTCTTCCAATACTTCCACATCTTTCTCTTTCTTCTTTACCAGCATCATACCAGAACCTTAATCCTAGAGCTATATCTTCTATTGTTGGTCTTGAATCGTATATATAAGGTGTTTGAGGAGAGCCTTGTATACTTTGGTTTGGCCACAAAGGATAAGTCCACGGACCATGTTCTTCGGTCATCATACCTGTAGAATTGCTTGGCCTTTCGGCAGTAAAGTCGTCAATAGTAATGTATTGCATTTCAGTTGCTCCTTCAACGCCCTCAACAGGTTTCATAGTTCTGAATCCCATTTGATCTTGTAATCCTCCAACCACAGTAGCAATAGTAGGTGTACCAGACATTAAAGCTTCCATGTGTGATAAACCAAAACCTTCTGCCGATGATGGATTGCACACAACGTCTGCTACATTGTATAATCTGTTCAATGCAGAATGTGGTAATTTAGCAGTACTAAAAATAACTTTCATATCTGGATCTAACGCATTTGCTACTACAGGAAGATCAGTACCATTGTTATCCACAGGATCTGTGTGTAATATAATTGCTACTTTGTCTTGCTTGTCCTTAGGCAATTTAGATCTAAATAACTTAAATCCTGCCAATAGATCCGATATGCCTTTTCTTCTAATATTTCTGCTGTTTAGAAATGCAAGAAATTCAAAGTCTTCGAAATTAGTCGATTTGTTTTTAAATGCTATTTGATCTGGTTCTGTCGAAGATATTGGAAAATACTTGTTCTCGTCTATTCCGTGAGGAGTGTAAAATAAATCTTTGCCTTCTACTCTTGGCTTTCTTTGACAGACATGTTTATTTATATTATACGTTTGTTTTGATATAGCCATCAATAAATCGCAAGATTCGTAGAAGTCTTCGTTCCAACGAGGAAACGGTAAATCGTCCCATATGTTAATATAACCTAAAGGAATATGTTGTCTTAGTTCGTGTTCCATCTGGTACAACCACCCCCAATATCTAGGATCTGTAAAATGTAATATTATATCTGGTTTTTCTATAGACATTACTTCCCTTAGTGTATCGGGATTTCCATATCCACTAGTTGCATATATTTTACAATACGCATCTTTGATTCCTAAATTCTTTTTGTATTCTTCGGATAGATCTGCAACCTGTCCTGCAGCTGGATGTGTAACTGCTCCGCCTATTTGAACCCAATCAAAACGATCGAGTGTTCCTTCTATTATTTCCTTCGACATTGTTCCAATACCGGAGTTTAATCTCATGTCGTCTCCCAACAACAATACTTTCTTTTTCATACTTTCTCTATAACCTTTGTTTGTTTATCTGTATATAAATATCTTTTTCATGTTATAACCACTACTGGTTTTCCAAGTTTTTTTACTTGCTGTATAGTATCTGTTACATCTGGCCCAGGAACTCCTTCAGATATAAATACAATTAAGTGAGTTATTTCTTTTGCAAAAAATTTATTTCTATGAAAGAAGTTTCTTGGTTTATATGATTTATCATAAAACGATTCGTTCATTGCTGAATATAAATTACTTACTGTGTGTGATGGATTGTGTTCTTTGTATACGCAATCTAGTTCTAGTGCAAATTTCTTAGCGTATTTGCTGGCACCTGATTTGCCACCATTTGAAATAATATATAAGTTTTCTTTAAACCTTTGTTTTAGCTTAAAGACTGTGTCTTTTATCTTTCTTGGATTTTCGTAAAATTGACTACCTATAATTCCTACTTTCATTTCTTGTGCTTTACTTTGCGATAATACTTCTTTTTGTTTCTGTATATAGCTGACTTTGGATTTGC
>TARA_R110001606_G_scaffold3960_4_pt1 | contig 11944 bp, 8 predicted proteins | sample TARA_R110001606 | Tara Oceans TARA_R110001606 (sample SAMEA4398315) | marine metagenome | biome: Polar Biome; feature: [SRF] surface water layer (ENVO:00010504); material: water (ENVO:00002006), including particulate matter (ENVO:01000060) such as... | depth 5 m
GTTGGAGCCCACACGCACCACCTGCCCTCGGGCATAATAGGTTTGAAGCTCGTGCCAGCGTATACGGGAGGTTTCCAGGTTGAGCCTGGCTTTGGTTTCATCGTTATTGCGGGAGGACGACATGACAGCCTTTTCAGATAATGACAGTAAAAACCGGCAAGAGCTTAACCGATTGCACAGGCCTCATTCCAGATGTCCTTTATCTGATCAGCCAGTGTGAGCGGATCAAACGGCTTGGGAATAACACCCGCGGCACCCTGTGCAAGATAACTTTGAACTTCGTCACTCTGCACCTTCGCGGTCATGAACACCGCCGGTGTCGCGGCATAGTCCGGCAAAAGCCGGATAGCTTTCAGGGTCGCCGGGCCATCCATGCCCGGCATCATGACATCCAGAACAATAAGCTGGGGCTCGCACTGGTCAATCTGTTCCAGCGCATGCTGCCCCGACTCACAGGCTGTCAGTTCAAACCCGCCAATCGCTTCCAGAGCAAGCTCCGCTACTGTGCGGATATCCGGCTCATCCTCAATCATCAGAATCCGCTTAAGGCTTTTGTCTGGCATCATCCTGGCCCCGTTCATCGTGTTCAATCCCCAGTCTTCGCAATAATGTGCGGCACTCCGGGCTTTCGGCATGCTCCGCCGCCATCAACGCAGCCGCTCGCATAACCAGTTTTGATCGGCTGACGTTGCTTCTGCTCAAAACGTACACGGCACCAATTAATTCTCTGAGATCCAGCGGCAAACGCCATTGCACCTTGATGCGATTGCCCAGCTTTTCGGCCCAGTAAGTAATGGCAGAGTCGATCTGCTCAAATTCCGGCGGCTCACCACTCTCGTCATACTGGTTCTGCAACACTTTCAGGGCCGCCAACTCACCGGCCCTACTCAGCAGCCCTGCGGTGTAGTATAACGTGGGGGTTTCTCCCACCTTTTTTGCCAGCGTGTGCGCTGCCTCAGCAACTCTCAGCGCCTGTTCCTGCTCAAGACGGGCGCGCTCAGCCAGGCGCGGGCCGGTCAGCTTACCGGCAATATCCAGCGATAATGCAAGCGCCTGGTTCAAGGCCATGGCAACGCCAATCGTGCTGATCGCCTCTCTGGGAGTTTTTACCGACGTGCCGGAACGCCGGAATGACGCGCTGTTGGCCACATCCAGCATCTTTGCACTCAGGGCAGGTTCCTGCTTCCATTGTTCTGCAAGTGTGGCGGCGTCCAGTTCGTCGAGCCTGTCCATGAGGGCCAGTACTTCAGCGGTGTCAATCTGACCTGGCAACTGAATCGCAGAGTTACAGGCGGCCTCCATTTTCTCATTCAGAGTGCTCCCCCCTTTTTCTTTTCCTTTTACAATCAAAGCCGGCATCAGCTCTGTCAGCCGTTTGTGCACTGCGTCTACCTGGAAAGGCTTGCTTATATAACCGCTAATCCCCAGGTGAGCTGCTGACAGGATGGATTCACGGTCAGCGCGACCGCTGATTATGAGAACAGGAATGTCAGCACTGGTTCGTCTGACCTCACGAATCAAATCCAGCCCGGAGCCGTCCGGCAAATTCCAGTCGGTAATGACCAAGTCTGCCGGCTGTTGCTGCCAGCTATAGAGCGCAGGCTTCAGCATGTCAAAAAGACCGATTTTGGCGCCCGGGCAGGCGCTCGCCACGATGGTCCCAAGCAAATCCCCGATCATCTCATCATCGTCGAGAATCAATACATGCATCTCGGCACTCTCGAATCGCAATAAACTCTCACGGTTGATCTCCTGAAGCCACAGTAACGCCGTTGCGCCCCGCGCGTTTGCGCCGGTATAGCGCCCGGTCTGCAGCATCAATAGCCTGGTCACCGGACCCATAAGCAGTTAATACGGCAACACCGGCGCTAAAGGTCACTGAAAACTCCTCGTTGCCTCCGTTAAACACCAGGCGGGCAAAATCCCGACTCAACGCTTCAAGTACCTCAACGGCTTTCTCCAGCGAGCACTCGGGTAACACGATAACGAATTCCTCACCACCATAGCGGCCGATAATGTCCGTGTTGCGCAACCGATGGCGCAGCAGGTTGGACAAGGCCTTAATGACCATGTCGCCTGTCCCGTGGCCGTAGGAGTCGTTGACCCGTTTGAAGTGATCCAGATCCAGCATGGCGACAACAGAATCATGCCCGGTACGGGTACAACGCGCGTATTCCCGGTTCAGCTCTGCTTTGGCGAGAGCGTGCTTCAGCAAGCCGGTAAGGCTGTCGAGCGATACCAGCTTGCCAAGCTGTCTGGCGCGGTAGCATCGAATCCTCGCCGTGCGCAGCAAAAACTCATCGGATACCGGCTTGGTCACAAAATCATCACCGCCACGAGCAAGTACATCCAATTGCAGATCGCGATCTTCTTCAGACGAAAAGAAGATGATGGGCAGGCTGAGCCACTCGGCCTGAAACCGCAACATCCGGGCCAGAACCGGGCCATCGTAATGTCCCATCTGCACATCCATGAGCAGAATGTCCGGCCGGAACTCGGACAATTCCGACAGCAGGCGCGATGGGTCATCAAGTGCCCGCACCTGCAAACCGCCACTGGTAAGAACCACCCGGTAGTGTTCCAGCAGCTCTCTATCATCGTCTACAATCATCACCCGACCGGTGAGCGTTGCCAGCCCCTCAGCCAGGAGTTGCTCTATACGGTCTGCAAGAGCGGGAATATCCTGAGGCTCATCAACACAGGCATCGACGCCCAGGCAGGCCAACTGGTAACGGGTCGTAAAGTCGTGGGCCCCGCTGAAGCAAATCACCGGAATGCCGCGAAGCTTGGACAACCAGCGAGCCTCATCATCCTGGAGCAGCGTATCCCTGACCATGACCAGGTCAATCTCGTCCATACTATCTGGCCACTGCTCGCCACTGCTTAGACTGTTCACCTGGTAGCCATACAGTACCAAGCCCTGCGATATCAGCTCCTTACAGTGTTGATCAGGCTCCAGCATCAACAAGACAGACTGATTTTCGGCCTCTACCGGTTTCGGCTTGTGCCACCCGGTTGATACCGGTTCGGCCACACCCAACAGGCTGCCAAGACCAGCAATGTCGTTTTCATAGCCGTTAGCCAGCAACCGCTTTAATTGAAGCCGGATACGCTCGCTGTCGACCCCTTCCGTTATCTGATCTGTCAGAGGCTTTATAGCAATCTCGAGTTTTCTGGCCTGCTCGCCAAGCTGGGTAAAACCCAAAGTACCAGCCGAGCCCGCCAGCCTGTGTAAAAGCTGATAGACAGAGATCAGCTCTTCGGTGGCTTCCGGATACCGGGATGCGTTAAAAATACTGGCGACCAAGCCCTCAATTTCACGTATCGTTTTATCGCGAAAGCGGTTACGAAGCGTCTCCAGTTTTCTGCGCACCTCGGAAGAAGGGCTTTGAGGCATAAATGCTCTTACTGATTATCGCGCGCAAACGCTGTGAATTCTGATTCAATTACTGTTCAATCAAAGCAAGTTTTTCGGCAAATAGCCAGACAGGAGCACGTTTTGAGTTATCTATCTCTGGGCACCCGCCTTGCTGTGATCGTACTGTTTGGCAGTCTGGCAACCTTGGGCTCAGTTATCTACGCTGCATACGATGCGTTACTGGAGGACTTTGCAACGAATCTGTCCGTGCAACAGGCGAACGAAACAGCTTACATCTCCAGCCTGGTCAGCCAGGATCTTGAGCTTCGTATCAGTGTGATGGCTCAGTTTACCTCCATGCTAAGCCACGATGGCCAACTGTTACCTCAGGCACAACTTACAGATCTCCTGAAAAAACAGCAAAAACTCAAAAAGCTGTTTCCCCACAGCCTGACTGTTCTGACTGCAAACGCGACACTGATTGCAGAAAACATTTTTGTTCCTGGCCGAATCGGCACCTATTATGCCGACCGACCCCATTGGAAAAAGGCTATAGAAACTCGTCGCCCCGTAATCAGTCGCCCCCTTATAGGCCGAACAACGGGCATACCCTTGATGGTTTTTATTGCACCAATCGAGGGTGATAACGGAGAACTCCTGGGTTTCCTCAGCGGCACCCTGAAAATGGATCAGTCGCTTCTGATACCGGAGCACGTGAGAAATAATGCCAGTAAAAATGCTGTTTTTCTGGTGGTGGACACGGGTAACTTCCTGTTTGTAGAAGGCTCTGGTGAAGGCAACGCTATCGAGAGTCTTCCCGATCCCGGGGATAATTTACTGATTGATGCCGCCTTGTCCGGTATCCGTTTTGGTGAGGTTGAGGCCGTCTCAGGTGAAACGCTGATCTATGCAACAAGCCATCTGCAGCGCCTTGGGTGGTTGTTTATCCGTGCCGTTCCCAAGTCACTTGCTACGGCTCCCGCACAACAGGCCTTCAGCCGATTTTTTCTGGTCAGTATAGGATTGGCCTTCGGCATATTACTATTGACGTACATGGCACTCCGCTCGACAACCGCGTCCCTCACACAGATGACCCGTCGTATACGCTCCATGATCCGGAAGCCGGAATCATCAAGTCGCCTCAAAGAACAGGGTGCACCAGAGGTACGTGATTTGGCTAAGGCATTCAATCAATTGATGGATGAACGCGATGCCAACAACCAACTCAAAGACAATTTTGTGTCCAATGTCAGCCATGAGTTGCGAACACCACTGACCTCTATAAATGGCGCTTTGCGGTTGCTTCAATCCGGCACAACAGGCGAACTTCCAGAACGAGCCTGGGAGATGACAGCATTAGCTCTGCGTAACGGCGAACGCCTGCAATTGCTCATCAGCGACATGCTCGATTTCAACAAACTCGCCAGCGGTAAAATGCACCTTAGTTTTCAGCCTGAAAATCTGCAAAAGCTGCTCGCGGAAACGGTCAACGGAAACGAAGCAATGGCTCGTGAGTTCGGCGTCAGGCTCGCAGCTCCGCACACACCGGCGATAACTCTGCAGACCGACGGTCACAGGTTGAGGCAAATACTGGATAATTTCGTCAGCAATGCCATCAAGTTTTCACCGAAGCAAGGCCTGGTGACACTTCATGCTGAAAAAACCCATCCGAACCGGCTGCGAATCACCGTAAGCGATCAGGGCAAAGGCGTACCTGAAGGATTTCAGAGCCAGCTTTTCGAACGTTTTGCCCAAGCAGAAGCAGGAACTACGCGCGCAAACAATGGCACTGGCCTGGGCCTGGCGATCAGCAGACAACTTGCAGGTCTGCTGAACGGCAGTGTCGGATTCTACAATAGCAGTGGGGCGCATTTTTGGGTTGAGCTGCCCATGGACAGCACCGCTTTGCCGGAGGCCCCGTCATCATGAGAGCACCTGAATTTCCATCCACTGAAAGGGCAAGACAAACGGCGCTGGATCAACTGCGAATTCTCGACACCCACCCTGAAGTGCGCTTTGACCGGCTGACCCGAATGGCCGCAAGGCTACTGGACGTGCCAATAGCCCTTATTTCATTGATAGACCGCGACCGGCAGTGGTTCAAATCCTGTGTCGGGCTTGATGTCAGCGAAACCCCAAGAAACATTTCGTTCTGCGGCCACGCCATTTTCGACATGCAGCCGCTGGTGGTTGAGGATGCGCGCGAAGACGAACGCTTCCGCGACAACCCGCTGGTAACCAGCGACCCGAACATCCGCTTCTATGCCGGTACGCCTCTTCACAGTGCGGATGGTCATGCCCTCGGCACTCTGTGCGTCATTGACCGGAAACCGCGAAAACTAAACGAAGAAGATCTCCAGTGTCTGCGCGATATCGCAGATTGTGTCGAGGAGCAGATCAGCGCCCGCGAACTGGCGATTCACTACCGGGAGCAGGAGCTGGAACATAAGAATGAATCCCTGGTAATGCTAAAACAGCTTGCTGATCTGGCACCCGGCAGCCTTTATCAGTTCCGCCGTTATCCGGATGGACATATGAGCTTTCCTTTCAGCAGTAAGGGGATTGAGCGCACGCTTGGTGTGACCCAAAGGCAGGTCCGGGATGATGCGGCAGCTCTGTTCAAGATGATCCATCCAGATGACCTGCACGCCGTAAAAGCTTCGATTGATGAGTCTGCAAGTCAGCTGAGCACTTGGTCGATCCAGTTCCGGCTACGCGGGCAAGAGCGCCGCTGGCGCTGGATTGAAGGCCGCTCAACGCCACAGAAACTTTCTGACGGCAGCATTATCTGGCATGGCTACCTTGAGGATATTGATGACAAAAAAAAGGCACTGCTAGGTTTGCAGGAAAGCGAACTTCAGCTTCGTCGCCTGTTTGAACTTGCGCCCACTGGCATCCTTCTTTCGGACTACCGGACGTCGGCAATCATCGATGTGAACGCAGCCATGCTCAAATCGACCGGTTACAGCAAGGATGAGTTCCTGAAGCTGGACTACCGAAAACTGCTTGATCCCGACCACGTATCACGACGCACTGAAGCTTTGGACCAGTTAAGGCAGACGGGATATTTCGGCCCCGTCGAGCAAAACGTGATCGATCGTGAGGGAGTCATCTTCCCCGTCATTATTCACAGTATGCTGATACGTGACCCCTCCGGGCGCAAATTACTTTGGGTTCTGATGGAGGATATTTCTGAACGCAAAAAGATCGAACGCATGAAAAATCAGTTCGTTTCTACCGTCAGCCATGAACTACGCACACCGCTTACTTCCATTACGGGCGCTATTGGTCTGCTGGCCGCCGGCGCCGCCGGCGCACTTCCCTCGAAAGCTCAGGATATGATGACAATCGCTAAACACAATGCCCAGCAATTGGCTACGTTGATCAATGACCTGCTGGACATGGAAAAGCTGGTAGAAGGCAAGCTGGACATCAATCTGGAACGACAGCCTTTACAGCCCCTGCTTGAACAGGCGGTAGCTACAAACCAGTCTTACGGCGCGCTGCGCAAAATCATCATTAATCCAGCGCCCGACATCCTCGAAACCGAGGTATTTGTAGACGGCCAGCGGCTATTACAGGCGCTGAACAACCTGATATCCAATGCTATAAAGTTCTCGCCAGACAACGGTCGTGTCCACTTGTCCACCCGCCATGAGTTATCAGAAGGGAAACCAACCGTCATTATCGGCGTGGAAGACAGCGGACAGGGTGTTCCGGCCGCCTTTCGGGATCAGATCTTTCAGCGTTTTGCCCAGGCAGACAGTTCTGACACCCGCAGCCAGGGTGGAACCGGCCTTGGGCTCGCCATAACGCGAGAACTGATTACGGCGGTGGGGGGCGAAGTGGGTTTCGAGTCTTTGCCCGGCCAGGGCGCCACCTTCTGGATACGTCTGGCTGTGTCAGGCGACGATAAGCCATAGAAAAAGGCAGCCTTTAACGGGCTGCCTTTTTGGGTGTGAACCAGAAAAGCAATTGGTTCAGGCAGACTTGAGCATCTCACGCACCACATAGTGCAGGATGCCACCGTGAACGAAATACACTGCCTCATTCGCAGTATCGATCCGCGACTTCAGATCACAGGTTGCAGTGGAGCCGTCCTTGTAGGTTACCGTCATGGTCAACGTCTGGCCCGATGTTATTTCACCAGACAATCCGCTGATGCTGATGGTTTCCTCACCCGTCAGCTTGAGGCTCTTACGATCCGTACCTTCCGGGAACTGCAGTGGCATAACGCCCATGCCGATCAGATTGGAACGGTGAATCCTCTCGTAAGACTCTGCCACCACCGCACGAACGCCCAGCAGCCGTGTACCCTTGGCAGCCCAATCGCGACTTGACCCGGTTCCATACTCCTTGCCGGCAATCACCACAAGCGGTGTGCCCTGTTCCATATACTTCATGGCGGCATCGTATACCGGCATTTGCTCCCCGGTGGGTACAAACTTCGTGAAACCACCTTCAACGCCATCCAGCATTTCATTACGAATGCGCACGTTGGCAAAAGTGCCACGCATCATCACCTCGTGGTTACCCCGGCGGGAACCATAGGAGTTAAAGTTTTTCGGATCAACGCCGCGCTCCTGCAGATACTTGCCAGCGGGGCTGTCGGCGCTGAACGAACCGGCCGGAGAAATGTGATCGGTGGTTACCGAATCTCCCAGTAGCGCAAGAATATTCGCGTCACGGATATCCTCTACCGGCTCAGGTTCCGGACCCATGCCCTCGAAGAACGGCGGATGCTGGATATAGGTGGAATCTTCTGACCAGGTGTACACTTTGGTTTCTGGCACTTCTATAGCCTGCCAGGTGGCGTCGCCGTCAAACACAGCGGCGTATTCAGTGCGGAACATGTCGGTTTTGACTTTTTCCACTGCCTCAGCCACTTCCTGCTGACTCGGCCACAGGTCTTTCAGATACACCGGATTGCCATCCTGGTCTTTACCCAGCGGATCTTTCTGCAGATTCAACCGCACGTTTCCGGCCAATGCATAGGCTACAACCAGGGGCGGTGATGCCAGCCAGTTGGTTTTCACCAACGGGTGGATACGCCCCTCAAAGTTACGGTTGCCAGACAGCACCGAGGCCACCGTTATATCGCCATCCGCAATGGCTTTTTCAACCGCATCTGGCAGCGGGCCTGAATTGCCGATACAGGTTGTGCAGCCGTAACCTACAAGGTCGAAACCCAGCTTGTTCAGGTCGCCCTGGAAGCCACCTGCGTTGAGATACTCCGTTACCACCTTCGAGCCAGGCGCCAGCGAGGTTTTTACCCAGGGCTTGGTTTGCAAACCTTTGGCCACCGCTTTTCGGGCTACCAGACCGGCAGCCATCATCACGCTGGGGTTAGACGTGTTGGTGCACGACGTGATAGCGGCAATCACTACCGCGCCCGGGTCAAGACGTGTTTGCTCACCGTTCATTTCCAGCGGCTGGCTCGACGGGTGATGGTAGCTGTCATCCACACCCACCGCTGTCTGGCCACCTTCTGATTCCAGATTGCTTTCACGGTTGTCAGCCGCCTCCGGCACGCCTTCGGCCGTTGACATCAATAGCTCAAACGTTGATTTCATGTTCTTCAGCGCAACCCGATCCTGCGGCCGCTTCGGCCCGGCCATGCTGGCTTCCACTTCGCCCATGTCGAGCTCGAGGGTGGCCGTGTATACCGGCTCATGACCGGGCTCACGCCATAGCCCCTGGGCTTTGGCATAGGCCTCAACCAGTTCTATCTGCTCGTCGTCGCGGCCTGTCAAACGCAGGTATTTGAGGGTCTGCTCGTCCACCGGGAAAAAGCCACACGTTGCGCCATATTCCGGAGACATGTTGGCGATAGTGGCACGGTCTGCCACTGGCATGTCTTTAAGACCGTCGCCATAGAACTCAACGAACTTACCTACCACACCTTTGTTGCGGAGCATTTCGGTAACAGTGAGAACCAGATCTGTGGCAGTGATGCCTTCTCGCAATTTACCGCTAACCTTGAAGCCCACCACTTCCGGTATCAACATGGATACCGGCTGTCCAAGCATGGCCGCTTCGGCTTCGATACCGCCGACACCCCAACCAAGAATCCCCAGGCCGTTAATCATGGTGGTATGGGAGTCTGTACCCACCAGCGTGTCCGGGTAGGCTATGGTTTTATCGCCCTGCTTCTTGTGCCACACGGTTTTACCAAGATACTCCAGGTTTACCTGGTGGCAGATACCCGTTCCCGGCGGTACCACGCGGAAGTTATCAAAGGCTTGTTGGCCCCAACGCAGAAATTCATAGCGTTCCTGGTTGCGCTCCATCTCAATGGCTACGTTTTCTCCAAAAGCTGAAGCCGTGCCGAACTCGTCGACCATCACCGAGTGATCAATCACCAGATCCACAGGAGACAGCGGGTTGATCAACGCAGGGTCGCCGCCCGCCTTTTTAACGGCCTCACGCATGGCGGCCAGATCAACCACACCGGGCACGCCGGTAAAGTCCTGCATCAGCACTCGCGCCGGGCGAAACTGAATCTCGGTATCCGAGCGCTTGTCTTTAAGCCACTGCACCATGGCATCAACGTGGCTTTGATCCACTGTCACACCATCTTCGTTGCGTAACAGATTTTCCAGAAGTACTTTCAGCGAAAAGGGTAACCGGTTGATATCACCGAGGGCTTCCGCCGCTTTGGGCAGGCTGTAGTAATGGAAGGTCTTGCCGCCTGCACTCAGGCTGGTCAGGGTATTCAGGCTATCTTTGCCAAGGCTATCATTCGACATATTGTGCCTCCGTTATTCGTCATAATCCGAGCACTTTTACAACTTCTGCTTCGAACCCAAACAAGCAGGCTGGCGCAAAAGCCAGGGAATGTGAAGTCTTGTATAACTATTGCACCGTTTGGCCAGAGTTCAACCATGATCCTGTGAATGTCCGGGATTCGCGCGCTGAATACAAGGCCACAGCTCCATTGAGACAGGCTGCAGACTGCCATGACAGAAGGGGCTGTGATCCACCCGGACATCTGGCATCATTATCACTCCCTTCTCTGATGGATCAGGAAAAACGCATAACGTGAAACACGATTGCCACTACCACCCAGGTGACCCTGCCAAATGGCACTGCGGCGAGTGTCAGATTCATTACTGCACCAGCTGTATGCCTGATGCCGACATTAGTCAGCGCAAGGCATTGTGTCCAAGCTGCAGCAAAGCCATGCGGTATCTGGGAGCTGCGACGGAAGTAACACCTTTCTGGAACCGGATCGGATCTTTTTTTCGTTACCCGTTCCACTCTGATCCACTGACCGTCATCGCAATCTGTACGCTGGTGCCCCTGGTTGCGCCCGCCAACCTGATCGGGATACTGATCTGGTTGCTGCTGGCACTGGCGCTGTTCAAATACACCTATGCGGTCATCAACCACACAGCCGAAGGTTACCTGAAGCCGCCTTCAGTGTCTGTCGCCTTTACTGGCAGCGGGTTTAACATCGTTATTCTTCAACTGCTGGTGTTTGTTTTGATGGGCGGGCTGGTCGGCGCCGCCGCGATGCTGGGCGGCCCTTTGCTCATGCTTCTGGCGCTGGCATTTGTGGTGCTGGCACTGCCGGCCAGCATTATGGTGCTGGCCATGGAGCGATCCGTGGGGGCCGCGGTAAATCCGATGAATCTGGCGGTACTGATTTCCCGCATCGGCACCCCCTACTTTCTCCTATACGGCTATCTGATTCTGCTCACCCTGGCCTCCGGCGTGGCCCAGGATTTTGCTCACAATCACTTTCCCTTCTGGTTATCACAACCTTTATCCGGTTTTCTGAACAGTACCTTCACTCTGATTCTGTTCAACATGCTTGGGTATCTGTTGTTTCAGTATCAGGAGGAGCTGGGATTCGCCTCGGATATTCAGGGGGAGACTGCGAATGTGGATATGGGCCAACGGGATCGCAGTACCCGCTTTGACGCAGACCTTGATATGAACCTGAAAGACGGCAATTACGACCGGGTTCAGGGCATGCTGACGGAAGCACTGAAGCGCAACCGGGACGATACACTGCGTATCGGCCAGCTCTACCAGCTCTTGGTTGCCCGTAACGATACGACCGAACTTTACCAGTACCACCCCCGAATTCTGGGCTGGCTGGCCGACCGGAACGACGGTGACGGCATAGCCTCGTTGCTCGTTATGCTTGAAGAGGCGGAACCGGGCTTCAAACTGGATGATCCGGAGCTGGCCGTGCGCTGTGCCCGCTGTCTGTACCAGCGCGGGCAATACAAACCGGCCGTACGGCTGCTGCAGGACTTCCATAAACGCTTCCCGGACAGCGATGAACTGGCCCCAGCCTACCTGCTGATTGCGCAAAGCCTGGCTAACGGCCTGAACCAGTGGGAAAAGGCGACGGCTTTCCTGACGTTTATCCAGAAGCGTTGTGAAAAGCACCCTCTGCACGAACAGATTCCGGTTTTTCTGGAGCAGGCTGAGAAGCGGGAGCTTCTCAAAGGCCCCCGGGCTTCGTTTGTTATTCAGGACTGAGGGAGAAAGGCCTGTGAGAGCGGAGCCATGGGTGAAGAGCGAGAAGCTCTTCACGGGTTGGCCATGGACGGCCAACCCAGGACTCTCACT
>TARA_R110001606_G_scaffold91461_2_pt1 | contig 11940 bp, 2 predicted proteins | sample TARA_R110001606 | Tara Oceans TARA_R110001606 (sample SAMEA4398315) | marine metagenome | biome: Polar Biome; feature: [SRF] surface water layer (ENVO:00010504); material: water (ENVO:00002006), including particulate matter (ENVO:01000060) such as... | depth 5 m
TTCCGGCTTCGTATTTACCACTAGCTGGGGTACCGGGCGGGGTGGCAGACCTTTTAAATATCTTTAGCGATATCGTTTGAAATCCAGCCTCCCCGGCCACACCTGATATGTGAATAGGTGCGCTCCACTCAACACTCGAATCACTTGCTGACTTTGCAACTTTTTGTGACATCCAATTATATGTCTCATTTGCAGGAGGATTAGCAGAGGTATACCATGGACCGACGGACTCATTTCCTTCACTACCAAGTGGTGGCTTTGTAGGTGGATTTTGCAAATTTCCGTCTGACGCAGTGCTATAGCAAATAAATGCGCTATTACCCTCATCACCTTTTGCGCCAGCCGGTCCATCACTACCATCAGTAGTTAGCATTTTCCAAGCGTTTACACCATTACTTTCGTCATACTCATAAACATATAATCCACCAAGCCCATCAGTGCCAGTTATCCTATATACATGTCCTATTGCCAATCCAGCTTTTCCCGATGCGTCGGCAAAGGAGGTCGCGGTACCTTTATATACAAATGATGTACCGGTTTGACCTGCAACACCATCAATAGTTAACTGCGTAAATTTTGTATCACTGTTTTTATCAGTTGTGTTTTGACCGCCTGTATATAGATATGAAACATTTCTACCATCTGTACCTGTTTCTATATGGTAGGAGTTGTGTGGTGGTATACCATTATAACCATTCGTTGCATCGTCAATATAAGCTATATAAGCAGCTCTATTGACAAATGATTTAATAAAAATTAGGCCTGTGCCATCTGTAACAAATTTCTCCGGTGCTGACCACTGATCCCAACCAATTTCATCAGTCGTACCAGCGCCAGATGCAATTGCACGTGATATCCATAAAGTACTACCGCCGGTCGCGGGCAAGGACGACGACCATTGTTGATCTTGAGCTGGTCCTAATTGAACACTCTTGATATCTAAATTAGCGGTTGAGAAATTATAAGTAAAAGCAGGAGTACCAGCGCCACTATATACAAATCCTAAATTATTACCCGTGGTACCGGCAGATGGATCACTGCCATCGGTTCTTTTATATAACCGGACAGTTGCCGAGTTAAGACCTGTACCGTCCTTTGATAGTAGCACTGGTTCAGCCCATTGATTGAAAGTTACTGCGGCTTTAGTAACGTTATTAGTGCCAATAACAGGCGCTATTATTACCCATAAGAACTGCCCGTCGTCTTCAGAAGGTATATCTTCACTCCAAACTACACCAGCAGTTGAAGTAAGCGCGGCTGTAGAGCCGGAATTTACCTTTCCTATTTCGCCTGCTGCTGTCTTAGTGTTGATATCCATATTAGCTGGTTTATAGCTATTATTGTTTATGCCAGTAGCCCAGTTAGTTTTAAGAAGCGGGCTACTAATTTTTGTTCTCGTATATAAGAACTTCTGGAAGAATGTACTACCTTCAACCCCATTAAAGCCATCTTGAGCTAATATTGTAGCGGCAGCCCATTCAGTGCTTAGAATTTCATCTTCATAATCTCCGTTGGTTTGATTTAGGGCAGCAGTTGCTGTGGCCGTTGTACGCCATAGATATTTGTTAGTACCATCTGAATCAGATGTATTTTTAGACCAGCCATTAAGGCTACCACCAAGGCTTTCAGTTCTAAAGTTATATGATATTGTATCAGAGGGTAAAGCTGGGGCTGTTGACCCGCCTCTCTGATGCAAGAAGATGGATTGTTTTATTATCGTAGGATTATAACCAAATACTACGTCAGCTATGGAAGCATTAGATGTAGTATGGAAGCCCGGTAAATCACCAATCAGAGAAATATCTTCTGAGTGATCTAATACAGTTACTCTAACACCTGTGTAATCACCTGAAACACTGACTGGACCAGTCCGCTGGAATACTATCCAGCTCGAACCATATTTCCATAAGAATTCACTTGCTGAATTTAAGTCTGACCAAAATCCACTAAAAGGCACATTACCCTTACCATTTACTGAAAAGAGTATCTGTTTAATGGTAGCTATAGATGCAGTTGAATCCCCGACACCGCTACCATATCCAGTATTAACGGCAGCAGTTGAGGTACCACTACTTCTAAACGAGTAATAGCTAGATTGCGGCGCACCTGCATCAGTTATAGATTGAAAATTACTATCGAAATATTCATATGACGCTAATCGCGATACCGTTGGTGCTGTTCTACCAGCAGTTACCGACCAAGCTTTAACTAAAGACCATTCGCTAGGTGTTATAGTCAGCGGACCACTAGTGGTATCAGCATCATGCGTTTTAACTACAGTTGCTCTGTAAATTTTATACCCTGATGCTGCATTATCTGGTACAACATCCCAGACGCCTGAGGTAGGAAGATCTGTAACCGAGCCATCTGAAATATTAAAAATAGCGTTCGTTTGAGGAGCGGTAGGTACATCTGCTGTTATCGGTACCGTGGCAAATATTTCAATTAGATTAGCTGTAATACCAGCTGTACCTGGTGTACCTTTACTACCACCTATACTAAGGTTTAAAGCTTTAACGTGTATGTTTTTGTCAGTTGTCTCTCTTAACTCCCAGTCTCCAGCTGCTAATGTGGTACTGCTATGCCCGTCCGTGCCGGTATAGCCATAATAATCGTAAAATATTTTAGAGTCACCTAGAAGACCGGTACCAGATCTCGGGGCTCTAATAAAATCACCCGCGCGAAACCCAGCTTTACCCGAGCCTATCCGCTCGTTAAATTTACTATCCAAGTTATCAAAACCATCGCCTATTAGAACACTCGGTGTTATGGTTGCGGTAATATTAGAGACCTCACCGCGGTCGAACTGTACATGGTCTGTACTAGAACCATCATCATCCTCATCTGCCGTATCTATCTTACCTAGTACATTTAAATTATTCTCATTTATTACACCAAAGCTAACATACTTAGCACCAGGGCTGGGAGTATACTCGAAAGGAAAACTTACAAAGTCAGCCGTTGAGCCTGGTCTATATAATTCTAGGTAGGCATCAGGATTGCTGTTACTTGCGCTTTCTTTAAAATAACCAACATTAGCTCTACCAGCATCATTATATGAGCTATAGGTGCCGGAAACCTGAGTACCAACAACCACCTGCGACGAAAAAGGAGAAGTCCCTACCGCTATTTTACCGGCAGGCATTTCGCTATTATACTCGTATGCTCTAAAAGATACCGATGCGCCGGGTAAGGCATTACCAAGTGAACTCGTCACTTTAAGTCTTACAATACCAGAAATTGTCTTTTCGGCAGCTCTGAAACCGTTGACATTAACAGCAGGATATACCATACCGATGTCAAGATCGGCACCTCCACTATGTTCGGATAGTATAAGTTCAGAATTATTTTCATCGTATACAATAGTCCTAGAATCATCGTTACTATAAGCTGCAACTGCGTCGAAGCCGGCAGGTAAGCCTGCAGCCCCTCGAATTAACGACCATGTATAATTTCCAGGTGTTGAAGAGCTTTCCTCAGAAGATGCATTATTAAGCGATATACCAATATACTTTTTGCCATCAGGATCATCAGTCATATCTGAAGATGGGTCGGAATTAGTTAATACTCTATCAGCATACTTAATATGGGTAAAGAGAGAGTCGCCTGTAATCTTCTTCCAAGAAGTTGAAGTACCTAGAGCTTTTAAAGTACCTGTTTCCGCTAGCAGGTTAACATCGCCCCCGGTATAAAAGAACACATACGGTAGACTATCGCTCTGCGTTAAAGATGCACCGGTGCCGTCTGCAGCAGATGCAAAGATTGGAACTGATCCGACCGGTCCTCGGATACCTTGAATCCCCGCCTCACCGGCAATCTTTGACCATGTATAATCTCCAGGGCCTGAAGTGCTTTCATCCGGAGATGCATTATTGATAGATATACCAATGTGTGTTCTCCCAGTAGGGTCATCACTCATTTCATCCGAAGTATTAGATGATGTTAATACAGCATCAGCATATTTAATATGGGTATATTTTGGATCAGCTTTAACTTTAGTCCAGGTATAGTCACCTAAATTAGTCGGATCTTGATTAGTGGAGCCATTAGCAGAAGTCGAAGTCGCGACTCCTAAGTAATCGCCGAGTTCTTCACCGGTCTGACCGGTGAATGTACCAGCAGTTACATTACCATTCCCGTCGAGAACTATACCATTAGCATACTTAAAGTGTATTTGAGCTCCCGGGCCGGTAAGGCCTGTATTACCTTGAGGTCCTTGAACCTGCCCGACATTAGTAAAATTAGAACCATCTGAAACGTAGAGTTCACCAGCAATAATATAAGCGTCACCAGCACTGTGCGAGCCTGGTAGTAAGTCTACGGAAGCCCTCGTACCTTTAATATTAATAGATGAACCATCATCACCTTTAATTCTTACGAAAGTTTCGCCGGCGCTGATCGTCGGCCATCTAGTGTTAAAATCACTCTGCAGATCACCGTTTGTATCTTCAATAAAACTAACATGTGTACTAGTAGCTCCAATATTTAAACTAGCATCGGTACCGTCAGCGGCCGACGCGTATACTGGTACAATTTGATTGGCATTTTCACCTTTATATTTTAGGAATGCGTAATCTGGATTAGCGTTTTCAGATTTAAAGGCACTTAAGGGGTCTGATGAGCCGGTCCACTCATGATATAAAACAAATTCATACCCCGTTTGAGGTGAGAACGATACGTTAGTACCGGTGGCATCGTCTGCATAAACTACTTGTACACCATCACCTGGGGCTCCTTTAAGGCCTTGAAGACCTCCTGGTCCTGTCTCACCTTTAATTTTAATAAACGTTAATGCATTAGCAGCAATAGTCGTGCCACCTACTCTTGTAAGAGTTTGATTACTGTCTATACTAGTATATTCATCGCTAAAGTTAATATGCGTATGATCTTTAAATTCTCCTGATGATAAGAATATTGAATCTAAACTAGCACTAACATCTGCAAAATTCGAACTAAAAACAGGTGTTATAGTGGTACCATCCTCCATAAGTGCTTTTGGTTCTTTCCATTTAGTAGCAGTAATAGAATATACGTCTGTTACAGTCGAGCATAAAGCTGTAGCGAATGTTTGCCATAGAATTCTATCATTTACATCCTTAGCAGGTATTTCAAGTGTCCAAGTTTCAGCGCCCGATACAGAAGCTTGGGCTGCATCAAAAGTAAAGGTATCAGCATTAAAACTATACAATCCGTCTAAAATTGGCTCTGTAACTGCTGGTGATGGATTTCTACCAGTTCTTTTATATAATGCTACAACTTTAGCAACATTACCTGCAACACCACGTGGACCTGTATCACCTACAATACCCCATTTAACCGGAGATGACCATTCATTAGCAGCAATAGTATCTGTATCTGTTATAGAATCTACATTACCCGCCGCTGTAGCATGTACTATGTATATTTGCTGATCACCTGCAGGTATGTCAACCGACCACTGTGGGTCTATCGATGAAGTTATCTCACCGGCATTAGCACCTGAGAGAGCAACAGTACAAATACCGGGATTGGTTGTCGGTGTAATACTGTCGCGTCTATAAGCTTGTACGACGTGTGATACAGTAGTTTTAGCTAAGTCAAAAGGATTTTGAGTAAATATAACAGGTACAGACCACTCGGAACTTGCAATTTCATCAGCGCATAATCTAGATGAAGCCGTTGCATTAATTTGCCAGAGATAATGATCATTATTATTAGTATATGATGGTGCACCGCTCAGCCACCCATTTAAGTTCGATCCAGTTGGTACTTCAATATCACCTCTGTTGTATGACCCGTCACTTGCACTACCGATATAATACTTTATGTTACCTGTAGGGCTTTGAAGACTAGGTATACCGGATGTACCGGTCCTCTTATATAAACTAACAATAGATGCTCCTAGACCTGCTAAACCCTCTCCACCTGGCTTTCTGTAAGCGACAGTATCACTCCATTCCGCACCGCCTATAACATCAATATAATTACTATCTGATGCATTTAAATCAGCCGCTACAGCTTCAGTAGCATATATCCAATCATTTGATGGTAGCTGGGTATACCAACCGGTTCCAACGGTGCCAGAAAGTAATTGATTATTAGTAATGCTTACAGATAAACTATTGACTATTGTCTGTTTTGGTTTACCGAAACCTGTACTTGTAATGTCTAGATCGACTGAAGTAGCAATATCAGCCGGGAAGTCCGGTATATCGCTACCTACTAATTCAGTATCAGACCCATAGTAAATAGTAATTAGTGCATTTGTAATGCCATTATTACCAGCAACACCGTCATAAGCTAGAACAGCGGGAGTCGTCCAAGGGTTATTAGAGTTATAAGTATCAGTCCCGCTATTACCTAAAACAGCAAAATTGCGCTGTGAAACATACATTTGACCTAGACCTGTAGGTATAGTGGCGCTCCAAGCTAACTCAGCAAGATCATTGTCTCCAGAAGTCGGTATTAATAATGTATTATTCGAGAAATTAAACGATCCGTTGATTGGTCTAGAACTTGTTACTTCTATATTCTCACTACCGCTATATCGCGTATAGACTTGGGCTAAATATGTCGATACCGCTGCCTCGCCATCCTCGGACGATAGTAACGGGTCTGCCCAATTAATGCTAGTATCATTAGGGTACGAATTAGCACTTGAATTGTAAACTGATGAAGCAACGCCGACAGCGACATATAGAAAATCGGCGCCGTAATCGACATCAGTGGTCAGCTTCGATGATTTAAACGGTTCACTCGACCAACCTGTACCAGATACATTTAATATTTTATTTTCAAAATCAAAGTAAGCGGCTGATAAATTTCCAATAACGGGCGGTGTAGCGCCGACCGACCGTAGATAGGCTCGTACTTGCGTTACTGCATTACCTTGATTACCATCAACTGCTGGTTGCTGTACTTTAACCGGGAAGCTCCATTTTAACGATGTATCTATAACATCACCACTGCCTAAAAAGCTCGCAGTAGAGGAGGCCACTGTGGTTGATTGCCATAGAGGGGTCCGTTGACCTAATACTTCTTCTTCTGGTACTTCTTCACTCCAGCCATTAAAGCTGTTTCTTGCGTCAATACCGGCATCAGTAAAGGACTGATTAGTAGGGAAGAAAAATTTATTTTCTCTAAAATCATAGTAACCGCCGCGCGCTTCATCTCCAGCGCCGGGTTTCCATTGATCTTGATCAACATCAGACGATCTTTTGTAGATCGATGCAAAGTATGTCGACATACCATTAGCACCGTCAGTAGCAAATCTTGTAGGTATGCTCCATTGTGCTGTTGTGATATCTTTTTCTTTATCTCCAGGAGCCGAAAATTGATGATTACACATGTATAGCTGCGCATCTCCAGGAGGTCCTAAAGACCCTCCTGTGTCTATGTACCAGTCATGAGTGTTATCGCCGAGCGGATTTTGTTCACTGCCTGAGGCCGCAGAGGATAAAGGTGCTAAGAGAGTATCATTTAAGAAATCGAACGACCCACCGCGCGGGCGCGTGGGCTGGGTTCTACTCCTCGTAAACACTAGAGCCTGATATGTCGATCGCCCATCGTCGCCAGGTAATCCTTGTATTCCGGAGGTATCCGGATCTGCCCATACAATAGTATTATCTGTACCTGTAGTGCCTTCTATTTCAGCTACACCGTTTGTAGAATATAGAAGGTAGTCTTCTTCACCAGCTTGAATCGCCGGTACACCAGCAGACCAACCGGTAGGCGCGGTAAATATACGATTTGTAAAATCATACGACCCGTTGTCGTTACTACCTAGAAGACGTGGGTTATAAGCGTTAACCTCCTGTGTAGTAAGACCGGGCTGTAGCCTCCTATAAGCAACTAGTTGAGCGACGGTTTTACCATTATTACCATCGGTGCCATTATTACCGGGAGTTCCATCTAGACCGGATGGTCCTTGAAAAGCAACTGCTGACAGAGGAGCTGAGAATGATTTATAACTACCCCCGATTAGTTTATAAACGTGGACTAGATCAGTTTTACCGTCTAGGGAGCTTTCTCTTGGAATTTCATTGATTCTAATACCTGACATATGTAAATATTTATCTTATAGTGGTTAGTTTGTGCAGAAGTGATTGCTAAAATAAATATTAATATCAAATGATTGAGCAAACTCTATTCAACTACACAAACGGCGATATTCTCGAACTAAACGGTGAGTCTTATACTGGTTATTATAATGTAACTAATGACCAACATTATTCTGGTCGCAAAATAGCGGCCTCTTCAAGTTTCTTAACTATCAAAGATAACGCGCTAGGTAACTTTATAAAAGAGAAGCTCTACTTTAATAGAATACCGGTTGAAACTTTATCATTACCATATTCACATAATGATATAATGTTCGAGCCCGGTGAGTTTATAAATCAAAATAGTATAAATGCGAAGCTTGAAAAACTGAATGCTAACTATCTAGAGCTCTTTAATTTTACTTCTACTCAAACAAATGATTTACCTGAGAATTTCGTAGGGTTTATAGGTGCGAGCGCTACTAACGTAGAGAGCTTCGGGTTAAACGTAACTCCACCGAATCGTGCGAACGTAGGCCTTGTTTGGGCCGCGGCGGGGTTGCAAAATATTCATAGAATCGAAGTAATTCCGCGGAAATTAGGGCCCCTACAAACAACGCCAGATAATTTTTTATCCATATATACGACATTGAGTGGTATATATGCTTTTGACTGTCCGAACCTAGCATCGAATACAACTTTCACGTTTAGAGCATCTTCAGCTCTAGTTGACGGCTTTAATACAAGACCATATAATCACATCGCTGATATAACAACAAATGGTAAAGATTTGCTATATGTGAGCGATATTGCTCATAATCAGATCTATAGATTGTATATTGACCCATTAGTTAATGATTCTAGAATTACAGGGAACGATTTAAATTACTTAAATCAAGGAGGGGTAGAGATAAACACGACTGGTAACGGTATACTCTCTAGTGCTGATTTAATAGAATACGGCCTCGGGGAGTTATATACATATAATAGAGGCAGTAATACATTTGTAGTCCTGGGTAAGGACTTATCCTTTAAAAGGAGACTAACTAACAGGGAAATCAAAAAACATCCCCCTGTTAGTTTTACTATCAATACTGTTGAAAAGAAATTGTATGTTTTACTTAGTAACTACACTATATTAAAAATTCCTACTGATTTTAAAACTGCTATAGAAAGTATAACTCTGGATAATACCTTCTTTCCAATTGAAAGTCCGAAGAAAATATTCTTTTCAAAGAACAATAGTAATATATACTATGTTATGACAACTCTCAACCTCTATAAATATTTTAACGTAGGTGCAAATGTACCTATTGGTATATTTAATTGGGTTAAAACAAATGTACCGTCTTTAACTAGCGACGGTTTTCTTCAGCCGGCGGACGAACTATGGGATGCTGTAATTCTTGATGAAAATAATAACTACGATTCTTTGTTTATTTTAAATAAGAAGATTGCTGGTTATAGCGTCTCAACTAATGAATATACAGGGGTAGATAAAATCTTAAGATGTAATGAAGCTAATAGTAGGATAAAGCTACTAGAAAATGAGTTATTTAGATCCTTTGATCTAAACGATATTTTTGTTAATGATCAATATTTTAATAGCTTAACTCTTAACAAGAGTTTTAAAAAGCTAATATTCAATATGGATATACTATCATCATATTTGCAGTCTAAATTCTTATTAGAATATAATCAATTCGATGATTTGAAGTCATCGGGCAAGGTAGCTCTGACAGCAACACCAGTATTTACAAAAGAATATAATATGTTCACCGGTTCTAATGAAGTAGTAACGCCTCAAGTTTTAAATAGATGTACCTCGAAGATTATAGATTATCAAGAATATCTATTATCGATCTTACAAGGTAAATTAATAAATGAAAAATATACAAGAACAGAACTTGTGTATATAGCCACGTAGATTGAATAAATATTATTATGTCAAACTTTTCTGGTCAACTTATAAGTGGTTCGTATACTAACATACTCAATATAGGTACGGGTGCTGGTAATCACTGCTTACCTAGTAATGGTAGAGTGAATATAACAGATAGCGCTGGTAATTCGAGCTCAATATCTATCGGAGGTAGTTCGCAAGGCCTTAGCGTAACTGGTAATATTATTAGTGATAATAATATTTGCGGGGTTACTGGGTGTTTTACCGGGGATTTAGGAGTGGATTTACATGCAACAATGAAAACTGCCTGTATTGCTGAAGCTGCTGGAGTAGGTGGTGATCTAACAGTTACCGGTAACTTCGATACCACGAATAGCAAATTTACCGTTGATAGCGCTTGCACCATAACTACTAATAATACATGTGTAGGCGGTACATTAACAGTTGGTGGTAATACTGCTGTGACTGGTTGTATTACAGCTACTGCAGATATTATAGCTTACTCTTCTTCTGATAAGAGATTTAAAGACGATCTTAATAAAATTTGTAATACGAAAGATATACTTAACGGTCTTACAGGTTATTCATTTAAATGGAATGAAACTTCTGGCAGAGAAGGTACTGATTTAGGTGTTATAGCTCAGGACGTTAAGGAAGTATTACCTCAGATCGTACAAGAAAGAGAAGATGGTTATCTAGCAGTTGACTATCCAAAGCTTATACCAGTTCTTATTGAAGAGGTTAAGCGATTAAGTGATGAGGTAGATAAGTTAAAGAGTATTCAAACTTTTTAAAAAAATTATCTCCAAGCTTTGACTCGCCACTTCCATTTATTATATGCTGTCGCGATAACGGAGGTGGCAAGGCCCGGGGACGTGACATAAACATATCCATATGTTGTAAATTTAAATTGGGATGAAGTAAAGTATAGTGTTGGCCCATGATTATTTGAAATGTTGTTAGGTGAATTAAATGGTATTTCATCTCCTACTACATAACCTTGATCATCTGAAGTACATATCATGGTAACATACGTGAATGCTGGAGACCCGCCTAAGTTGTGGTCAATTGGTGTAATAATAGCACTACTAGTATTTGGTGCAACAAATTCAGTTTCAAAGTATTTACTGAAAGGAAACGCGATTCCTTGTGTCTTGGTATCTACTAATGTAGAATTAGCCGAAGTTGTCGGTGTCGTATCTGGTAGTTTAATACTAGTGGCTGTTACTTGAGGGTTAAGAGTCATTGAACCAGCACCATCGAACTGAAAATCATCAGATACCTTCAACCCAATTTCGGTACTCGTTAATGTAATATTGGCGGTTTGACCATTAGCGTCTGAAGCTGATAAACCAGGCCCTACTATTGGATTGAATTGCTCAACATCATCAGGCTTGGCTTTTATAATATAACGCGTTACTGCGTATGGTTGTACATTGTTATGAGGTGTAGTGCTAGTGGGAGTCACTGTTTGACCATTTTCATCAGAAGCGCCACCTGCATATGTCGTAAATCCGAATCTATTATTATCACTATCGATACCACCATTACTACCTTGGCCAGGAGTGGCTGCAGAATATCCCCAGCGACCGTTAAAAATGCTACTGGCTTCACCGAACGATCCTACGTGTCTATGAGCCGGCATTTGATTATACGTTAAAGCATTTTTATATTCGCCTCCAGTGGATCCAAAAACAAAGTTAATACTCTCGCCTCTAGTACTATTATCTACCCCAACACCGGCGCCGAGAATAGTTCGACCTTTTAAATTGGGTAGGTAAAATTGAGTCCCGGCATTTTCACGGGTACCCCAGGTATCTCCCAGTGCTGCGCTTAACTCCGGATATACAGACCCTTCAAACTTACTACCGTCGCATTCTAGCCATTTGTCAGATGGGACGGTGCCGGCACCAGCCCATGGCATGATTGTACCGACTGGTACTATTTCTGAAAAGACTAAGGACGTGGAGTCTCCAGGGACCGCCTCCTCCCATGTTAGCGTGCCGTTACCATTAGTTT
>TARA_R110001606_G_scaffold86603_2_pt1 | contig 11936 bp, 4 predicted proteins | sample TARA_R110001606 | Tara Oceans TARA_R110001606 (sample SAMEA4398315) | marine metagenome | biome: Polar Biome; feature: [SRF] surface water layer (ENVO:00010504); material: water (ENVO:00002006), including particulate matter (ENVO:01000060) such as... | depth 5 m
TATCTCTGCCCGTTATGGCAAACGTCAAACCACTGCCATTATGGTGACTATGATTGCGCTACTAGCAACCATTCCTTATATCGCCTTGCAATTAAAAGCACTGAGCAATAGCTTCTTACTACTGCAAAGTGACAATAAAATATCGGGATCAATGGTCGCGCTTTCTGCCACCCTGATCATGGCTATGTTCGCAATATTTTTTGGCACCCGTAAAGTTGATGTAACCGAATACCGTTCAGGATTAATGTTGGCAGTCGCATTTGAATCAATGATCAAACTACTGGCATTAGTAGCAGTAGCGGCTTTGGCAGTGTACACCTTGTATAATTTACCCAGTTCTAATGAAGAACAAATAAAAGAATCTTTATGGCAACATTGGAATAACTTTAACTTTTTAAGCTTTAACTTTATTGGTCAATCACTGATGGCCGCTGCTGCAATCATCTGTTTGCCAAGACAATTTCACGTTACAGTGGTTGATAACCAAGACAAACGTCACCTATTTACCGCTCGTTGGGCATTTCCACTTTATTTACTACTGACGGCAGCAATGATTTTACCAATAGCCACCGCAGCTATTCATCCACAGATCGGCAATAGCTTCTCCCCTGATAGTTTTGTATTGGCGCTGCCATTAATGAATGACAATGTATTACTTACCACCTTTGTATTTATTGGCGGAATATCTGCGGCGACTGCGATGATTGTGGTTGCCACTTTGACCCTGAGTACCATGATCTCAAACGATGTGGTATTACCGCTAATGCTGCGACGTAAATTCAAACGCAACCTGATCACCAGCAGTTATAAGCCACAAATATTACTGGTAAGGCGTTTTACCATCGCCGGTATTTTGATCTTATCGTATTTTTATCAGCAATGGTTTGGTCATGGCAAAGCACTAGCCAGCATGGGGTTAGTTGCATTTTCTTTGGTAACGCAATTATTACCCGCCATTGTGGGCGGCCTATACTGGCGCAAAGGCCATGCCTACGGTGTTTATGCTGGTTTATTAGCGGGGTTAATTTGTTGGATATTATTTCTAATGTTACCTATTTTAGATGCAGGTAATACACTTGACACCGAACTACAACAAACCCTTATTACCCGCGGCACACTGATCGCTTTATTTGCCAATATTGGCTGTTATATTAGTTTTTCACTGGGAGCTGATGAGCGGTTAATTGATAAAATTCAAGCAGCAGCATTCGTTAATCCCAAGGAGCAAGCAGTACTTGCAAGACGTTTAAACAAAAACGTGAAAGCCACGGTATACGATTTTAAAGTACTGTTACAAACCTTTTTAGGAGTCCAGCGTAGCCAACAAGTATTGACGCATTTTTCACTGACTCACCAACTCGGAGAAAATAACACTCACCCCGATCCTGAGTTTATAGCTTACTGCGAACGCGCCTTGACCGGTGTATTAGGCGCCTCTTCAGCGCAAGCTTTGATCCACACTGTAGCGTCGGGCAAGCGAATGGCATTTGAAGAAGTGGTTAACTTTTTTGATGAAACAACGCAAGCACTACAGTTTAACCAAAACCTGTTGTTCACCTCTTTAGAGAATCTCAGTCATGGTATTTCAGTTGTTGATAAAGAGCTTAATCTTGTTGCGTGGAATAAGCGCTACGCAGAGATGTTTAATTACCCCGAAGGATTTTTAGAAGTAGGTCAACCGATTGAGCAAATTATTCGTTACAATGCGGAGCGCGGCGAATGTGGCCCTGGTGAAATAGAACGCCAAGTAGAAAAGCGCGTGCAACATTTAAAAAATGGTAGTTCGCATCACTTTATCCGTCACCGTCGTAACGGCCTAGTGTACGAAATGACCGGTAACCCACTGCCTGATGGCGGCTTTGTTACTAGCTTTTCAGATATTACCACTCACATTGCCACACAAAATGCACTTGAAGAAGTGAATATGGATTTGGAAAATCGTATTGAAGCGCGTACCCAAGAAATTCGAACTATCAATAAAGATCTCGAAGCACAAATAGAAAGCCGCGTACAAACAGAGCAAGCACTCACTTTAGCAAAACGAGAAGCAGAGCAAGCCAATGACAGTAAAACCCGCTTTTTAGCTTTAGCAAGTCACGATATTTTGCAACCGCTCAACGCCGCGCGTTTATACCTTGCTGCGATAGATGAAAAATCCCTCGCTGATAATAATATCAATAACTTCGAAAAGCTCGGTGCCAGCCTCGATTCAACAGTGCATTTAATGTCAGCCCTATTAGAAATTGCCAAACTTGAACAAGGTGCGATGACCCCCACCCCTCGCCACTTTAGTATTGATGATATCCTCGCACCACTGCGTAATGAATACGCCATTTTAACAAGCGAAAAAGGCCTCAAGCTCACAGTGCGCAGCGGACAGCATATTGTCCACAGTGATATCACCTATCTACGGCGAATTGTGCAGAACTTAGTATCAAATGCAGTTAAATACACCAATACGGGCAAAGTATTAGTAGCGTGTCGTAAACGCAAACATCACCTGCGCATTGAAGTGTGGGACACCGGCCCTGGCATTAGCGAGGTAGAGCAAGCAAAAATATTTAACGACTTCTACCGCGTAGAGGCCTCTGACAATAAAGGCGTTGGCCTTGGCCTTAGCGTAGTAAAGCGTATGGTAGATTTACTGTCGATTCGCTTAGATGTGCGCTCAACTCCGCAAAGAGGTAGCTGCTTTAGTATTGAAGTCCCTTATGGCGAAAGCCAATTTGTTCAGCAAAAACACGTTACCAATAGCTTGTTTGAAGAGCGCTCTGCAATGAATATCGTTGCCGTTGATGACGACCCTGAAAACCTAAACGCCATGGCCAGTTTATTACAAAAGTGGCAAGCTAATTATCAGTTGTTTGATCAAGTTGAAGGCGTACTCGCATACGCAAATGAACACAGCGCACCGGATGTGATATTAATGGATTATCAGTTAGGCCATGAACACGATGGTATTACATTAATTAAAGCCCTGCGGGAAATTTGGCAAACCAAAGTACCGGCAATTTTAATCACCGCAGTACGCGACGTAGAGCTAAAACAAGCGACTAAAGCCGCTGATATTCATTACTTGTCTAAACCAATCAAGCCAGGGAAATTAAAAGCACTGCTAAACCATAGTACGTGAAGGGAAAGGCGCTAGGCAAAAGATTAGAACAGATTGGCGTTAAACAACATAACTAAGTACACCCAACAATCTTATTGGGTGTACTGCTTGAGTTAAATTACCCCGCTGGTGCTTTACTCCTGAGCTTTTGAAACAGCCAGCTTAGGCCAACGAGCGACAGGCCTAAACCAATAAATGATACAGCTTTGAGCAAGCCGGTCAGGCTTGCCATATCAATTAAGAATACCTTCACGATAACCGCGCCGAGAATGCCTAAGCCGACTTTTTGTAGTAGCAACTGTTGTTTTAAATGCCCGGTAATGACCACCAACGCGCCAAGTAATAACCAAATGATCGAATAGCTGTATAGCTCGGCGTCACTGGTCGCATTATCAAGATAAATGAACCCGCCTTGCCAATATTGGCGGATCAATGTGTTGATAGCTAACACTGCTAATAAGCCTGATGCACCCAGTACTATTTGACTAAACTTAGCATTAAGTGGTTTAACTAATTTAGCCAACCACAGTGTAAGAATACTTGGTACGAGCCAGGTTAATAACAGCCAATTAAATAATGGCATTTCACCAACGTAAAGGCGTATAAATAGTGGATTTTCATACAATGCTGTACTTATCAACAACAAGCCAGCGAGTCCCGCAAGTGCAAGCCCTGCAATGCGATAAAGTTTACCCAGTTGCCCTGCGCTGCGTGACCGATGCAAATAAACGCAGCCAAGTGCTAACCAATTACAACTGAGTAATACCTGCTCATAAAAGCTTAAAGAAGTAAGCTGTGGATAATGCCCGACTAGTTGATAGCTGGTCTCGGTGGTGATAAATAATGCTAAGCAATGTAATGCAGCCCCTTCGAGCCAAATTTTCATATCTGTTTGTTGCCACTGTTTTGCGGCAAACCAAAATAACCCAACCGCTGATGGATACACAATTGCGCTCCAATGCATTGAAAATATGGTTAGATCAAAATAATGTGCAGTCCACGGTGCAAAGGTTAGCCTTGCCAGCACCACAGCCACCAGCACTTTAATAGGCCAATGCGGCATAGGCACATCATGGCGTTTCACCAGATAGCTAATAACCAACACTTGAGCAGCCAGTGCGAGGGTTAACCCGCTATCGGTTAATAACATAGTTAAACAAAGAGTTATATTAGCATTAGCGCCAACCCAATAACTAAACTGCTGCCATTGAGTGTGAGCTGTTTGTGCGCGTTTAATTAATACACCACTCGTAACTAGCAACAATACAGTCCATAGCGGATACGCAACGCCTAAGCCTTGCTCGGGTATTATGGTATAGAGCGTTGCAATCAAGGTAAACACACTAAACGCAGCCACTAAATGAAACGTTAAACGCTTATAGTAACGCGCGCCAAAATAAAGCCCGTATAGACAAAGCCCAACCGCGAGTAATAACCCTACGCCATACATTTCCCTAAATACAAACAAATGATCATTGCTATCGACACTATAACGTTGTTGGCTAAAGACTAATAACATCGCAACCACTAACGCCACACCTTGCCAAAGATCCCAACGACTATTTTGCAGCACTAAAAATAACAGCATGACGATTAAACACACCATCACTATTTGCCATTGTAAGCTCACCGCCTCTGTCATTATCGCCAGCAATAAAGGAATTACTATCGCTAACAATAACGGATGATCCGGCTGTAATTTTAATAATCGCTGTAAACTATGTGGGCGATATTCTAATAAACGCAAAGTTAAACCTAATCGAGCTATGGCAATTAAACCAATAATAGAGAGCAGTGCAAAACCACCAACAATCCAATATTGCTGCGTATTGATTACACTCAGTGCCACCCAATACCAGCCAATATGCCCAGCCCATAGTAAATACCACAGCCAATTACGTTTTACTTTTTGCGCCACTAATACCGCAGCAAAAGTGATAAAGCCAATGTACATCAGTAAAGCAGCTAAATTACCACTGCCAGTATTAACCCAAATCGGCACGCTGTAAGCGCCAACTATGCCAAGCACGGCCAATAAAGGCCCTAAACGCAGCGCCATAGAGCTTGCGGCCAGTGCAATTACTGCCAGCATCACAAACGCCACGGTTGGGCTTAACATGGCATAGCTTGAATAAGCTAATAACGTTAATGCAAAGCAGCTAATAAACCCGCCACCTGCAAGTGCTGCAGGCACGTAATTATTAAAGCCTTCGAAGACAATACCTTTTCTATGTAAATACTCGGCACCGGCAATTAATGCGACACCAAATAAGCCCCCTAAGGTGAGTCGTAAGCTTGGTGATAATAAGCCGGCATCAAGACTGTATTTTGCCAAAAATATACCACCAAAGGCCAGCGCGACGCCGCCAATCCAGGTCATCCAATTTTCTTGGAACTGTGTTTTTAATTTACTAAAGAAAATATCAATAACTGAGGGAGAAGCTTGTTTCGGGCGAGAAGTTGTTATTATAGTCGGTGCGGTGTTTACGTATTTTTTTACCGATGGTTGCTGATGTAAAGTTGCCTCAGCTTGGGATGATCGTTCTAGCGTAAACGGATGATCTACTTGCGGCTCAGTTATATTAGCAGCAATGTCTAGCGACACTTGATGCTGCCCGGTATTGTCTACCATGACTCCACGCAGTTGTTTTTTTAACATCGCAATATCTTGCTTTAACGTACTTATTTGCGTTAAAGCAATAAAACCGGCAATAGAGCCTGCGACTACAACTAACGATAAAATGACTATGAGCCCTAAAACATCGTCCATTTTTCAATCCTTGACTGCTTTTAATATTCCCTTATAACGTAAAGTGTATTGAAAATATACCCAAAAATCTCAGCCTCGCTATTACGAGGCTGAAATTAAAGTAAGATTACTCTACCGAATCAGTAACCGTTCGCTCTAGCGTCATTTTATAGCCAGTGCTGGTTGTTTCATCATGCTCAAGAATTAATATGTAGTTACCTTCTTGGCTAAAGTCCATATCGCCTTGTTGCATGAGTACAATTTGCTGGCCATTATCTTCATAAAGCACATAAGTGGTGTAAATTTCATTATCGACAACCTGATCTTCTTGATCATACTGATCGATGCCATCAATAATATTTTTAGCATCATCTACGGTTTCACCATTGAGGGTAAATACCACATCAACGTCAGTAATATTTTGCCCTGCGTAACTATCAATTAAGTTAACGACTGTTACCTTATGACTGTAGCTACTTGGCGTTAAGGTTTCTTTTACTGTCATCATTCGCGGGCCGTAATCTTTATCTTTATAAAAAACACCAACATTACTTTGCTCGCGCTCAAGGGTTAGTAAAAAGTTATCAACAATTGCATTTCCTTGCTCATCTAACATAGCAATACTGTAACTGTTTGGAGCAAGCTCAATGTAGTTTGAGTAGCTGTCATTAGCGGTTACTTGCGAAGTGCTGCTTGCGCTCCCCCGCGTTGCACTAAAGCTAGTTTGCGGGTAATCATCAATAGTATTGATAAAACGCAATTGCCCTTGGGCATTTTGATGTTTGAGCGTGGTTACGGTATTGCTTGAAGTAACGAGATCTAGCGTAATACCATGTTCTTCAGTGGCGTAACTTGATCTGATCATCGCAACATAACTGGCATCATCATTTAGGTAAATCGAAGCAGACTCAAATAGCACATCAGTACTGCCGCTTTGAGTTAAATACAGTGTGTAATATCCTTCATCAAAGCTTTGCAGTGCCAGTTCGTTTAAATACCGTGGTGATGCAATTAACTCAGCGGTTTCAAATAAGCCATCATCATTTGCTAAATACACATCAAAACTAATGTCTTCTCCGGCAATATTAAAGAAGCCTAAATTAATAGCCCCTTCATCACTGCCGGTTGGTACACTTAACTCACTGAATGTTGGCTCTGAAAAATCGCCATTCATCACCCATAATTGGGTCATGTCGTCTTTTACCGAAACTGCTTTTTCACTGATCGTTATATAGCTGTCGTTTGCATCAAGGTACTTAAAGCTCACATCATAGTTATTAGTACTGTAATTATGACGAGTGGTAACGCCACCAAAATCAGTGCCTGAGCGCTCAGCATCTTCGATAAATAAACGGGTGTACGGGCTATTATAAGAGCCATTGTATAATTGGATATAACCACTTTTACTCGAGCTTGAGTCATCGCCAGAGCACGCAGTAAGGGTTGCAAGTAAAGAGGTTGTTAGTGCAGTTTTAAATAACGGGCCACGCATGTAATCAATTCCTTATTGTTAATAGTTTAAATTTGACCATTAACAAAAGCAATAATTCCATGATTTACAAAGCATTACCTCAACTTACAAATGTTTACGTAACCGTAAATAAATGTACAAATATGCAATAAAATGCACAGTTTTACACATTAAAACAACAAAAAACCAGCGTAGTTACACTGGCTTTTATGCAAAATATAAGTTTATCGAGTGCGTTTAGAAAAACTAAAACTACCTTCATCAATAATACTGCCCGTTAAATCTCGTGGCGTGGTATAAAAGCTCACATCAAGCTTATTGGCTTGATTATCCAAACTGATATGACTAAACCCCCATACAAAGCTTTTTGACCAAAGCAAATCATATTCAGGATATTGGCGTTCTTGAAACTGTGCAAACGGGGTATGTTTACCACGCATTTTAGACGCAGCGCCAGAAATGATCAGCGGCAATTTGCCAACGCTATTACCGGTATCAAACTTTGAGCAATCATCGGTTAGTAACTCTAAGTCATGCTCGTGGCCGGCAATATAACCATCTGCATATTTGCAAAGAGTTGGCATTAGTAATTTACGCAGTACGTGGCCTTCACTATATTTAGTGCCCCCAATTGACCATAAAATATGATGCCCATAAACCAGTTTCCATTTAGCAGTCGAGTTTGCAATGCCTTGTTTAAGCCATATAAGCTGAGCTAGGTCTTCATCATTTTGTGGCCCTTCATGGGGGTCATGTACTTCAAGATCTGCGCGGCCATCACGTATTGCTTGTTGCTCATCTGCTTCGCTGCCATCTGGGTTTAGCGGCACATCATAATAACTTTGCCCTGCCAGTAACATATTGGTATCGAGTACAAAAAACTCTACATCGTTACCCGGCTCACCCATTTTGTAGCTATAGTAGCCTTTTTCGTCTAGGTGAAAGTTCGCTTGCTCTGCCATCCATTGCGTTTGTACCGCTACGCCTTTGCGCGAGCTTTTCCAATCATGATTACCTAATGCGGAATACACCACTAAATTAGGCTCAGCTTTAAATAATGGCTCAAGCGGCGCATACACTAAGTCGTGTAAACGTTTTTGGTCGTCTTTACCATCATTAGCATCGGCACCATCAGGGTATACGTTATCACCGAGCTGAATAGCAAATTGGCACGCTTTTGTTTCACACAATTTTGCCATTGCGATCCCCACAGCCTGAGCGCCCCCTTGCTCTGTAGCAATCTCAGTGCCTGGATAAATATATATTGGTGCATGGTCAAATTCATCGCGAGGGCGATAATCTTCTAACCAATCAGCAAGCTCTGCGGCTATAAACTGTTGCTTGTTTTTAGGGTTGGTTATGTGTTTAGTTTTTGGATAGTCAACATGATAACCACCATCACCAAAAGCTAAAAACTCAATCTTGTCGGAGGCTTTTTTACTGGTACTTGCGACGTCAGTACTGCTTTGTTTGTTACTTTGAGCTGTGCAACCAACCGTTGCTAAACATGCGGTTAGTGCAATATACAAAATAGTTTTATTAATCATAATACCCTCAACAATGAGCCTACTGTTAAGCAGGCTCATATGTTCACCTTACAAAGAAGAAAACGTAAAACCTAGCTCAAATGTACGACCGTAAGATTCGTACTGGTAGTTGTAACGTTTTTCGCCGTGGTACAAGTACATTGGCTCATCTGTTAGGTTGGTAGCATTGAAATACACGTTCATATTATCGTTTAAGTAATATTTACTGCTGAAATCCAATTGCATGTGGCTATCTTCATAAACCGCCATATCAGCATCATCAAACTGGAAACTCTCACTCTTATATGATGCGCTTAAACGAGTGCTAATAGCATGATTTTCAAAGCCAACAATGATATTTGCCACTGTGTCTGCTTGATTTGGTAATTTTTCATCCGCATCAATAAAGGTTCCGTTTGCACCAAGCACAAATCCTGATTTAAAGGTTTTGTTCCAGTTTAGCTCGATCCCCGTTAATGACGCTTTACCGCCATTAACCATTTGCACTACTTCGTCAAAACCATCCCAATCACCGTTATCTTGTACTTCTTGTTGAATAATAAAGTTGTCGATGTCTTTATAGAAAACACCAGCAGATAACACCCCAATGGAACCTGGGTAATATTCGATTGATGCGTCTAAGTTCATTGATTCATAAGGGTCAAGAGCTGGATTACCGACTTCAGCTTTACGCTCTGTAACCATTACGCCTTCATCTTCAACTGTTTCAGTTTCAATTAATTGGTAAGCGGCCGAATCGCTAAAGGTTGGCCGCGCGATAGTATTGGTATAAGCAAAACGGGTCACTAGTTTATCGCTGATGTTATAGCGTAAATTTAAGCTTGGTAAAAAGTAGTCATAATCTTTACTTACTTGCCAAGGCGTTGTGGTAACCGTTTCTGTATCACTTACTTTATCGACTACTAAGTCAACTTGGTTACCTTGCGTTTCAAACTTAGTACCTTCATAACGCACGCCCGCGACAACATGTAACTTATCAATATCCATACTAACCATCGCATAAGCGGCGGTAATATCTTCATTACTTACATAACTTTGACCATCAGATTCAACTTGTGACTCATTAATATTGAAAGCAAACGCCTCTTTATTTTTTCTCACAAAGGCTTGAATCGCGCCGCGATCAAGGCCCGGTCCAAAACTTCCCAAATCAAAGTCAGGTGCAGGCGCGACAAAGTCGCTACCAAGAGCATCTAAAAAGTCGCCATCATAAATAGCAACCTTTACATCATTACGCTTTTCGCGATTTTGATGTTTGAAACCAAACTTAAATTCACCATTATTATTTTGCCACACAAAATCACGGCTGAAGTCGAGTTTAAAGCTAAGCTCTTCGTCTTCACTAAGGTTATTGGCCGCTTCAATTTTATCCATCTCAAACAGGCTTAAATCGTGGGCATTAGTCGATTGGCTTAATAATGGAGTATCAACGCGCGCAATGTAGCCCATATCAATATCTTTACCAGCAAAGGTCACATCTAAGCGGTTTGGCTCTTTTTCTTCTGATTTAGAATAACCAACATTATATTCAACAAACCAATTATCTAATTGATTTTCACCACCAAGTACCAGTGAAAGAATACTTTGTTCTTCATAACGGTCTTTGGTATCGCGGTCCATTTCTGCACCACTAAAGTTTGCACCGCTCTCGTTGCTATCTAATAGTTTGCCATCGCTAAACTTATACTCATTACGTTGGCGATACTCATCATCAGAAAAGTCACTATATAGTGTGCGTAAATAATATTTATCAGTGGCGCCGCTGTGTAAATCTAAATTAAGTGCTGCACCTAAACGCTCACGGGTAATTTGATACTGGCGTTGCTCAATTTCTTCAGCGCCAAATAATGAGACCTTGTCGCCAGTTGCTGCATCTTCAACATCAAATTCACTCCAACCACCGTCGGTCTCCATATTACGTGAACCAAAATCACGCTTAAACCACGAAATAGCTGTTGCTACACCTAGATCAAGACCACCATCAAGCTCATAAACATTAGTGTAACTACCTGAAAGCTTCGGGCTAGTTTTTGACTCTAATTCGTTATATGAGCCCTGTGCAGTAAAACTATAGCTTTCACCTGCTTTATCAAAGGCACTTAAGCTTTTTACTTCGATAGAGCCACCAATAGCACTGGCATCCATGTCTGGGGTAACAGTTTTACTTACTTCTAAACTTTGAATTAGTTCACTTGGCAATACATCCATCGCCACAGAGCGAACACCGGCCTCAGGCGACGGCACATTTAAGCCATTAACCGTAACGTTGTTTAAATTTGGATCAATACCGCGAATACCAACAAATCGCCCTTCACCTTGGTCGCGAGCGATAAAAATACCCGGTAAACGCTGTAATGCTTCTGCTGCGTTTTGATCAGGGAACTGGCCAATCGAGTCTGCACTGACTACCGATTTTAAATTAGTTGCGTTTTTTTGGCGGTTAATTGCGCCTGCTTGGCCAGCACTTTGGCCATAAACAATGATATTGTCGATGGCTTCTTGTTGCTCACCAATTATAATTTGTTGTGTAAAAACTTGTGAATCAACCACCGTAATTTTTTGTTCTACCGAGGGGGCACCAATGTAATCAACCACTAGGGTGTAATCACCCGCTGGCAACTTATTAAATGAAAAAGAACCATCGCGGTTACTTACCGTATTTAAGTTTAACTCTTTAACCGATACTTTCGCGCCGCCAAAATACACACTTTGGCTGGCATCAGTGATGCGACCTTGCACACGACCATCCGCTAAGGCTGGGGTCGCATATAAAATACCACAACACGCTAATGCAATACTCGATTTGATAAAAGGGTTCATAATTGTTCTCTTGGTTGCTGCTAATGATTTTGATTGTTTACTTGGCCATGCTTGGCTCGCAGCAACACCCTAAGGGGCAATCATGAAAGAAATATGTCAGTACCCGTTACGTCCTTGATAATTAGCCATTGTAAGGGCATTTTAAGTAGTTAAATACGGCAAAATGAGCTGATTTGACCCCCTGTTTTTATGGTTTTTTAATTCAAAAATCAACAATAATCCGTTTGAAAAGTTGCC
>TARA_R110001606_G_scaffold244495_1_pt1 | contig 11929 bp, 12 predicted proteins | sample TARA_R110001606 | Tara Oceans TARA_R110001606 (sample SAMEA4398315) | marine metagenome | biome: Polar Biome; feature: [SRF] surface water layer (ENVO:00010504); material: water (ENVO:00002006), including particulate matter (ENVO:01000060) such as... | depth 5 m
AGAAGGTTTAATTACATTAGACCAGACTTAAAAGATTGGTTTAAATCTACAGGTCTACCTGAGAGTGAGTGGGATGTAGGCAATATGACAATTCAAGAAATTAAAAATCAAATTTATCCAGTACTAAAAGGAACAATCAATGACGAACATTATAGCGTTTGCGGGTAAAAAACAATCTGGGAAAAGTACATGCACGAACTTTTTACACGGATACCAAATGAGGTCTCAAGGAATTATTAGTGACTTCGGGGTCAGCAAAGAGGGTAAGCTACTCGTTCAAACGGAGGACATGAAAAGCGAAACAGAGGTAGAGCAAAAACTAGCTATGATCGAAATCAATCGAAAGGACTATGAATTTGCAGAATGGGCGGCGTATAGTATGTGGCCTTTTATCAAGAATTATTCTTTTGCCGAACCTCTAAAGCAGTTAGCTCTCAACCTTTTCAATATACCAGAAGAGTGCATGTACGGCACTGACAAACAGAAAAACCAAAAGCAAAAACATTTGCGGTGGGAGAATATGCCAAAACCGAGTCACGCGGAATGGAAAAAGGGAGCAATGACTGCCCGTGAGTTTCTGCAATTCCTTGGAACAGACGTTATGCGTAAAATGTATGGGCAAATCTGGACTAAGTACTGCATAGACAATATTGAGTCCGAAGAGTCGTTGATCGCAACAATTGATGATGTTAGGTTTTTAAATGAACTAGAAGCTATTAAAGGGGTTGGGGGCAAGGTTATTTACTTGACTAGAAATGAAGACTCTAAGGATACTCATTCTTCAGAAAACGAGCTATGTAACCACCTAGATAAGTTCGACGCTGTTATTGACAACACAGACTTGGCCGTCCTAGACACTAGCATGGAGGTTATGAAACTCATAGAGCGATGGGGATGGCTTGAGGAAAACGTATCTATAACTCCAAAACAAGAAAGCAAATAACATGATAGTAACTTACATTAGAAGTTCGTCGTATAACAATTACGACTTCTGTCAAATGCAGTATTTTTTAACTTACGTTTTAGGTTGGCGATCAGACAGCGGCAAGAAAGCGGAGATGGGAACTATGGCTCACAAAGTCATGGAAGTCTTAGCTGGTCTAAAAAAATTCCAACAAGACAACCCAAGAAAAAAATATTTAGTTGTAAATGACGATAAGTGTGGTAAGATAAGAGAACACCAAGACAAACTTCATACAGGTGAATTTGTTGACAGGTTAACAGAAAAGGCTATAAGCGATTACGCGAAAGACTCACGACACAAATTCTATCGGAAAGAACGAGCGGAGATTAGACAGACTGTAGAAACTTTTTTGACTTGGAATGACGGTCAATTTGACCCTAGGTTAAGAAATATCTATTATCCAGAGCCTCACTTTGACATTCCCATCGAGGAAGAATGGGCTAAGTTTGATTTTGTTGACGCACATGGCAAACAACAAACGGGGCAACTAGCCATCAAGGGGACGATTGATCTTGTAACCCTAGTTAACGAAGAAACAATCGAAGTGGTTGACTGGAAAAGCGGTCGTCGATTAGACTGGGCAACGGGAGAAGAAAAGACATACGAGAAAATGTGGGGAGACCCTCAGTTGTTGCTTTACTTTTATGCAATGTCTAAGATGTTCCCAGAATTTAAATACAGAATTATGAGCATCTTCTTTTACAAAGACACAGAGGGCAAGCCCGACCCCGTACCTTATAGCTTCTGTTTTGACGAGAGTGACGAAGAAAGATTTCTAGAGATGCTTAAAAATAGAGTGGGGGAAATTAAAGATAACCTTTCTCCAAAGCCTGTTGACCCTACGCGGAGAGACCCAAAATGTAAGTACTTGTGCCATTTTTATAAAAATAAGTTTGAAGGTGAAAGTAATTGCATGTGCAGGTCTGTGGAAAAATCACTTAAGGAAGAAGGAATGGATGTTGTTTTAGAAAAGTATACTGCACCTGATTTCAATATTGGGTTTTACGAGGCTCCCGGATAATATTAAGGTAACAAATGAGCGAATACACCCCACTAAATGTTAAAACTGACTACAGTATCCAAAAGGGATTTTGCCAATGCGACAAGATTGCGGAAGGATGCAAGGAAAAGGGATATAAAGCGTGTGCCATTAACGACATTGAAAATATGTCGGGCGTACCAACCTTCCATAAGGCTTGTAAAGACAATGGAATTAAACCTATAATTGGATGTGACTTTAACACCTTCTCTCTATTTGCTAAAAACAAACGTGGATATTTTGAGTTAATCCAGTTTACTTCAGGTTACAATTCGGAAAACTTTAAGTTAATGGAAAGCTTGAAGGCTGTAGCCTCTAAGGGTAATATCGCGTGTGTAGTTTTCAGCGATAGCGAGCCTGAACTTCATAATAAAGCTAGAAAAATCCCCAAGGATAATTTATCGAGCGTTATAAGTAAAATGTTTAAAAATAACTTTTATGAAATCATAGACACTGGAACGTATTACGTCGATGAAAGTCTAGCAGAAGCTCATAGAGTTATGGTTCTTTCTGGGATGAAAACTAACTTTAAAAAAATGAGATCAATTAACAAAGAAAGATGGGAAGAATCTAACAATCAAAGGTTTTTTGATTCTAGTAATTTTTACTTAGGGGCGAATGTACTGGAATCCCAGATTGACCAAATATCCAAACTGGTTAACTCTTGCGATGAATATGAAATAACGGCAAAGCCTATGCTCCCAGAATTTAAATGTCCAAACAAAATGTCTCAAGATGACTACCTTAAACAGTTGTGCAGAGAAGGTTGGGCTTCTAAATTAACACGCGATGTTTTACATAATGAAAAAATTAAGCAAGTGTACTTGGATAGAGTGCAACTTGAAATGGATGTTATATTTAACGCTCGACTATCAGGTTATTTCTTGATCGTCCAAGATATTGTTAGGTATGTCAGGGAAAAGGGGTGGATTGTGGGGCCCGGTAGAGGTTCCGCTGCCGGTTCGCTAGTTTCATACCTTATAGGAATTACTAGTGTTGACCCAATCGAGCACGATCTTTTATTTGAAAGGTTCTACAACGAAGGTAGAAACACGGAAGATAACATTTCCCTGCCTGACATTGACTTAGATGTTCCCCCTTCTCACAGAGATGAAGTTATTGATTATACCAAGGGCTTGTTTGGGGAAGATAAAGTGGCACAGGTGATCACTTTTGGTAGACTTCAAGGAAAGTCAGCACTAAAAGAATCTCTGCGTGTGTGTGGCTCTGTGGGATTCTCAGAGATGAATGAAATCACAGACCAGATTCCAGAAACTCAGGAAATCTCAGATAAGATTTCTGCCTCTGGAGAAAACTCGGTTATTATGTGGGCTTTAAAAAATAACCCAGACGATTTAAAGTCTTGGTGTTTTATCAATAGCGACGACGAACTTCAAGGTAGTTTGTCTCACGAATTTGATTTAGCGATTAAGTTAGAGGGTGCTATAAAAAGTAAAAGCACCCACGCTTGCGGAGTCGTTATATCAAAAAACAAATTGAGTGATATATGTCCAGTTATTGACAATAAATCTGGTGACCCAGTGGTAGCATTTGAAATGCAAGACTTGGAAAGTCAGGGGCATGTTAAGTTCGATATTCTAGGTTTAAATGTTTTAACTAAAATTATGGAGATTTGCAATGAAAGCAATTAGTAACAAAGAAGATATTATGTCTGTCGTGTATCAAGGACATTCAATCGTCAACAGAAAAGGTGCGTCTATATGCAACTTAGAAGATTTTATGATGGGTGAGTTTATCCCTAAAGGAAAATATCAGGTTTGGTGTGAAAAAAACAAGGTTTACGAACTATTTCAAGAGTTGGGCGATGCTACAGATTTATTTATAAAAATTTCAAAAAGGGGTGGATAATATGAATTACCGTGATATAATAGTGTTTGACTTTGAGACCACAGGAAGAAACGCAGACAAATGTCAGCCCACCCAGATAGCGGCTGTGGCTATTCACGCAAGAAAGCTACAAATTCAGCCAAATGGCGTGTTTGAAAGTCATATGAGATGTATAACTAATGATGATAAAGCTATTGCTTCTGGGTTTGATCCTATCGAAGAAGGAGCCTTAGAGGTTACAAAGAGAACTAGAGCTAGTTTGGCTAAAGGGCCGATGCCAAAAACTGTATGGAAAAACTTTGCTAAATTCTGCGACCAGTTCAATTTCAAAAAAACTGCTTGGTACGCACCGATAGCTGCTGGTTTTAACATTAACGGTTTTGACATGAAGATTGTAGACAGGCTTTGCCAAGAGTATGGGCCGACAAGTGATAAAACTGGCGAGCAGAAAATCTTTCACCCGATCCATAGGATTGATTTAATGCAGCATATTTACTGCTGGTTTGAAAACAATGCTGAAGTGAACAGGTACAACATGGATTACTTGAGGGAGTATTTTGGTATGCCTAACGACAATGCACATGATGCGTTGCAGGACGTAAAAGATACGGCGAATATTTTAATTAGGTTTTTGAAACTCCAAAGAAATATTATTGAAAACCAAAAAGTTCAATTCAAGAACGCATTTGGCAACGGAAATTTTGACATAACTTAGAGGTAAAAGTGAACGATTTTAATATTAATAATTTTGACGATCAGCTAACTTGGGACTTGATTAGTGAGGGTAGGACTAAGGGGGTATTTCAACTTGAAAGTCAGCTTGGTTCTAGTTGGGCTAAAAAAGTTAAGCCGAGAAGCATTACAGAGCTATCCGCTTTAATCTCCCTGATTAGGCCGGGGTGCTTAAAAGCTATTATGGATGGAAAATCCATGACTCAAACTTACGTTGATAGAAAATCCGGCAAGGAACCAGCAAAGTACCATCATCCCTCTCTTGAGTCTACTTTGTCAGAGACCTACGGAGTCTTGGTTTACCAAGAGCAGTCCATGCTTATAGCCAAGGTTCTGTCTGGGTTCGACTTAAAAGAAGCCGACAGCCTAAGAAAAGCTATCGGCAAGAAAAGGGCTGACTTAATGGCAAAAGTAAAGAAGTCTTTCATAGAGGGGGCTGAAAGCCAAGGGGTTGTCACCAAGGAAATTGCGGAAGAGATTTTTTCTTGGATTGAAAAGTCGAGCAGGTACGCATTTAATAAATCTCACGGGATTGCTTACGCTGTAAACACCTACCAAAGTGCTTACTGTAAAGCCCATAAAACATTAAAGTTTTTCGAAGTCTATTTAAACCATGCTAAAGATAAAGACGACTTAAAAGAATTTGTTATGGATGCCAAAAATCACGGCATTGAGGTGTACCCACCTTCGCTTTCCAGATTATTCCCTAACTTCACTATGAATAAAGACAAAAATGTTATTTATTTTGGTATTTCTCACGCTAAAAACGTTTCTGCCGTGGACGTTCAAGTTATAGAAAAGCTGGGCAAGACAAGAGATATTGAGTCTTTTACGTGGCTTGACTGTCTTTTTACCTTTGGTGGAGTTAAACAGGGTGAGAAGTTGGGAAAAAGAACCATCGAGTCGCTGATTTCGATTGGTGGATTCAATGGTAAAAATAATAAAATGCACAGAAATAAAATGCTGTATGAATTCGGCGTGTGGAACTCTCTAACTGCATCAAGCAGAAAGCATATTGTTAACTTACATAAAGATTTTGCTGGAGCCTTTGATGATTTAGCCTCTTGGATTTCCCTAGCATTGGACTATAAATACATTTCTGGTAAAGATGGTGAAATAAAATACGTTCCAAAGGAAGGCACTAGTGGGAGGTTGATCGTTCAGCCCAATAAAGTGCCTGAATTCCTTGACCTAGTTGAGTCTTTGAAGAACTCACCTTACTCAACTGACGATCACGCTTGGACGATAGCCAACCTAGAAAATAGAATAATTGGCTGTTCTTTAACTTGTAGCGTAGTAGACGGTTCAATAAAAGGAAATTCTGCAAAAAATATGTGCAGAGACGTACAGAATAGCACTATAATTGGTAAAACATCTATTGCTGTTTCTATAGCCTCGATAAGAGAATATGAAACCAAAAAAGGTAAAAATGCCGGAAGTGTCATGGCGTTTTTATCCGTTGAAGATAGTAGCGGGTCGCTGGATGTTACTGCTTTCCCAGAAGATTACAGTAAACACAAGAACCTGCTAACTGAAGGAAATACGGTTCTTATAAACGGAACCGTGTCTAGTAGAGATGGGAATTCCCTTATATTGAATAAAGTTTCACAAATTTGAAAGGTGTTTATGAATAATTGCAGTTTTTTAGGAGTAGTAGTTGGAGACATTCATCTCAGTCAAGAGAACGGAGTCTCGGTTGTAAACTTTGAGCTTGAGATAGAAGAGTTCAGAAGGTCGTCAGGGGGTGACAAGAAAAGGGTTGTAACGTACGTGGAGCTTGAGGCTTGGGATTCTGCCGCGTTAGCAATCCAGAGGTATGCAGAAAGGGGTTCATTGATGGCTATAGAGTCAGTCGCTCGAAACGATGACTCTCGTCAAATGGAAGGATGTGGAGAAGAACCGTTGACGACATACTTTAGAGTTACCAGCTTTAAAATTCTTACGAGCAAAGAAAGAGGATAAATTGAATAAAAAGATATTATTCGTTACAGAGTTTAGCGAGTTAAGCACGGGGTATTCCGTTTACACAAAGAATGTACTGAGTTATTTGTCTAAGGTTCCTCACTTTGAGGTGGCTGAACTATCCTGTTATGTAGACAGAAATAATCAAGCGATCAATAATGTTCCTTGGAAAGTGTACCCAAATAAGCCTTTGAAAGAAGATGCTGAATTTGCTTCTTACTCTGGAAACACAGCGGCTCAGTTTGGTGACCAGACTTTCAATGCTGTATTGCTAGATTTTCAGCCAGATATAGTGATGGATATTCGAGATTGGTGGATGTTTGAATTTGAGCAAAGGTCTCCCTTTAGAGACTTTTTCCATTGGGCGATCATGCCAACAGTTGACGCTCAGCCTCAAGACCCGCAATGGGTCAACACTTACGCTTCTGCCGACTCTGTTTTTACATACTCTGAGTTTGGCAGGGATGTATTGCTGAATCAATGTGATGATATGAAATTTGTTGGGATAGCATCTCCGGCAGCGGACTCCGAAATCTTTAAACCTTTAGATAAATTTCCACATAAAGAGTCTTGCGGTTTGTCTGGAGATTCTTTTATAATCGGCACGGTTATGAGAAATCAAAAAAGAAAGCTGTACCCAGATTTATTTGCTTCATTCAGAAAGATATTAGACACAACTCATAGGGATGATCTATTTCTTTATTGCCATACATACTATCCAGATATTGGGTGGGATATTCCAAGTTTATTGAATGATTACAATCTATCTAGCAGGGTTTTATTTACATATAAGTGTAAAACGTGCCACTTAATAACTTCTGACTTTTTCAATGATGGCGTTCAAATTTGCAAAAGCTGCGGTAATTTTACCAATCAACTCGCCGGTATATCAAATAGTGTAGACTCTAATCAGTTAGCTAGTATATACAACCTGTTTGACGTTTACGTCCAGTATGCAAACAGTGAAGGATTTGGTATGCCCCAATTAGAAGCTGCGTATTGCGGTGTCCCAGTTGTTTCGGTTAACTACTCAGCGATGGAGTCCGTTATCAAAAACATTGGTGGAATTCCAATTCAACCTTTGTCATTTTACAAAGAGTGTGAGACGGGTTGCGACAGGGCTGTGCCAAACAATGAAGAGTTTATTCAGGTTATGACTAACTTGATAAGACTAGGCAAGCAAGACAACGCAAAACGCGGCCTTGAAATTAGAGACAAGGCGTTGAAGGTTTACAACTGGAAGCAAACCGCAGAAAAATGGAAGTCGCATTTTGAAAAAATACAGTTAAAGCCGATAGAGCAAACATGGTTGTCTAGACCAAGAGTCGTCGAACCTGCTAGGCAAATACCAGAAGATCGAGTGTCTATATTAGACAAGGTTAATTTTTTATTCACTGACGTTCTTCACAAGCCTGAGTGGTTAGGAAGTTTCTTTTGGAGAAAAGCAGTAAAGGATTGCACGTTTGGTTATAAATGTCAGAATCTTAGCAAGGATTTTTATTTTAATGAGTCTCATAATAAAAACCACGGCAGTATGCAACCGTTTTCAATTGATCAAGCGTTAGAAGAAATGATAAACTTTAGAACTCAGTTAAACGACTGGGAGTTAGCTAGACACCGATCCAACCAAGAGAGGTTTTCACGATGAAAGTTTTGTATATAGGAAATTATAATGATGGTACAGGTTGGGGAAACGCAGTAAAGGCTAATATTACAGCACTATCAATGGTGGAAGGGGTAAAGGTTTACCCCAAAAGTATAACCTTTAACGGTAACTACGAAACCAAAGACGAGTCTATGCTTCTGCTAGAATTTAAACATGGCAACCTTGATTGTTCCCCAGACGTTTGTATTCAACATACCCTTCCTCATCTTTATAGCTATGACAGTAGGTATAAAAACATTGGAGTGTTTTATTTTGAAGTTAACTCTGTTCCTGTTGAATGGATCGCACAATTAAACATGATGGATGAACTGTGGGTTGCTACTCATAAAAACCAACGAGACGCAATCGCTAGTGGCGTAACTACTCCCATTAAAGTCGTTCCAATACCTCTCGACACAGATAAAATACTGTACTTGTCTGGCATGGGCGGTAAAATAGACAGGATGGTTGATCGTTTTAATTTTGGTTTTGTGGGAGAGTTCGTGGAAAGAAAAAACTTAAAAGCACTTTTGAGAGCCTTTCACGCAGAATTTGACCCAAGTGAACCTGTTAATCTGTTTATAAAAACATCCGGTGTAAAGATGCAAGACTTGCAGCAATACGCGAACCAGATTAAAGCGGGTTTGAAAATAAGAGGCCAATACATTGAAGAAATCTTTGTGTCAGGCATGATGGATGAAAAAGATTATTACAGCGTTTTGTCTCAATGTAGCTGTTTGGTAGTACCAAGCAGAGCGGAAGGTTGGTGCATCCCCGCTTGGGAGGCTATGGCTTTAAATATTCCCGTCATATCAGCAGAAGGCACAGGGTTGATACCTCACGAAAACGAACTAATGAAGTTTGTTCCGTCAAGAGTCGAGCCTTGCTTTGGTGCGTTGGACACCGTGTCGTTTTTACAGACAGCAGGTCAAACTTGGAATGAAATCGACGTTACAGAATTGAGAAAAGCTATGAGAGAAAGATATGAAACGTCAATCGAGAGAGTGGATGCTAGTTGGCATGAAATGCTAAGTCTTAAATACGTGGGAAACACAATGAAAAGCCATATCGAAAATTTGCTAAAGGAAAAAAATGTATAACGCATCACATGAAACTATTCGCTCTTATATGTTTCACAAAGATTTAAGTGAGTTGAATATTTTGACATTCGCCACTCACGAGCGATACGAACAAGGTCTTTGTGAGACTGGTCACAATTTTTACTCTTTAGATATAGGGGGTAAAACTTGGGATACTGAATACGGGGAAGTTCCTAGTAACTACCATCAAATTAAAATGATTCCCAACACCCTAAAGGTTGATTTGATTTTAGCTCAAAGCGAAAGCCATATGCCTGCCGCTATGGAAATTTCTAAGAATTTTGGTGCTCCTGTAATTTTATTGACGCATACACTACCTGCACCAAACGCTAATGTAAATCCTGAAGTATTTAATTGGGCTAACTCCAATGTTTTTATATCTGAATACAGTAAATCTAAATGGCCTACAGGTTCTAGTGCTAAAGTTATTGAACATGGTATTGACGTGGGTTTTTGGGGGGAGGAAGTTGGTGCAGCCAAAAAGCCTCACTGTCTTTCAGTGGTAAACGAATTTCCTACAAGAGACTGGTGTTGCGGGTTTAATCTTTGGCGTGCAATTAGTGAAAACGTTCCGTGTGGCGTTGTCGGAAAGTGTACGTCTCACCCCGACTTTTCAAGGGCTGCTGAATCTAAAGAGCATCTAAGATTTCTGTACCAAGAAGCGTCCGTTTTCTTAAATACATCTTTGGTTTCGCCAGTGCCAACTTCTATGTTAGAGGCTATGGCGTGCGGCCTACCAATTGTTTCGACCAACAACTGCATGATTCCAGAGATTATCGAACATGGCGTAAATGGGTATCTAAGTAACGACCCTCAAGAGCTAATATCCTTCTGCAACGAGTTGTTATCTGATAACGAAAAGGCAGCGGAAATGGGAGCAAAGGCAAAGAAAACAGTACGCAAATGCTTCAACATGGAAAGATTTGTAAGCGATTGGAATTTACACTTTAAAGAAGTTGTCACAAAAAACTAACGAGGAATATACAATGAGAATTACGATTACGCCATATAATTTAAAAACTTCAGAACTTAGGAAGGTCACGGAAAAAGTAGTTCACAATCTAACGGAACTGGACTTAGAGTGCGAAAACTCAGAGTGCAGACTTTTAATCTGTGATCAATTTTTTTCAAATTGTAAGCCTGAGCATTTTAGAGATGTTCTTATCCACTTTATGCAAAAGATCAGGATAGGGGGCGTGTTGCAAATCAATTCATTTGATATTCCCAGACTTTCTAGAGAGTTAACAAAAGGAAATATTAACGTGCAAGGATTTAACGATTTCATTTTTTCAGAAATGCAGCAATGCCGTTCTTTCGGCCTAGACTACGAAACGCTACTTTCTTACGCGGAGTCAATTGAAAATCAATTAGGTTTAAGATTTGAAAAGCAGGTCAATTTCAGTAACGAGCCTATCGTTCAGGTGTCCATGCAAAGAGTGGCAGAGCTATCTCAGTCAGGAGGCAATTAAATGACGCAAGAATTACAAGTTCACTCAAGTTGCAAAGAGTGTGTTTTTGCAGAAAAAGCTGTCGATATTCAGACAGGGTGTACGTTAAATAGACCTGAAAAACTAGGGGTTAAAGAAAACGGCGTAAACTCAGAGTGGTTTGACTTAGAAAGGTTTTGCACCACTTATAGGCCACAGGAATGGCTAGACGAATTAGGGGAATATGAAAACCCCGAAAGTGTCGCATTAAGCGAAATCCATCCTCGCGTTGGATTTTTTGTAAAGTTTAATGCAACCTCAGAGAATCCAATTTCCGATCTAGAAAAAACTGTTAGAGATATTGCAAATCAAGAAGAAATTCCAGCTAGGTACGTCTCCGTCATAAACGAAAAGGTTGAATACAACGAAGAAATTTTTGACACCCTAACATCTAATTTTACTTGGGATACGACTGAATTTCATATAGTGCAAATGGAAGCCAAGTTTATAAATGTTGATAGAGTTGTAGACGAAGCATTTAGCCATGCTAAAAACGGATGGCTGTATGTAACAACCTCTGGCGAGCCTGTAGACAGGCAGCTTATCAAAAAGGTTCATAATCGTGTAAACGTAGAGCTTAAAAGATTGTCCTTCGTGGAGCCTTATAGCGGCTCAGACGGCATGTTGTTTCACACGCCATTGTTCAAGTTTTTAAACGGGAATAAAACTAAGATTTTTAACGATGAATATTCTGACAGTAGACCGTTCATTGAGAAAGTTAGAGATGCTGCAACTAGGAGTAATAGTGAGTGCTTTGTTACTTGGGAGGAAATAAACAATGAATAATCTACCTAAAGTAGCCATTATTTGTGCGAATTACAACTATAGCGACTATATTGTTGCCGCTATGGAAAGTATTGTAAATCAAACATACAAGGGTGAACTCCGTTTATATGTGGTGGATGATGGATCAACCGACGACTCTTGGGAAAAGATACGAAATTTTAATAACAATAAATTTTTAAATCACGACAAAATTGAAGTCGAAATCTTAAATATAGAAAACTCTGGTGCTAGTGTTGCCCGCAACGTAGCGATTCGATTGTGCTGGGACTGGGCAGACATTATCGGGGTGCTTGATGCTGATGACGGCTACCATCCAACTAAAGTCGAAAAGCTAGTGGCTAAACTTGTCGCTCACGATGAGGTCGG
>TARA_R110001606_G_scaffold8292_4_pt1 | contig 11928 bp, 16 predicted proteins | sample TARA_R110001606 | Tara Oceans TARA_R110001606 (sample SAMEA4398315) | marine metagenome | biome: Polar Biome; feature: [SRF] surface water layer (ENVO:00010504); material: water (ENVO:00002006), including particulate matter (ENVO:01000060) such as... | depth 5 m
ATCTGCGCACAGCAAAATGCTAAATTACATTGAAGAAAATACTCCAGAATATATTTCAGTAGATGTAAGTGCGTCAAAAACATTTTTAGCAGATAAATTACTTAGTCAGAAAGCAAAAGAATTTGGTTGTGAGCCTGACTTTTCAGCATGGACAAGAAGTACAAATACACCTCCAAATCCAGAAGAAAATCTAAGAAGTTGTGGCGGTCACATACATGTAGGTTATGAAAATTCTAATTTAAAACAAAGTGAGTTTTATATAAGACTAATGGATTACTTTTTAGGTGTTCCATCTGTATTAATAGACTCTGATGTTAAAAGAAGAACTATGTATGGCAAAGCAGGTTGTTGCAGATTTAAAAATTACGGATTTGAGTATAGAACTTTATCAAATTTTTGGTTAAAGAATGACAAACTTAGAAAGTGGGCTTTTAATCAAGTGCATAATATGCTAGAGTTTGCAAATAATAATATGGAATTTACTTTCCCTGATGCAGAAGAAGTGCAACAGTGTATCAATGAATCAAATGTGGAACTAGCTGAAGCAATTATTCAAAAATATAATATTACTATGCCAATTTTAGTAACAGAAAAAGTTTAAAATGAAAGAACAAAAAAACTTAGTTTTATTTTACGGATCATTACGAAAAGGAGAATACAACTATAATTATTTTAAAAATGGTTTAACTTATATTAAAACATTACAAATTCCTGGGTATAAACTATACTCTCTGGGATCTTATCCTGGAATAAAAAACAGTAATAATAAACATAATGTTATTACAGTAGATTTATTTCAAATAAATGATCCACAAACAGAAAAAAGTATAGATTTAATGGAAAAAGGAGCAGGATATGGTGTTTCTAATATAAGTATTAATAATCAGAATGCTAAATTATATGTATATAATGGAGCAGTAGAAAAAGAAAATTTAATTAAATCAGGAGACTGGATAAATAGATAAAATGTGTGGAATAATAGGATATAATGGAAAAAATAAACCAAATCTACTTTGGTTAAAATTAATAAGTCTTTACAACGATAGTAGAGGTGGACAAGGAATAGGCTACAGCACTAATGGTACAGTGTATAAAAGTATTACTCCTAGTACGTTTTCAGAGTATTTTCAAAAAGAAAATATTAAGTACTTAGGTAAAAATAATACAATCATAATGCATACTAGAAAAGCATCTGTAGGAAATAAATCAGTAGCTAATACACATCCTTTTAAGGTTAGTGAACGGCTTATTGGTGTACATAATGGAACAATTAGAAATGTAGATGAGATTGTAAAATCATTAACAACTAGTGGTTTTAAAATAGATAAGACAGCACTAAATAAAATGGACACAGACTCTGAAAAGATTTTTTATTTGTTAAGTTTAACTTTAAATAAAACAACTGAGGTTTTGGAAACTTATGATGGTGGGGCAGCGTTAATGTTTTATAACCCTAAAAAAGTAAATGAATTATTTATTTTTAAAGGTGGTAGTAATACAGGTTTAGAAGAACGTCCTTTATATTATATGAAAGATAAAAAAAATACTTTTGTATATCTATCATCTATGGAAGAGCCGTTTAAAATTTTACAAGCAGAGTACCCAAATTTAGTAATTGGAGAAGTACCTGTAAATAAGTTAGTAACATTACAAGATGGTAAATTTGTTTCTTCAATAAAGATTACAAAAGAGGAAAAAGTACAAAAAGTACCTGCAAATTATAATAATTATGGTTGGGGAGGATATAGTTCGTATTGGCAAGAAAGTTACTATGATAAGTATAGTAAGTTTTTTAAAAAAGACAAACCTATTTCTAAATCAATTGAAGCAGGGCCTGAAAAAAAAGTAAAAAAAACAAAACAAGGTTTAAAGTATGAATTACAAGATTGCAAAAATCCAGGGGAGCACAGATTATATATACATAATCTATTCTATCACATTAATGGAAATAAAGCACATGGTGTATATTTTATAGATAAAGATACTTTAGAAACAATTATAACAGATGATTTAACTTCTCATAATTATAGACAATGGGGAGAAGAATTGCATGGCGAGCAAATGGGTTATTATGCTTTTTATAGGGGAAATTTACTTTCTACAAATTTTACTACTTTTAGTCAATTTGTTAAGTTATTTAATAATCATTCTTTTTACAATATAGCAGATGAAGATAAAGCTTTCTATTTTGAAAATTATTTTATATCTCCGTATGGTCAGAAAAAAGTAATATATAATGAATACGCAAATTTAGCAGAAGGGTTGATTACTTGTAAATTAGTAAATCTTTCGTTTTCTTGTAAAGAGGGTTATTTAGAAAGTTTTACAGATTTACAAAGTAAGACTATATCTGAATTAAACAAAAAACAAGAAGAAGAAGAAAAAGAAAAAATAATAACTCAAGCAAATGACACGCAACTTGAATTTGAACTTGAAAATACTGTTTCAGATTATTCTGAACAACTAAGTTCAGAGTTTCTTAATGAAGTTGATCAAGCATTTCAAATACTGGCTGATATGAATACCGAATATTCTAATCAGCAAGAATTTACAGAAGAAGCAAAACTAGAATACGAAAAATTAAATTCTTGTTTAGCATTTTATAACAATTATGAATACATAAAATAATAATATAATGACAAAAGAAAATCACATTTTTATAAGTAACGCAACATATAAAACTATTAATTATGCCAAAGGCAAAGGAGAGTGGGTTTCTATTACTGACCCTAATATTATTTATAACGCAACTACAGAAAAATATCAACACATTAATACTGCACATAGATTGCAAAAAGGTATTATAAAGATTAATGAAGTTGGACAACCTGTAATTGGATATTTTGAAGAAAATAATAAAAAGTATACTATATCAATATTTATTGGAGAAGATGAGCTTACAGGAATAAAAGGATTTATTACCTTGGAAACCTATCCTCATAAAGTAGTAAAAATAAAAGTACAAAATAGTAAGATTGCAGAAAAATTAGGTTCCTCTTACTATTATGGAAAAGAGCAGAATAATTTTGTTTCTTATAAAATTTTAGATAATGTAGAAGAAGATTATTTACATTTTTTGCTGCAAGAAAATAATACTAGTACTAACTTTTTAAACAAATACGGGTATTGCTACTCTTTAAACGATCACAGCTCTACCACAATTAGCAGTATTATAAACTCAGTAACTGAGGCGGTTGTTCCTAAATTAACAAATAAGCATAAGCAAATTTATAACTTAATTTCTCCACTATCATTTGGTGTAGAACTAGAAACTTCTTCTGGTATTATTCCAGAAAGAAGTGTCTGGGAAACGGGATTTATTCCATTAAAAGATGGATCAATCAGTGGTTACGAATTTACAAGCATTCCGTTTGTAAATGAGGTAGGTATTAAAGCACTGCAAGATTTATCAAATACTGCAATTAGAAATTGCGAAATCAATAAGTTTTGCTCAATGCATTTGCATATTGGTAATTTTAATTTTTCTAAAGCAGAAACAGTAGCATTCTATATGCTATCATATCATTTACAACAAGAAATGTTTGACTTTGTACCTCCTTATAAAAGAGACGAGACTTACTTTGCTTCTAAAAATGATGGCGTTGCAAAAGACCACTGTAAACCATTACGTGGCTTAGGGCTATATAGTGGTATAGAGCAGAGTATAGATGAGCAATTTCAACAAGTTATGAATTTTGTAGTACCACCTAATCATAATGATGGTGCAAATAAATGGAATAAAAAAAGTAGATATTTTTGGGTAAATATGTTACCATTTATGACTGATGGGCAGACTATAGAATTTAGATTACATGAGCCTACATTAAACTATGAGAAAATACTTTTATGGTTACTTATATGTAGTGCAATGGTAAAATATACAAAAAAACATACTAATTTTATTCTGAGTAAAAATAAAATATCATTATCTGATATTTTTAATGTATATAAAGAAACTGAGTATGGTACAGAAGTAGCGAATCTTTTAAGTGGATATGTTAGACATAGAACTAATTTATTTATGGAAATATTTTCTAGAGGTGGGTATGCAGATGCTTCTTTTCTAAACAAAGATGCACAATTTAAATATGAAGAAGAAAAATTTAGAAAATTATTTATATGATGAAAAAGAAAAATTATGGCAAAACAAATCGCAATAAAGGCAATAATTATGAAAGGGAGTTAGCAAAAACTTTTAGAAGTATGGGCTACAGCTATTGTAAAACAAGTAGACAAGCATCAAGATTATACGATGATAGTGGATTTGATTTATGGGGGCTTCCGTATTTGATACAAGCAAAATGTGGGTATGAAAAAAGTAGAATTAAACCTGATGTACAATTTAGAAAAATGAATGAAAATTTAATAAAGAATTTTCCACCAAACAGTCTTGAACACGGTTATATAAAAGCCGTGTTCAATAAGATTAATGGTTATAAATCTGAAAATCATTTAGTTACATTTGAGTATAAAGATATTATTAAAATACTTGCTAAGTTTCATGAATATGAAAATTTATTGAGTGCCGAAGAATTAACAAAAATAGAAGAAAATATTAATAATACATTTAATGGAAAATAATTATTACAAAGTGGATGCGCTTAGCTTTTCTAGTTTATCTAGATTGGCTAAGCACCCATCTGCTTTTAAAACAAAAAGCAAACCTGGCAGACATTTTGACAAAGGTTCAGCAGTAGATATATTACTAACAGAGGGAATTAAATCATTTGAAGAACAAGTTTATGTTCATAAAGATGATTTTCCAACTGGTAAAGTATTATTGTTAGCTAATACAGTATTTAGTAAGTACGAAGAATCTACTATTGTAGCAAAAGATATTAGAGATTTTGCAACAAATGAATACTGTTTGACTGTAATGGATGAAATAGATTTTTATTCAAAAATGAAAGATGTAGAGGCTAGAATTAAAAAATTTGATTTACCTGAATTTTGGAGTTATTTAGAAATGCTCCATATAAAAGACAAAAAAATAGTCTTAGATAATTCAGAGTATATTGCAACTAAAAGAATAGTAGAGTCATTAAGACAAAATACTTATACAAAAAAATATTGTCAATTAACGCCTAGTGCAGATGAAGAAATTTATGATCAACTAGAAGTTTATTGGGTAAAATTTGGAGAAGATATGAAATGCAAACTTGATAGGGTAATTTTAAATCATAAAGATAAAACAATACAACCTATTGATTTTAAAACTACTGGAGATAGTACATACTCTTTCTTAAAATCTATCAACAGGTTTAATTACAATTACCAAGCTAGTATTTATTTAGAAGGTATAAACAAATACTTTCATAAACTAATTAAAGATGGATATAAAGTACTAGATTTTATGTTTATTATAGAGACAACAATTAATGAATACATAGGAACTCCTCGTATTTTTATAATTAATGAAGAAGACATAAAACTTTCTGCTGAAGGCGGAATGATAAATGGAAACTTTAAAAAAGGTTGGAATGATTTGATTAAAGATAAAATTTGGTATGATGAACACGGCTATGAAGAGCACAGAGAGTATATTGAAAACAAGGCAATTATAAACGTACAAATATATGATTAAAGAGATAGAATTAAAAGAAATTAAAAAAAACAAAAACGATAAAATTAAACGAACTAATTCTTTTTGGTTTTTGTTACCTATGTTAGAACTTAGTATAAGTAGATTGAAAAAATTTGGTTTAATAAATTGTTATTTAGATGACAATTTAAATAATTACGGACATAATAAATGTCTACATTTACTTTTTAGTTATAGTGACCAAGACTTATCAAAATTTAATGATTATTTAGATTTGTTATCTAAACATAAATTATTTATTGATTTATATGATACAGAAGGGCACGGTGACGTAATGATAATATTTAAAATACCTGATGAGCATTTACCAATATTAGATTTATTTTTACAAGGTAAATACTCAGAGTTTCCTTTAGAGTTTAAAACTAAATTCTTTAAAGAAAAAAGTGTAGATGGTGCCATAACAGAGGAATGGAAAATATTAAATAAACATGAAGATATGAGAAAGTTTCAAGAAATTAAAACAGGCGTTGCAATTTCAGAAGAGTGGGAAGTGTGGGATATACCAGTACCAGAAGAAGAAATTTATGTTTATAACAAAAATATACTAAATACAATATCATGATTATAGGAATTAGTGGAAAAATAAAATCAGGCAAAGATGCTATTGGTAAAATTATTCAAATGTTAGCACAAGGTATTGATTCTAATACACAAATAATAGAATATATTAATGGAACTGATATTACAGATTCTGACTGGGAAATTAAAAAGTTTGCAGATAAACTTAAAGACATTGTTTGTTTACTTATAAATTGTACTAGAGAAGAATTAGAAGATAGGGATTTTAAAGAAAAAGAACTTGGAGAAGAGTGGTGGTATTATACAGATTCTTTGTTTAACTCTACAGACTCAGAGCAAAATTTATATAGTTATAGTAAATATCATAGACAATTAAAAAATGATTTAGATTTTTATATTATAAAACTTACTCCTCGTGAAATTTTACAACTTTTAGGTACAGAAGCAGGAAGAGAAATTATTCATCCTAATATTTGGGTAAATGCTTTGTTTGCTGATTATAATCCAAAATTTAAAGGCGTTGAGCATGATGATTTAAATGGGTATTACCCTAACTGGATAATAACAGATGTTAGATTTCCTAATGAGATTAAAGCTATTAAAGATAAAGGCGGTATTGTTATTAGAGTAGAAAGAGATGATTTACTAAGACTAGGGTATCTAGACAAAAATGCTCATAAATCAGAAACAGCATTAGATGATTATAAGGATTGGGATTATACTATAAAAAATAATGACACAATTGAAGAATTAATAAATAAAATAAATAAAACAAGGATATGGGAAGATATTATAGCGGAGATATAGATGGCAAGTTTATGTTTGCAGTGCAATCAAGTGATGCAGCAGATAGATTTGGTGTAACAGGAGAACAACCTTATGAATTAGTTTATTATTTTTCTGAAGATAATTTAAAAACTATAGAATCTGAATTAGCAGAACTAAAACCTGCTTATGACAAAGTTTCAAAGTTTTTTGAAAAAACAAAAACATATAATACAGAAATGCTAGAAAAAGCAAAAATTAGTAATGAAGAAGTAAATAATTATGCTGATTATTGTTTAGGACAAAAAATTCAACAATGTATATTAGAACATGGAGAATGTTCATTTACAGCAGAAATGTAATAAATTATGGGAAAATTTTATATAAATCAAACAGAAGAAATTACTGGAGTTCGTACTACTACTTTTCAAGTTAATGCTAGTGATTATGAAGAAGCATTGCAAAAATTAAAAAGAGAAGATATTATGAACAAGGGTTATTCAAGTATTATAATAAAAAAAGTTAATCCATTGTCTAAAAAATTTACAAAAACAAACGGATTTTAATTAAAAAAAATAAATAAAATAAAATATGAATAAATTAGATTATTTTAAAGGAGACGAATTAGCTGCGAGTGTATGGGCAGGTAAATACCAAGTAGATGGTGAAGAAACTCCTGATGACATGCACAAAAGAATGGCAGCAGAGTTTGCTAGAGTAGAGCAAAATTATATACATAAAGAAAAAACAGATTTAGTAACTGTTTTTAAAACAGGGGGAGCTGATAGCCCTTTGTCAAACTATGGTAAAAATAGAGAAAAATTAACAGAAGGCAGAATTTATCAATTGTTTAAAGACTTTAAATATATAGTACCGCAAGGTAGTATTATGTCTATGTTGGGGCATCCAACTAAAATAGGTAGTTTATCTAACTGTTTTGTAGTAGGGCAACCCCACGATAGTTACGGTGGGATTATGCAAAAAGATCAACAACTTACACAACTTATGAAAAGACGGGGCGGTGTAGGTATTGATATTTCTACTTTGCGTCCTGATAGTGTTAATGTAAGTAATGCCGCAGGATCTTCTACAGGTGCTGTGTCTTTTATGGAAAGATTCAGTAATACTACTAGAGAAGTGGCACAAAAAGGCCGTAGAGGTGCTTTAATGATTACAATTGATTGTAGGCATCCAGATGTATTTGATTTTGTCAACATTAAAAAAGACAAAACTAAAGTAACTGGTGCTAACATCTCAGTAAATCTTAGAGACGACTTTATGCTGGCTGTAAAAAATGATGAAGATTATATTCTTAGATTTCCTTGTGATGCAGAAGTAAGACATACAGAAGAATATTGCGATGAAGATTATAATATCCTTATTGATAAAGGAGATGGCAACTATATTAAAAAAATTAAAGCAAAGGAATTGTATGATTCTATTGTAGAAAATGCTTGGGACAATGCAGAACCAGGTCAGATGTTTATTGATAGACAGTGGTCTTATAGCCCTGATGGTGTTTACCCACAATACAGAGGTGTAACTACTAATCCTTGCGGAGAAATTTTTATGCAAATGTATGATGCTTGTAGACTAATGGCTTTAAATTTATTTGGTTTTGTAAAAGACCCATTTACTGATAAGGCACAAATTGACTATGATTTACTTTATAAAATGTCGTATGAGCAACAAAGACTAGCAGATGATTTAGTTGATTTAGAATTAGAGCATATTGATAGAATATTATTAAAAATAGAAGACGATCCAGAGCCGCTAGAAATAAAAAGATCAGAGTTAGAACTTTGGCTTAATATTAGAAAAGTAGCAGCATCAGGCAGAAGAACTGGTTGTGGATTTACTGCTTTAGGTGATATGCTTGCAGCAATTGGAGTAAAGTATGACTCTAGGCAAGGTAAAGCAACTATTGATAAAGTTATGGAAACTAAAATGAAAGGTGAACTTGATTGTACTATTGATTTAGCTATAACAAGAGGAACTTTTGATGGATGGGACAGTACTTTAGAATTAGAAGAAGGTATAGAAGACCCTGAAACTATGAATTATGGAAATGATTTTTATATGATGCTTTGGGAAAAATTTGAGTACCAAGCAAATAGAATGAAACAACACGGTAGAAGAAATGTTTCATGGTCAACTGTAGCACCAACTGGTTCAGTAAGTATTTTAACTCAAACTACTTCAGGTTTAGAGCCATTATTTATGCCTTATTATATGCGTAGAAAAAAAGTTAATCCAGGAGAACAAGGAGTACGAGTAGATTTTACAGACCAGAATGGAGATAATTGGATGGAGTATCCAATATTACATACTAAATTTAGAGATTGGTTAGTTACTTATTTATCAAAAGTTGAGCAAGAACACAAGCCAAACGATGTAAATACTATGACTAATGAAGAATTAGAAGTTTATTTTCAAATTTCTCCATGGTACGGCAGTACAGCTAATGATATAAATTGGATAGAAAGAGTAAATATACAAGCAATTATACAAAAATACACTACACATAGTATATCTAGTACAATTAATTTACCTAATGACGTAACTAAAGAAGAAGTAAGTAAAATTTATTTAGCTTCGCATGAAGCAAAACTTAAAGGTGTTACTATTTATAGGGATGGATGTAGAACTGGTGTTTTAGTTAGTGAAAATACTAAAAATAAAAGTTCTTTTGAATATAAAGATGCTATTAAAAGACCTAGAGAATTAGAAGGTGAAGTACATTTAAGTCGTACTAAAGATGTAAACTATAAAGTAATTATAGGTTTGTTAAATAATAAACCTTACGAAGTTTTTATAGATGAATCAGAAAATGAGTTTAGTGGTTTAGGTATGATTTATAAAAAATCTAAAAGTCAGTATTTCTTTAAGAAAAATGATGTTACTATAGACATTTCAAGTAATATGACTGATGAACAAGCAGCTATAACTAGGCTAGTTAGTACATCACTAAGACATGGAACTGATATTAAATATATAGTAGAACAACTTAAAAAATCAGACGGTGATATGTTTTCTTTTACTAAATCACTAGCTAGAGTATTAAAAAAATATATTCCAGACGGTGAGAAATCTACTGTAAGTTGTGAAGAATGTGGTTCTGAGAATGTAATATTTGAAGAAGGATGCAGTAAATGTTTAGATTGCGGTAGCAGTAAATGTGGATAATATGAATGATTTTAAATATTTTGAAGAACAATGGAATGCTCCGCTTTCTAAGGAATATTTAGTAAGAAGAGGTAGTTGTTGCGGCTCAGGCTGCATCAACTGCCCCTATACTAAACCTACAAAAAGAGGAAATAAAAAATTAAAAAATGAAAATACAACAAGTAGTTAGAAAAAGTATGGAAATTAGAGAGTCAGGAAGAAGCTCTGATTACATTTCTCCTAGTTTTGGACACGGTTGTTTATTTAACTGTTCTTATTGCTATATGAAAAGACACAAACCAACAGGATTAAGTGTAGCTAAAAATATAGGAGAAATACTTACAAAAATAAACAATCACGTTTATTTTTATTCACAAGTAGCAAAGCCAAATCAAACTCATGAAAAATACATAACTTATGATATTTCATGCAATGAGGACTTTGCTTTACATGCAAATCAATATAATTGGGAATATATTTTTGAATTTTTTAAAAATCACCCAAAAGCTATGGCAACTTTTGCTACTAAAACAGTTCCGCATAAACTATTAAAATTTAATCCTGAAAAAAAAGTAAGAATTAGATTTAGTCTAATGCCAGAAAATATTAGAAAAGTATTGGAACCTGGTACATCTACTATTAAAAAAAGAATAGAAGCAGTAGATAAATTTATTGATGCAGGTTATGATGTACATTTAAATTTTTCTCCTGTAATAGTTTACAAAGGATGGCTAGAAGATTATAAAAAATTATTTAAAAGTGTTGACAAAGGCATTAAGCAAAAAGAAACAGTTAAAGCAGAAGTAATTTTTTTAACACATAATAAAGACAAACATCAATATAATTTAGATAATAATTTACCAGGAGAAGACTTACTGTGGAATCCAGAAATACAGGATACTAAAATTTCACAATACGGTGGAGAAAATATAAAATATGGGTATGGTAAAAAAGCAGTATTTATAAATGCTTTTAAAACATTACATAATGATATTATTCCATGGAATCAAATACGTTATATTTTTTAAAAATACAAAAATATGGTAACTAAATGTTGGGTAACTGAATTACTAGCAAAAGAGATTGCTAAAAAAATATTAAAAGAAAAAGAAAAAAAACAAAAAAATGAGTGTAGCACAAAATAATGCTTTTATACAAGGTATAGAAAGTGGAAAATTTAAGACAGATAAAGCAAGAGTTTATAGATTGCTTACAATAGAATCACAAACATTAGAACAACTTAGAGTTAAGCTAAACAAGAAAGGCTTGAACGAGTTATCTGGTAGAGTTACAGATTTACTGGATATGGGTTTGATTAGGGAAACATCACGAGGTAGATATACTAAATATGAAGTAGTAACTGATGAACTAAAACAATCAATGTTATCTACTCAAAGAAAATATGAAAAAGCCTTAAAATGGCAAAAACAAGGTCAACAAAACGGATATTTAAATTTGTTAAATTTAAGAATTAGAACAATATGACTGAAAAAAGAAAAATAAAAATAGATATATTTGAAGACAATAAAAAAATTCTTTCAGAAAATGAAAAAGTAGAGGTTATTGCAGTTAGTTATGATCACAGTATGGCATCATGCGCTAGGATAAAAATAGTACCTTTATCTAATAAAAAAGAAGTATTTTATATTTGTGGTAGTAACTTAAAATTTTAAAAAATGTCAGAAGAATATTTAATAGAAGAAGGATTTACTGTAGAGTTTTTACCAAATGAACATCAATTTATTATAGAAGTAATTGATACAAAAACTAATACTGGATTTACTAGTCACGGTAGAAATTATCAACAATTGTGGAGCAATGCACAAATTGAATACGATAAGTATAAACAAAACAGAAAATAAAAAAAGGGGGGG
>TARA_R110001606_G_scaffold18937_14_pt1 | contig 11922 bp, 21 predicted proteins | sample TARA_R110001606 | Tara Oceans TARA_R110001606 (sample SAMEA4398315) | marine metagenome | biome: Polar Biome; feature: [SRF] surface water layer (ENVO:00010504); material: water (ENVO:00002006), including particulate matter (ENVO:01000060) such as... | depth 5 m
AGGTATAACAATCTTATTAAACTCTGCTGTATCTGTCATTCTATAAGGAGTATAGTTATACTGAGGAGTAACTAAGTCATACAGGCCTGGTTTAGAGCTAATAAAAGATAAGTCACCGGAGTATTTAAAGTTGTCACTATCAATATAAACTATCCTTTCTATTAACTGATTTGAATTAAACTCTATATCTAGTTTTTCTATAGCAGCATCATATAGACTATCAGCTTTAATAATGTAGAAATCATCGAGTTCCTTAGGTATATCAATATCCTGACTACCTTTAATTACTAATAAACTTTGTTCCATTAAATTCTAAGTTAAACCAATTGTTAGTCTTTTGATGCTCAAATATCTCTATGTTACCATCTTTATCTAAGTCTTTAGCTCTAAGCCACTCTACATAGTACATGTATTTAGTCTTATTTAGTACTGTATCTGATACATCTGTAAATATTCCGTTTAAGTCATTTCTTAGCACCTGTAAGTAGTTAAAGTAACCAGCAATAGGATTATGAGGAATAGAGACAGTGATGATATCTAAGTCTCCATCTTTGTCATAGTCTACTATTAGCCTATCTTTAATATCTAAGTCTATTTTTATAGGCTCACCATTCATCTCCATTTGCATTGAATACATTGGCATTGGAAGTTCAATAGAAGAGTTGTAATCAAAGGTTCCATAGTTATTATAAATTAATCTATGGTTATCGAAATCTCTGTAGATTAAATCTAAGTAGCCATCAGCATTAAAGTCAGTTAAACTAGCTAAGCCAGCCATACTATTAAAGTTATCTATAAAGTCTTTGACTAGAGTAAAGTTTCCGTACCCATCATTTAGTAAAAGTCCTTGAGTATTACCACCAAATATAATATCTAAGTCACCATCATTATCTATATCACCCGAAGTACCGTCGGAGTACCATTTTCTCTCTAAGTCTAAGTCTTTAAATGTAAAGTTATCACCGTCGCTTAAAAGAATTGAAGGAACACCGAAGTCGTATCCATGTCCATTATGAGCTATAAAGAATACGTCTGGTTTCTTATCTCCATTGTAATCTCCTATAATAGTTGTTCTAGCTCCTGCCATAGGGCCAGTGTTAGTTACAGTTTTGCCTATATACTCTCCATCTGTATAGTAGAATATCTTTATCGGAGGTTGTCTCTGATCGTCATCAGAACATTGAGGGGCTAACATAACATCATTGTACCCGTCTAAATTAAAGTCTGCTATTACAGCAGTGGTATCAAATTGACATGTACTGTAGTATCCTAAGTCTTTATAGTTTAAAAGCTCTTTAGGGTAGTTTCTTATTATATCCCAGCTCTTGGAATAATCATCTAACTTAGGTTTCGTATTATCGTCAATAGGAGTTACTTTGTCAAGTTCTTCGTATTGACAGCTAGTAAACAGACTTACTATTAACGTCCAAAATACAACAGTACCAATAATTGATATTAGTACTCCAATCCATGGTTTTCTATTCATAATAATGAAGTTTTTATATTTAAATCGCTCTTCTCTAAGAACGCTGTAAAGCAGTATCTTACCCCAGATATTAATTCGGTTACTTCATGAATGAAGGAAGCATCAAATAAGATAACATTACCTAGTACTTTAGAACAGGTATGAGTCTTAACTTTTAAATCTGCTCCACTATACTCGCTTTCATCTGATAGCTGTATTACAAGTGTCTTTAGTCTATTGGTATAGACTTTATCTGTTCTATCTCTATGCTTTTTAAAGTAATGACCCTCTGTATACTTCTGTATCATTGCATGAGATCTAATATCTTTAATTCCTAACTCATATAATTTAGGGAAGACGATACTCTTAAATTCACTACTATCATTAAAGTCATACTTCAAAGAATTTCGATGAGATAAAGTAAGTTTCTCTTGGTCTTGTAAGTATACGGGTGCTAATTCAAAGCCTTTAGCAAGTGATTTGAGTTTTTCTGTCTCTTCTAAAGTAAAAAGAACTTTCTCTATCATTCTCTATTCTCAATTAAAAACTTAATAAAAGTAAATAATGCTATAGGCCATATTAGTATCTGAGTTATTCTCTCTCTATTAGTCCAAGCAGGGCCGAGGTTGAGTCTAGTAGACGTGTACTCTATAAAGGCGAGCCAGATTGCTCCAAATAGTAAGTAGATACTTATATAGTACATCATATTACTTAAGAAAAGCTTGAACACCGATAATAGCAAAGCAAAGGAATAACTGCAATGCTATTTTATATGTAAACGGTTCTTTAAAGAAGATCTGTATCATTATAGCATATATAAGCATACCTATTGCAAAGCCGATAAATCTTGCTCCCCATATACTATTACCGTAACCTAGTACATTGTACTTAGTAGAAGTCATAAAGAGATAGGTCAAAGGAATAGCTACAACGTACCATCCCCACCATGATTCATCTAACTTAGGGTATTTAAACTGTAAGTTATGCTGTAGCCAAGCTCCTATTTGAGCGATCACTGTTATAGCGGCTCCTAAGCCTATATAGTACCAATTAAGATCTGTTTTAAGCATAACAAGTTATATGCTCAGATTTATCAGCCTTAATCAATGTCCTCAGTATAGTTTTGCCGTAAGGTTTCTTATTGAGTTTTTCGAAAGTAACTCCTTCAATAGTAATGTGTTCACCAGGCACAATGCTTTGTTTGATACGCGGTGTAATCTTTGTAGATCTAATGTAATTTGATTTTATCATAGTATGTATATTATACTACAATATAAGAAGAAATTACCGAATAAACAACTATTCTTATGAATGTTTTGCTACTACTGCTGCAAGGAATTTACCAAGAGAAGCCTGTATAGTTGATTTTTCAGAAGATGATGCTACTCTTTTATCTCCTGTATATGATGCTTCTCCTACTTCTTTTTCTCTATATATTCTTGCTACTAAGTCTGATTTACTATATGCCATTGTTTATTCTTTAAATTTGATTTATAGCTGCTTTTTTTACTCCGGATATACTATTGTATCCATTCTCATCAACAGAAACATTTAAGTAGTCATGTGTTGTTCCAGATGCTACTATACCTTCGATTATAAAGTTATTTTCTGTTTTAAGATTGTATAATTTATCTACAAACATATACTTACTATTCCAACCTAATTTATCTGCTGTAGCCCATTCACCATTAACAAATAATGGGTGGCTATCAGTTACTGTTAGGTTCTCCTTTGTGTACATCTTCTTAATACTCTTTATATTATAAATAAATGTATCTTCTACTAAGCAACAAGGTCCGTCTTTAGTTGTTACGCTATCACCAACTTTAACATCTTCAATAGCTTTATATGTTCCGTCACTCATTAGTATTTCTGCTCCAGGCATAAAACATTTCCCTGGAGGAACTCCTTTGTTATTGTGATAAGCAAAGAATACTGGTTGGTTACCAATAACTATATTATCAGTAGGTTCTAAATCTACTGAGTTAAAAGTTCCAAATCCTTCATCTGTGATAATTAATTTGTTACTTGTTATGTCTACTACATTTCCGTTAATATCAACTAAGTAAATATCGTCTTCTATTAATCCACCTACTGGTCTAAATTTTATATTATCAGATCCAGAATTATAAGCTAACACGGATGTAGAAGGACCCATGTAAAATGTTTCATCACTACCAGAGTATGTCATACCTACAAGTATTCCCTCTGTGCTATCGTGGCTAACTACTGCTGCTTGAGCAACCGATCCTGTTAGTTTACTTCCTGCTGGCCAAGAACTACCTGTAATTACATAGTTCATATACACCTCAGCTTGATCAGAATCAGGCATTCCTGGTATATAAAACGATTTAATTATATCACCTTGAGCAACATCAGTTAATTCTATATCTTCTCCAGAAGCAGAAGTAAGTACCTCTGTGTAAAATACTCCTTCTTTTCTTACCTGTGCTTTTACATTACTAGTTGAAAATTCATGGTAATGTTTTGTTGGAAGAGCTAAACTAGAAGTAAGAGCTTGAATATTTACTTGACTTGTAGTAGGTAAAGTAAACGCTGCATATTTTATTGTAGTACCTAAATCTAATGTTTTTAAATCAGAGTCATAAACAACAGAGTAATTTCTATAAGACCATGCTGCATTATCAGCAAGTGATTCATCGCTAATTTCAAATGATTGTATGTAACAACTACTAGTTAATGCTGATAAAGATGCACTCCAGTTTGCTACTCTATGAAATTCTACATCTGTGGATGCTGCATCTTTTCTTTTAACAACTGCATCTGGAACATTATCTGTATAAGAAGCAGAGTTGATAGTGTTATAGGTTACAGAACCACTTACTCCATAGAATGGAATAGTGTCTGCTTGATGATTAGCATCAGCCATTAATTTAACAGCCTCAAAGTTATCTGATGTATAATTAGAATCTAAGATAGCATTATTATCGTATGCTAATCTAAGTATAAACTTATTTGATGCATCAGTCACTGTGTCTGGATACATATCAGTTAACGCTGAATGTGATTCACTTACTATTAGATCGGGTAGCTGACTTGCTACTTTAGCTTTTAAGTTTTCAACTGCTTCGTAATGAAGTTCTGGTTTTGAAATAATGTGCAAAATATCGTAAGAGCCTGAGACATGGTCTACAACTGGTTGCCAGTTAAACTCTACGTCTATAATATCAGCATATACAACTGTGTCAGTATTGACTTCTAAGAATCTAATACTATTATCTCTAGCTTTGACAAAGTCACTAGATATAAATGTTCCTTTCATAAATGTTTACTTTAGTATAAATATCACATAAAATAAGTTAAAGTGTAATAATCTCCTTCTTTATCTTTTATGTAAAATTGTTCAAATTCTGATTTTAAATGTGTTATTCTATTTTCTAATAGTTTCCTGTCATAATGCCTTCCATCTTCTAAGAATACTATGCGACCGTTAGGAGTAAGGTGTTTTTCAAAGTTCTCTATAAAATTATCATGTAACTTACCTCCTTCATCATAAGTAATACGCTTAGCTTGATTAATTTGAGCTTCTGTCTCTAAGTCAAAATATTTAACATGGTTAGTGAAAGACTCCTCAGTAACATAGAAAGGAGGATTCATTACTATAAGGTCTACTTTAGGACCTGTATAGTTTTTAAACCCATCACTGAGAGAGAAATGAAAGTCTACGTTATTATATTCTCCAGTTCTAATAAGATCTTTTTCAACTGGGGCATGTATATCTAAGAAATTTATAGATTCCATACTTAAAGCTTTATGTAAATACCATCCCATGAATCCTGGGCCAGAGCAAACTTCAAGAACTGATTTACAGTCTTTATGTCTTTCTAAAAATTTTGGCTTACTAAGTATATGTTTAATAAATGTAGGTCCTCCTCCACCGTGAAGGGGACTATGGAATACAGGGTACTGGCATCCTTGAATATCTTGCTGTAAACAGTATGTAGAAAATTTACTTTTCACTACAGTCATTCTTATGTTTAAACCAACCACCGCATTTACATTTTACATAGTGGACTGCTGCTACTATCATTGGAGAACCAGCAAAGGCAACCCAGACGTTTGGGTGCCAATGCTCTCCACAGAAGCCTAGTATATGTCTAAAAAATTCTATCATACTAAAGCTGTAGCTAATTTAAATAGTTCTTTATTTACTTTCATATTTTTTTCAAAAGATTGAATCTTTCTAACCTTTCTAACTTTAGCTCCAGTTAACGCAGCATGAAAGTCTCCTTGAGTGATTTTCTCTTGAATAACATTAAACACTCTCCATAAGTCATTTCCTTTATCAGCCTTTCTTTTAGGTTCTAAGATATCTACTATAGTTTCCTCATCGTACTCTAAGTTATCAACACCAGCTCTAATTAACATAGCATCTAAAGCTAACTTGTTCTTTTCATCTTGAGTTAAAATTCTATTCTTCATATCATTCATAACCTCTACTCTCTTCGGAAGATCTTTTACTGCCTGTTTTACAACGTTTCTTAACTCACCAAAAGTATATCCTTTATGCTTTATACGGAAGTCAGAAAACTCTTCATCAGCTACAACTAATCCATTACTACAAACTAATCTAAAAATACCAACTGAGAATCTAAACGATTGCATTCCATCGTGAGAGTTAGTTAATAGTATTCTAGGATAAGCATCATCACCATCAGCAGAGCTAATTTTAATATCAGGATTCTGAAATGATACCATATGCTTACTATAAATAGTTCCTTCTTCTATTTTACTCTTTCTTTGAGCTACTTCGACTGGGTACCAATTAAGCTTAGCTAAATCGTTTATTATAGTTTCAGTATTAACAAATAGATACTTCTTAGTAACATTTGGATTAGTAGGAACCTTTGCATACACAAGAGGAGCCTGCTCGTTGATCTGTTCTTTTGTAAGGTAAGAACCTAAACCTTTTTCGAAATTCATAATAATGTCTGACATAACCTTTTTTTATTTAATGTAAGTTGAATTTTTATAGGCACAACTTTAACCTTTAATCTTACATTAAAGATACGAAAATTAACTCGGGGAGCCAACTATCTCAGTCACTTCTTTTATATGTTTACATTTTTTATGTGCTATATAACCCCAACAGTCACAGAATAACCATTTACCTTGAGTAACTGTATAAGTTTTATCAGAAGTAGCTGATTCAAACGTCCAAGTCTTTGCCTCATCGCTAAACAACTCTTCGAACGGCTCCATTATGCTTTAACAGTTTCTAATAGTTTCCATGTATCAATAGCTTCATCAGGATGATCGTTTTCATGATAGAAGTTCAAGCAAGATTCTAAAGCTGTTTCCCATATTGCTTCTGGCAGAGTAATCTCATAAGCATCATCTGCATCAGCGAAAGTTAATTGAAATAGTTTAGCTGTTTTGTCTCTATTCATCTTTGCTTTTTCTACTCCTACCCTAATGGCATCTGATACTTCTTTATTCTTCTTTTTGAATAATGTAGTAAACTCTTCTAAGTTTTCAAAATGTAATGTTATCATATTTAATCTCTACTTTGTGATATGTTAAATGCTGAGTTATAATAAGGACTGTTGACTATCTTCTCATCGAAGGTCTTATGTACTTCTTTATTAGTAGCGTACATAAATAAAGGACCGGTATAGTCTATAGTTATAAACTCTAAGTTCTCTACATCAGGCATGCCTATACCAGGTTGCTGTTTAGGAACAGAGTACCTTCTATTACTATCAAAAGATCTAAACTCTCTCGATGTTACCCTAAACCATTTTCCTTTAATTTGTACTTCTAAGACTCCCTCAGTAGGAAAGTCATAGACCATCTTTTCCATTCTATCGTCTGCCATAACCTTTATTATTTATATTATACCTTAAGATAAGAATAATATTGCAGGATTCCTACTGTAACTATTATAAAAATCATAGTAATTTACGTTTAAAATCAAGGTGATGAGAACTAGTAAAGAATATTAAAGAACTACGTTCTCCTGATTTTAATTGAGTTACTTCATGAGGAATATTTGCTCCCCAAAGTAACACATTACCAATTTCTTTTTGAAATTTAAAATTGTCATTAGCAATAATATCACCACCCTTGTATAGTTTTCCATCTGTCAATTGTATGCTCATAGTAAAGTACCGTTTAGGTGCTCCTTCTTTTGCAACATTATCCGTATGTTTTATAAAGTAATCACCAATATTATATTTTCTAAAACTACTATAGGGAGGATTTTTCCATATAATACCCAGTGTATTAGAAGCCCATTCCATAATACGATCATAGAACCATTTGGTATCTTTACTGTAAAAATCATTCATCGATTGGTGCTTCAAAGAGCAACCGCTTTCTGTATACTTACCATCAAGTGTTACCGACCAACTATGATCAGTTAAATTAGTAGAGTATTTTAATATCTCATTACATTCAGATTCGGTAAATAATATAGATTGAGTGAAATAATGTTTTATTTTAGAAGTATCCATTAAATATCCAAATAGTATCCATTGAATTTTTTTAAGTAACTTACTAAAGTAACTCCATTTCCATCTTTAAATTCCTTACCATTTCTAACCCATTTACGTACGCTTCCTGCTCCAACTAAATGTGCTGCTGCTAATAATCCAGACTCAGTAACTAATACTCCGTTTACCAACTTTCCATCGAACTTTTTTATCTGCCTTCTTAAGGTATGTTTGTTAGCCTTTAAAAGTTTAAGCATAGCTTCTTCTTGAAGTGCTGGATTACTTAAAAATTCTTTTCTAGTTACATTATAACCTAGATCTTTAAGAGTTTTAGATCCAAATTGATATGCTCCCATATAGCCATATTGATTAACTACATCATACCTATTGCTTGATTCTCTTACAGCCATATCATATAAAAAAGTATCTAAATTATATACCTTTATATAGTTTGGAGCTTCTATAACAGGTTCAGGAAGAGGAGCAATCTCAGCTATCTCCAATTCACTAGCTATAGTATAATTTCTATGCATCATATAGCCAAAAGATGATAGCATAAACATAAATAAAACGAAAGCAAAGCCCAGTACAAATTCAATGTTATCTAATTTTTTCATAATAGTATTTTAAAATAAATCTAAAAAGGAAGTGTTAATATTCTTCTCTTTTAATTTCTCATTACGTTCATGAGTCTTAACTAACTTATCAGCCACTTGTCTCTCTAGTGGTTTCTTTTTTTTCCAAGTAGAAAATTTACCTTTAGGTTGTTTAGCCATATACTATAAATAGTTAAAGTCTGGAGATATAATCTTCTTCTTGATCATCGTTATCATATAGTCCAAGTTCTTTTAAATGTTCAATATGGTGATCATCCATCTCCCAATCAGGTTCATCCTCTTTGGTTTTAACGTAATCTTCCATTGCCTCTGCTTCTTTCTCTTGTATAGGAGCTACTCCATACAGAAACGAATGATTATAGCATAGGAACTCTATATTATCTAAGTGCCAGTTCTTCTTATTACCGTCTTTAAAGTTAAGTATTAGAGGAACTTTTAAATCTGTCACTCTTCTTTCAGACATTCCACACATACTGCATTTCTCTTCTACTAATCCTTCAAAGATAATTCTTTCTTTTATCTCTCTAGCATTGAAATGTTCTATTGGTACTCTACCTTCAAGTAAATCCATTAGAGGTATCTTAGAACTACCCTTAAGAGCAAATTTAGGTATACCTTTACCTTCTTGATTCTTATGAGCTTCTAAAAAAGTAATACCTTCTTCGTTTTTATATAACTTAGCATACTTCTTATAGTGATTATAAGATACATGAAGGTATCTAGCAGCTGCAAAGTTAGAACGAGACATTTTCATAGCTCTCTCTAAATCGTCTTTAGATAATATTTTAGCTGGTTTACCCATTAGTAGTCTATACCTTCGATACCTTCCATTTCTTTGTTAGGGTCAAACATATCAACATCATCGACAACATAGTCTTCATCTAAAACTTTAGATACCTCTTCTTTTACAGATTGAGATACTACAGCTTCATCTTTATCAAGATCTAACATTTCGATATGAACTGATTTACCAGCTAGTTCAGCTTCTTTTTTCTTTATAGAAATATAGGTATCCTGATCCATAATGATAATGTCATTATAGGTATGGTCTCCTGTACCTTCTACTGTCGTTACTCCTACTTTAGGTTTAACGGATGAACAGTTTACACAAACGTGATAACCTAGTTCTTTTCTTTTCTCTGGGAAGTCTTTGCCGCATTTAGGGCAATCAATCATTACTAATTCCATATAATATAACCTTTTAAATTAAACAATACATAAATATACGAATACTTATTCGGGGAGGCAACTATTTAGTTAGTTACTTCTACTCTTTCTTCTCCAAATAAATCAATAGCTTGTTTCTTTCTCTTGTACATCTCTACATGGCTTATTGACTTGAATATAGTCTCTTGCCAACCTTCGTTGTAAACTTTTAAATACATCATAACCTTTATTTGTTTTAATTATTATACCTAAAGATAAGAATAATATTTCGGGGAGGCAACTATTATTTAGAATATACGAAAAAAGATAGTACGGTGTAAATTATTCCTCCTATCACCCAAGCATTATCTACTTTAATACCTCTACAGTAAAAATGTCCCTCGTCAACGAAAGACTTAAGACTTATTAATATAGAAATAATATATTTTATAATATGCTATTTAACTCTTTGTAGTAATTTCCAAAGTTTTTCTGGAGTATTTATATCAACTATTTCTTCTTCTTTACCTTGTAAGTTAATATTTACAAACCCATCCCATTCTTTGTCAGGTTTAAGTGTGTAGATATAGTCTTGTATTAATTCTGTTTGACTTAAACTGAATGCAATATTAAATAGATTTTCTATTACCCTAAAGAACATATCTTCATGAGCAGTAATATCTATGCCAATTTCTTCTAGCATAAAATCTTTTCTCTCTTCTATTTGTAATAGAGTTTTAATTGAGTCTACGAATAACTTTCTATCCATAATACCTGTAGGTATAGAAACCTTCTTTATTCTATAAGACAAAGGAAACATGGAGAATAATACTTCTCTAACTTTTTTATCAGGATGTACTGCCATAGACTATATCTCTGGTTGAGGTTCGTCTATTGGAGCATTTGGATTTTGACCAGATAAAGCTTTTCTAATAATCTTATCTATATACTCTATGTAGATAAAGAACCCAATAATAGACTTATCTTTTAAGTTTCTATCTCTTTCTAATCTTAATTCATATTCTGCTAAACCATCTTCTAGTCTGCCTTCAAGTTCGATTGCTATATCATTTTGCTCTGTCGGAGTGATAGCACCAAACTCGGTTGGTATGAATTGTACTTTGACCCCTTTCTTTTGTGGATCTTCGTTTGTATCTACTTTGAGTAGAAATTTATGTCCAGCAAAATTAACTTTAGCTGCCTCTGTTACGTTTTGTATAAGATTCTTGATGTTCATATATAAGTATAAATAGTTAGTCAAATAGCATTTTCTTTGATGATGTAGAAGATTCTGAGATTAGTTTATGATTAGCAACACTTCTATTTCTAGAGAACTGCTGTATAGTCCAATCGTATCCCCTATCTGTTTCGAATACTAGTTCTTCTGTTTCACCGTTTAGGTATGTAAATTCTATGATATATTTTTTCATAAGTTTATTAAGTTTTGAGTATGCACTCTGTAGTTACGTATATTAATAAATAGATTACCTAACTCAAATGCTCCTTCTGCTCCACTATCATCTAATATTTGAGATAATTGCTGTAAAATTTTAAAGTCTTCAGAAGTAAATGTTTTAGAATCTACCTTTACAAATACATCTACTTGTTTAAATGTATTTATCTTTGCTCCTATAGGAATTACGGTGTTAGGTTGTTCGTTCTCAATGTACCTGTCTACTTCTTTATTATCTAGTTCAAGTACGTTTATATAATCAGCCCATGGTTCTAAAGTCTCTAGTAGAGAATAGGTACAATTATGAATCCATATACCAACATTGTATTTATTAGGTACTATAGGTTTCATTAAACTATCATGCATTACAAAGTGACCCCACTTACGTATAAAATTTCTTGTGGATCTTTTATTCTGAGCTAACCACTCTGGACTATCTGTATATATGTCTGTTGCTTTGTCTACTGTGTTTCTTCTACTACCTCTACACGTCATATGGTAAACAAACCCGTCCCATACTTGCTTAAATACTACTCCGTTTAATTGAAATCTGTTAAATATATCTGAGTCTTCTTTAGATTGAGGAGCATATAATGGATCATGACCTCCAATTTCTTGAAAGTCTTTTCTATAAAATGCCCAAGGAGCAAATATACCTTCAGTAATTTTAGTATTATCTTTTTGTCTGCTTACCCAATCCAAGACTACTTCTTCTTTAAACTCTTCTGGTTCAACTCCACAGTTAAGAAGTACTTTTTCAGGACCGTCAGGATGTAATGGTGGTTC
>TARA_R110001606_G_scaffold219487_1_pt1 | contig 11921 bp, 4 predicted proteins | sample TARA_R110001606 | Tara Oceans TARA_R110001606 (sample SAMEA4398315) | marine metagenome | biome: Polar Biome; feature: [SRF] surface water layer (ENVO:00010504); material: water (ENVO:00002006), including particulate matter (ENVO:01000060) such as... | depth 5 m
AGACACATTACCTAAAGTACCACTACCTCCGGGTATTGATAAAACAGATACACTAGCTACCCCTGAACAAATTGAAGAATTACAAATAAAGGGTGCTTCAGCAGCAACAGCAGCAGAAGTAGCAGTCCCTACACTTGAAGATGCAGAAGTTGTTTCTACTGTTACTAATGCAGCTAAAGCACTTAGGACAGAAGATTATGATTTTGAAGCTGCTCAAGTTCCAGATGCTACAAAAGTTACAGAAGCTGAAATTATTACTGCTGCAACTGGAGAAGTTTCTCCTGAAGTTGCTGATACTTTAGCAGAAGCTGCTGGTGTTAAATCTGTAAACCCTATTGAAGCTACTGAAGTACAAATAGTTGAGGGTGCTTTACAAGAAAGAGTTATTGGAACTATTAGTCCTGAAGCAAAAGCAGTAGCAGCTAAAGTTGCTGGTACAACACTTGCAAAAATAACAAGGGCTAAAAAACAATTACGTAAAGCAGGTTTAAACGAAGAAGATATTATAGCATTGGGTAATAATCCAGAAGCTCTTGAAGACAGACTTACAGATTTTACAGAAGCTGAAAGAGGTGTTATAGAAGGGCTTCCAGAAGAAGCATTAATTTCTAACCAAATAGATACATTATTAAATAGTATTGAAGAAGGTACTGTTCCTATGTGGGCTAAACCTGCTGTAGCATCCGTAGAAGCGATGTTAGCAAAGCGTGGTATGTCAGCCTCTACAGTAGGAAGAGATGCCTTGCTCAATGCTATTATAACATCAGCGTTACCAATTGCTCAAGGAAATGCACAAGCTATTCAAGCTAGTGTAAATCAACAAAGGTCAATTGAAGCAACGAATGCATTAAAAGATGCAGAGATGGCACAGCAAACAGCAATGTTTAATTCGCAAAATGTTTTTCAAATGGACATGGCTCAGTTTAGTGCTGACCAACAAAAAGCTATAAATAATAGTAAGTTTTTACAAACTGTTAGTTTAACTAACGCAAGTAATACTCAACAAGCAGCTCTTCAAAATGCTGTATTAATGTCTCAAAGAAACTTAGCAGAAGCTGATCAAAATACAAAGTTTGCAATACAAAATGCTCAATCTTTTTTACAAATGGATTTATCTAATTTAAATAATGAACAACAAGCTAATGTTTTAAGTGGTCAATTAAACCAACAAAGAATGTTAAGTAATGCTGCAGCAGATAACGCTGCAAAACAATTTAATGCAACAAGCATAAATCAAACTAATCAGTTTATGGGAAATTTAGATGCTAGTATTGCACAATTTAATGCACAACAACACAACGCAATACAACAGTTTAATAAACAACAAGAAAACTCAGCAGAAGCCAGACGAGTACAAAACAATTTTGAAGCTGCTAAGTTAGATGCTCAATTACAAACTCAAGTGTCTCAATTTAATGAGCAACAAAATTTTAATAGAGAACAATTTAACGTAAAAAATGCTACAGCTATAGCTCAATCAAATTTAGCATGGAGACGACAAGCTAATACAGCAGACACAGCAGCTATTAATGCAGTAAACCAACAAAATGCTCAGAACGCTTATGGTTTATCAGTAGCAGCTCAAAACTTTTTATGGCAAGAATTAAGAGACGAAGCAGACTTTACTTTTAAAAGGTGGGATAATGAAGAACAAAGAAAAACTTCTTTGCTTGTTGCAGCTTTAGGAAATGAAGGGGGTACTAACAGAAAAGATCATTGGGCTAGTAACCTAGAAGCAATTACAAACCTAGCTGATGGTTGGCTAGATAATACTTAAGAGGAACATATGGGTATATTTAAAAAAATTAAAAGAGGTTTTAAAAAACTAGGAAGCTCTATAGCTAAAGGAATGCGTAAAATAGGTAGAGGAGTTAAAAAAGGTTTTAAATCTATAACAAAAGCTTTTGGTAAACTAGGACCTTTAGGACACTTGGCACTCTTTTTTATACTGCCTTATGCAGGTCAGGCTCTTGGGTCTTGGATGGGACAGTTTGGGTCTTCAGTAATGAAAGCGTTACCTAAAAACTTTGCAAAAGTTTTAACAAGTGTAGGTAGTAAAATTAAAACTGTTGCGTCTATACCGGGAAAAGCTATAGGTAGTGTTTATAGCACAGTAAGTAATGCTTTAACTGCTGGGATTGATTATATAACTAATGGAGCAGCTACTAATTTTAAAAATTTTATAGGAGAAACAGCTGCTAACCTTAGTGCTACCCCAAGTGTAGAATTAAATTTACCAGATAAATTACCTGATGCTGCTCCTCCCGGTATTTTTGACGAAGGTTACAAATTACCAAAAGAATCTCCTCCCGGTATTTTTGACGAAGGTTACAAATTACCAAAAGGAGACTTACCTAAAGACTTACCTAAAATAGATGTCGAGGCTAAAGATAATTGGATTAAAAGATATAATAAGTTTAAACAAGACCTTGGGAAAAAACCAATTTTTGGATCTGAGGGTGGTGTTTCTTATGGCGAAGCTCTTAGTGTAGGTACAGATGCAACAGCAGTTTTTTCAGCTTATAATTATTTTAATCCAGACGATGTTGACGCAGGATTTTATAATCCTAACATTGGGCTAGCAAACGCTTTAAATGAATCAACAACCAACCCTTACACTGTTTCAAATCAAGACGGCTCTAATTTTGTAAACGTAAATAATGTTCCAGACAATTTTGAAGAACAAGCAAAAGTTTTTTCTAATATGTTTGGTCCGGCAGGTAACGACCCTTATGCTGCTGCAATGAACGCACCGGGCTATGGCTTTGGGTTTGAAGATTATATTACAGGAACATAAAATATGTATGAATCAAAACTTATTCCAGAAGCAAACCCTCATTTATTTGAAGCTCCTATTCCCGGACAATCATTAACAAACTCTCTCGAAGAACCTTATCCATGGGAGGGTGCTCCAGAAATAACTTCTCAGAAAGAAGCACTAAATAAAATTTTTTTAGAAATTATTAAACCTGACAACATAGAAGTTTTAGGAACAGCCATGTCTGATGGTATTCCAGTTGCTGGGCTTGCTGAAGTTTTAATTAAAACATCTTTTCAAAAAGGTAAAATTAATCCAGATTTAGCTATAACTTTAATGGAACCAGTAATGTACATACTTCTTTCTGTTGCAGAAAAAATTGGCGTTGATCCTGTCCTATCAGACGATGAAGAAAAAGAAACTTATGATAGTGATAAAGATAACATTGAATTAAACAAAGCAAATACAGAAGTTATTAAAAATCAAGAAGCTACTAGTTTAAAAGAACTTCCAAGAAGAGCAATAAATATACCAACAGCTGATCCACAAATAGAACAACAAATAAACGAATTAGATACAAGCAAAATTCAAGCAAGTATTTTACAAAAAAAACAACCACAAGCACAGGTAAACCAAAGCTTGTTAAATAAAGAAGGGGTAAAATAACATGGCAGATACTTTTAGTAACATTGCAAAGAATGCTTCAAGCATGTCAGTTTCAGAATTAGGTTCTTCTTTATTAGGAAGAAAAGAAGCGGTCGAATCACGACGACGCAAAAGAGACAGAAAAGACATGCGTATTTCACAGGTTTTAGGTGTGCTTACAGCTGGTCAGGGTTTATTTAAAAATGCTTTTAAACGTAGACAAAAAGAATTAGCTAACCTTAAAACTTTAGATGTATTAAATTCTACAGCAGACGCAACAGAAATTGCTAACATTTCTTCAATACTAAATGTGGTTCCAGAAAACTACACAAAACAAATAAACCCTCTTACTAATCAAGCTTATACTATTGAAGAAAATGTACAAAGATTTTTTGATAACCCAACCCTTAGTCAATCTTTTATTAGCAAAACATCTCCTATAGTAGATTCTCAAATTAAATTTAGTAATGAAAGTTTAGAAACAGACAACCCTAGTATGTATCGTATAATACAAAATTCAGCAGCTAAAGACATTTTTAAATATATGATTACCGATGATAGACACATTACTTTTCTGGACGGGTTAAAAGAATTATATACCGATCAAAAGCTTAGTCGTCAAGATTTATTAAGAAACGGTTTGGGAATAACAGAAAACGGTCTTAATAAAATAAAAACTCAAATTTATAGTAATAAAGAAAGTAATCTTAGAAATAATTCAGGAATACTTAGTATTTTGCATAACATTGGTAAGGATAGAGAAAAAGAAGGTGAACTAAATGTTTTTAAAAATCTAAGTAACAAGGACGTTAGTACTCCAACCTTAGATGAAATTTTAAAAAATATAAATTTAAAAGGTATAGTTATACCAGCTTATGATAAAGGCATGCAACTAGCTCTTACATCTAAAAATAGATATCTTTCTGAGGCTAAAACTCCAAAAAATGAAAACGCAAGAGAAAACGTAATGCAAGAAAGTTTACCAAATTTACATGTAGATATTGATAACAACACCACATTCATAGAGGGATATGGTTACAAAAAAATAATGGCTGAAGATACAATTAATGATTTAAAAAGGTTTTTAAAAGACCCTGATAACGTAAGTCTTAAATATACGTTTACTACAAGGGTTGTTGCTTTAAGTGAGCGATTAAAAGACGACCCTAGATTTTCTTATGAGTTACTTAAAATGCATAACATAGATGTAAAACCTCAAGATTTTGTAGGGTTTCTGCGTGATTTAGAAACGGATGAGTTTAGAAATAAATTTTCAACTTTAATGGTTTTACATGCAGGTAGAGATGCAGGTATTTTAGATGATGACTACCTACCTCCCTCTCAAGCTTTAGCTTCTATGGGTTTAGGAAACGACTACAATAATTCTCCTAATAATTCGGGAAATAATAAATTTAATATAAATGAAAGTAATATACAAAATTTTATAGACCCTTTAATTCAACCTATGTTTAACAATAATGGAAAAGCAACCGTAGATTATCATAAGCTGCCTACAACTCAAGGTAAAATTTTTGCATACGACATGCAAGTTAACACAATTTTAACCAGCACTCTTACTGAACCAGAAAAAAATAATAGGTTAGAAACGTTTTTTCAAGTAGAACCAAACCCTAGAAACGCATCAAACGTAGAAACTTACATTGAAGAAATGCAAAACGATACTATTGATATGGAAACAAATAGAGAAAAATTTGGTTTGGTAACTGCACCTAATATGAAAAGATTAAATGAACTAAATAGAAAATATAATCACACTACAATAGGCTATGTTCCAAGAACGGTAGCTCAAGCTTATTTAACTAGATTAGAAAAAGATTTACCTTTTATAGAAAAAGGTCTTTATCCTATAAGACCTTCTGATTTTGCTAGAAGAAAACAGGGCGACCGTTTATTGTTAGATGATCCAACAAAAGAAATAAAATATAAAAAATTAGATTTTTCACCTAATGAAATAAGAACGAGGCATTCTGAATTACAAGAATTAGCAAAACTTTTAAATCAACATCTTATATACACAGATGAAAATCAAACAAGTGGTAGAAGTTTGTATCAAATAAATCAAGAAATTAACGATATCGACACTACGTTAAATAATCCTACTTTGTTCGAAGAGTTAAAACCAAGTGAAATTAAAAAGTTAAAAAAAGATAAAGCAAACTTAATAGAAAAGAAAAATAATTTAGAAAAAAATTCTAATGAAACACAAGTAGAGACTAGTAATGAACCAAAAAAAATTGAAACCATAACTTATGCCAGTGGAGCCAAATACGTTGGAGAAATAAAAAATGACAGTAGGAACGGACAAGGCACTATAACTTTTGCTGATGGAGGCAAATACGTTGGGGAGTTCCAAGATGGCAATTACAATGGTCAAGGCACTTACACTTGGGTTGATGGAAGCAAATACGTTGGCGAGTTCCAAGATGACAAGCGGCACGGACAAGGCACTTTCGCTTTTGACAGTGGAGCCAACTACGTTGGTGAGTATAAAGACGGCAAGCGGCACGGACAAGGCATTTACACTTATGCCGATGGAACTATAAAGAAAGGTATTTGGGAAAATGGCAGCTATAAGGAAGAAACAACAGGACCATATATAAGTCCAATAAACTCGCTTACCATGAATGAAAGTAACAACAACGCTAATGCTCTTTGGCTACAAGCACAGACAGATACATTTAAAGACCAACCTCCTGTAACAGAACAGACCCTAGCTCAAATTATGGAGTTTACAGCTAAAGATGGAGATTATGCTAATTGGTCTAAAGAACAGCTAAACCCTGAAACTGGAAAAAAAGGAGGTGTTCATACGCCCGTAGGGAAATACCAATTTGTAGGGAATACTTTAAGAGACATTAAAACCAGAAAAGGTTTTGAAGAACTTGGGTTTGATGAAAACACTTTATTTACAGAACAAAATCAAGATAAACTTTTTGAATGGTACATAAACAGAACTATTAAAGATGCTACAAACGAGGCAGAAAAAAAAGGAACCAAGGTTACCCAACAACAGATTAGAAACAAAATAAGAGGTCGTTGGTCAGGAATTAAAACCACAGACCAAATGAGTGATGAAGAATTAGATGGAATTATTTCACAAGTTCAAGACGGTACTTATACTTTAGGCGATGCTGTTGAAACTAACTACAGCAGTAAAAAAAAAAAACCAATAGAACAATCACTAGAACTTAATCAAGAACTTAATCAAGATTTATTTACACCACGTAAAGTAGGTAAAGATTTAGCGTTAGAGGCTATTAATTTAGTAACAAGTTTAAGTGAAAAAGAATCACCTGAATATGTAGAAAACTTAAGAAATTTTTTAGGTGGTCTAGTTAATAATGAATCTGTTTATGGTACACACGAAGATACTTTTGATAATCCAAATTCTAATGCAACAGGTCCTTTTCAAATTAAAGATGGTAAAATTGGAGACGATTTAAATTTAATAGGTTACTATGGTGATGTAATAGATGTACTTAGTAGAGACACGGGTCGTGGTGAAAGTGTTAGAGCATATAATGAACAACTTAAAAACGCCTATGGTATTGATTTATCAACTGCCAAACCTAAAGATTTAAATAAAATGATATACGCTGCTGCTTTTGCAAGGGCTGGTTTATTGTTAGTAGACCCTCCTATTCCAACAGACCCTGTAGGACACGCATATTACTATGCTGATTATTACCATAAAGGAGAAAATAGAGATAAAATTGCTATGGGGTACTTACTAAAAAATAAAGAATATTATGCACTAAGTTCAGTTGCTATTAATGTTCTTATGCGTAATGCTAAAGGCTTATTAGATAGAGACAAATAAATTATGATAGATATATTTAGCGACTTAAAACCTGCTCAAAACAAAGAACCAGAATCAATCTGGGATACTACTAATAAAATTAAAAATATAACTTTTGAAAACTACGGAAGCTCTGTAGATCAAGATATTAATATGTCTATACCTACTTACGAAAAACCTGAGTATGGTAGAAGTATGCTTACTAATAATTATAGTTTAGCTGATTTAGAAAAAGACCCTGAGTTTGCTAAAAGAGCTGCAAGATTTTTAGAAGGTATAGGTAGAAATGAAAATATTTTTGAGTATTTAAGAGATGCAGATTACAGTTTAAGTGCTGCTATAGTAAGGTCAACCGAAGTTGATGATTGGACTAACGAACAACAACAAGACTATGTATATCTTAGAGATAAATTTGGCAGAGCTAATTTAAAAGGTTTTAAAGAACGTTTTAATATGGTTAAAGATATTGGGATTGATGTTCTTGGAGACCCTTTAAACATCCTTGCTGCACTTTTTGCTATTCCTACTGGTGGTGTATCTTTAGGTGTAAGAGGAGCACTTGGAGCTGCTGCACAGGCAGGAGCTAGAAAATTTACAGCTGCTCAATTAGCTAAAGGAGCTGTTGCAAAAACAGGTGGTAAAAAACTAACTGCAAGGCAGTTGCGTAAGCGGGCTGACCTTCAAAAAAGATTAATTCGCAGAGACCTTCCTAAAGCTGCTAAAGCTGGTGCTCTTTTTGGTGCTGCTGAAGGTATGGCTTGGGGTGGTCTTCATGAATACTTTATGCAAGACATTGATATTGATTTAGATATGCGAGATGGTTATGACCTTGCTAGTATTGCTGGTACAACTGCATTAGGTGGTTTTCTTGGTGCTGGTATAGGTGCTGGTGTTTCTAGTTTAGTTACAAGAAACAGTAAAACTTATTTAACTAAACAATATAAACACAGCAATGAAAATTTAATTGATGATGTAGCTGGGTCTCAATCAAGGCTAGAAATTTTTAAAGATTCTATTATTGATTCAGGTCTTTATAAAAAAGGAAAACTTGGTTTAAGTAAAGCTATTTCTAAAACATTTGGTAAACCTACTACTTGGTTTCAAGAATATGTAGATAAATCTCCAGAATTAAAAACGTTTATGAAAAAATTACGTTATGATTGGGACTCAACTTTAACAAGCAGAGGAGAAAAAGGAGTTAAAGAAAAATCTTTTGGTTTATTTTTAGGAGAAACCGTTGGAAAATTTAACTATGGACTAGCTAAAAGTTTAAATGTATTATATAGAGTAGGTTGGAGGGCTAGATTAGACCCTATACAAAACAAAGAATTGGTTGAAATGTTAAGAAATAACACATTAACTTTAAAAAATATTGATAAGAAAGCAAAGGGGGGTAAGTATACTCCAGAGGTTGTAACTGCATACAAAGGTGTAAGGGAAACTTTAGATGCTGCTTTTGATGAAGCAAACCTAGCCGGTTTATTTGGTGAAGGTGTTAGATTAGCAGCTGGGTATTTTCCAAGACTTTTTAAATATGATGTTCTTGAAGAGAAACAAGGTATATTTAAAAAACATTTAATTGACTCTGGACACGCCGACCCTATTAATTTTATGCCAGCCGTTCAAATTATTGAAGACACTACTGATGAAATTAAAAAAGGTATACTACGAGATGCTAAAAATATTGATGAAGTAATTTTTGGTATAGATTTTTTAAAAGAAGCAGGGGTTAAAAAAAGTGTAATAGGTAGTGGTAGAAATCAAAAAGATATTTATTCTTTAGACGATGCAACACCACAGCAAATACTAAAAGCTAAAGAGTTAAAAGCTGATAAAATTGTAAACGATATGTTAGAGTATAGGTGGACTCCTTTTGAATTAAGGTCAAGCAACCAAGGAAAAGGCTCGGGCTATCTTCAAGAAAGAAGATTTCGTAACATTAAAGATAATGATATAGCAGAATTTTTAGAAGATGATGTTCAACAAATTTTAGAAACTTATTTTACAAATACTGGTCAAGCTATTGCTAGGTCTAAATATTTTGGAAGAACTATATTAGAGTTTGAAAAAAATACAATACAGCCTATGAAAGCTGAATTAAACGCTTCTAAAATGGACAAAACTGAAATTGAAGAAGTTATAGAAAGAGTTAGGCTTACCCATCGAAGAGTAACAGGTATTGAAACCGATGCTCGTAGTCCATTAAAAAGAAAAAAGTGGGCTAGGACCGCAGCTGATTTTGGAAAACTTTCACAACAAATGGCTCATTTACCTTTTGCAACGCTGTCAAGTATTACAGAACCTTTATTGCTTTTAACTCGTGCAGGTGCAAGAGATGCTCCAAAGGTTGGAAGAGATATTGTTAGTGCAATTGCTCAAGAAGGTAAGAACACTATTGATAGAAGTTGGAGAGGAATTCAACGTGGTCTTTTTAAAAAGAAAGTAACAGGTGCTAAAGATATAGGAACGCCCTCGCAAAAAAAAGGTGCATCTATATTTGATGACATGGATGATACTACTTGGGGAGAACTATACAAAACTGGATTAGCGTTAGAACAAGCAGTTCAAGAAAGAATTGCAGGTTTAGCTGGTGAAGGAATGCATAATTCTGTTATGAAAAATATTCAAGCTGGGTTTTTTAAAGCTAACTTGTTAAGTCAGTGGACAAAGGCTGTGCAACTTGCCTCTTTTACAACAGGTAAAAGATTAATTAAACAAAGAGCAAAAGCTTTATATGAGCATAAAACAGGAAAAAAATTAATTAGATTAACTGGTGATAGTTGGACATCTACCACTAAATATTATATAAGACAATTAAATGATTTAGGTGTTGATGAAAACGATGCTATGGAGTGGTATAAAAAATCTTTAAATAGTAAAGGTGAGTTTGATGCTGGTTTAGCTAAAAACGTTATGTTAAAAAGCAGACAAACCGGCAAAGACGTTAATTTTTATTATGGTGATTATGCTTCAGGAGCTAACAGATTTACAAAAGAAATTATTTTAAACCCAAGTACTGCAGAAGCTAATAGACCTTTATGGTTTTCTAACCCATCTGCTCAAATGTTAGTACAGTTTGCAGGGTATCCTACAGTATTTAATAACACTATTTTAAAAAGATTTACAAATGAGCTGGTTGAAAGCCCTGCTCAATCTATACCAAAAGTAGTACCAACTGTTATATTAATGTCTGCTGTGGCTCATATGGGTAATTATATTAGAAGTCAAGGCGAGAATATGAAAGATTACGAAACAGGGCTTCAGAAAGCTGATGGAGAAATAGTAGGCGAGGCTATTAGAAGATGGGGTGGTTTTGGTCCTGTTGATTATGTTAAAAGATATGATGATGAGGCTGAGAGAAATTTACCATCTGCAATTGCAGCAATGAAAGCCTTTGGTGGTCCTTTACCTCAAGATGTTATAGACATGGTTTTATTTAGAAAAGGTTTATTAGAACTTGGTGTAACTAACCTACCTTTCTATGGTGCTTTACCGGCTAGTACAAGAAAAGATTGGAGGTCTGCAGCAAGAGGCTCCACACCTAAAGACCCCACTACTGGATACAGAGGTTCATTAGCTAAAGGTGGTCTTGTGTATAATGTTCCTAATGTACACCCTGAACCAGACGAAGTTAAAATGCGTGGTAGCGACCAAACATATAACGATGTAGCAGGTGTAATTTTAAAAGATGAAGAAGATAGAATCTTTAAGAACAAAGGTGGTACAGTATATAATAAACTACAAGAACGTAAACAACTTGCTCTTGGTGGTTTTGCTTCAACTATAGTTAAACAATTAATAAAAGAAGCTGTTAAATTATCAAACAAAAAAGGTAGTAATCCTGTAGAAAGTTCAAATTTATATGAAAGAATACAAGAATTTTCTTTAACAGAATATGATAATTGGTTTAAAAGTTTACCTAAAAACAAACAAAAAGAAATAGAAAACTTAGAGTTAAATTATAAACCAAAGTTTAATTATACTGCACTTACACCAGAAGCAGCTGAAACAAACAGACTTCAATCTTCAAAATTAATTGGAACTGGTTTGACTGATGGTGGAAAATATGGGGACGTTTTTCCTCATGTTTTAGAATTTTATAAAGCTAACCCAGAAATAAAAAAATTAGATGAGACTAGTAGACTAGTAGTTGCTCCTTTACATGAAGAATTTCATATAAGAATTCCAGACTATGATCTTTATATGGAAGGCTTACCATCAAAATTTGATGATGTTCCAACTCCTCCAGAAGCTATTGTTCTTGATGGTAAAATTACAAGAAAATTAGAAGAAGAAATTCCTTGGTCAATCCACGATGAACCCGTTTATAAGATAGATAACATAAACTATGATCTTTTAATAAAAAAATTAAAAGATAGTGATTTTAAAGTAGGTGATTCAGAAAATTTAATAAACAAATATTTAAATGAACTAACTGACAAATATTCGTTTGATAACCTTGCAGATTTTGGAGAACCAGTACGATTTTCGGCATTTGAAGATGAAGTAGAGAATTTAGGTTTAACAACTTTATATAATAATATACCAAAAGCACAACAATCAAAATTAGAGAAACTTCTTAATAAACACAAAAAATTAGAAATAAAAAACCAAGAACTTTATAAACAATTATATTCTATACAGGATGATTCATGAACATAGACTTATGCAAAGCAGAAATTAAACGACACGAGGGCG
>TARA_R110001606_G_scaffold300569_1_pt1 | contig 11915 bp, 12 predicted proteins | sample TARA_R110001606 | Tara Oceans TARA_R110001606 (sample SAMEA4398315) | marine metagenome | biome: Polar Biome; feature: [SRF] surface water layer (ENVO:00010504); material: water (ENVO:00002006), including particulate matter (ENVO:01000060) such as... | depth 5 m
CCTATTGAAATTATTTTTGTAGGTTTGTTTTTCATACTACAAATATAAGTAAAATTTGTGAATTAAACTAACTATTAAGGTAATCGTTTCATCCAACCACTAACATCTTGGACAAACTCCCACATACTTTCTTTTTTAATATTGGTACTTACTTGGTTTAGGTGGTCAACAACCAATCCTAACCTATCGTTAGCCATCCCATGGTTATCTCCTTGGATGTTTGGTCCTCCGTTTCCACCATAACTAACTTGACCTGTTGTAGCGTTAAGACTAACTCCCTCACTTAAATTTTCTTTTTTATTAGAAGAATGTGCTTCTCTTATTTGTTTCTTTTCTTCATTTGAAATACTATAATGTTTTGGGTCTTGTTTATACCCATTAAATTCATGTGATTCCCAAAGTGGATGTTTATAACTCATAGTTCTTTTTATTATAAATAGTGACAAATACGTAAAAATTTTGTATATTATAGTATGTCAACATATAAAGAAATCTATATTACTGGATATAGGAGAAAAGACGGTACTTGGGTAACCCCACATAGTAGAACTGTAAAGGTAAGTGGTTATGGTACTCGGGTTAATTTATTCTCTTATCGTACCATTAATCCATTACAATTATGTATGGACTTTTCAGGTAAAACAAAAACTAACATTAAAAAATAGTAACATGAAAAAAACAATTAAAACTGTATTATTAAAAGACCTTAAGCCAACTACTGAATTAGTTAACGAAATAATAAAAGAAAAAGGTGGAACTGGAATGGAGTTTCAAAGGGAGTTAAACAAATTAATAACCGCTGGGATTCTATTAATGGGTGATGAATCGGACGTTCCTAAATTAAGTGAAGAACAGTTAAAAGACATAGAGTTAGAAGGGGGTAGTATTTTTGATGTTGAGTTGGAGGACTTGGAGGACATTATGAGAGTCGATGGATACCTTCCTAAAGAACACACCTACATTAGAGTATTTAGAGAGAATTACGTGGTAGATGGATGTAAACGATTGTTTGTATTACAGAAGTTATTTAGTGGTAATTATATCGTAGAGGTAGAAGAACTCACACTCTAATTAGACTAACTTAATTTCAACTTTACAGAACTCACCCCAAAAGTCAGAGGCTTTATCGTGATAATACTCCCAAAACCCCCCATCAATTAATTCCATTTGTTCGTCAGTATAGTTACGATAAGAACTTAATTTATTTTGTGCACTTTCTGGGAATAATTCTTTTAATCGGTCATAATCGTCAAGCGAAGCATTTTCATTTACATCGATTAGTACTCTAATATGCCAACAAGAATAACCTCTTTCACCAAAGTTTTCAGATTCATCAAACATATAGTCATATCCAACAGGTTCCACTTTAAATTTGAGGTTGTCAAATCCCATTTCACTAGTAGTTTCCCAACCTTGTTTTGCAAATTCAGTATTTTCAACCCCACCTAACCATTCTATAGCTAATACAGGATACAAAACATCTGATACATTATTAAAAACTGCATCCCTCCCAACACTGTGCATATCAACACCAAAAAGTTTTAATGACTCAAAATCTGCACGACCTATAGAATCCCAAAGTCTAAATAATCTTTCTTTTAGTTTAGGGTTAATATATCCTGTAAAGTATGGGTTAGTGTCTGTAGGTCCTCCTTCCGGATATGAAGAGTGTTCTACAAGTTCTTTTTCCCCTTCCCCAAACTTTACTAAGTCTATTATTTCTTGGTATTGTGGTGAATCTAATAACATTTTATACCCACCAGCGTAAGGTAAAATTTCATTAATCTTTGAAGGGAATTGTCTCACTTTCCTATATAGGACTTTTATTTCTTCTTGTGTTGCTTGGTCTGCGAAAAATGCTACATCTTGTGTGGTCATTCCACCGATTAAATGTAACATACTATATAACCTATTATCTAAACCTTTAGGTAGTTTCTTACTGATAACGTGTCCGTAATATCCCTCTTCTTTTAATATGTCTAAATTGTAGTCCATTATTTATAAATATTTTACATTGCATAAAAAAAGGGAAGACAACTTCCCTTTTTTTTATATGTAATATTTAAATTATCTTTTTCTTCCTTTACCTGTAATATTGTATCTTTTCTTTACTGCTCTTCTTCCAATTCCTGTTGGGAAATTGTAGTCGTAGAAACATGCCTGTAATTTAGGTAAAATTTCAGGTACTAACGTAGGCAATGCTCCTTTTGCTGCAACCACTAACTGAATACATGCAGTTTTGTCTAACTTAGTTTCTCTAACGTCTTTTAAATATTCTAGAGTCTCTTGAGCGTCACTATCGGTAGTAATCTCTTTTTTAATAACTTCAACTTCGTCAGTAGTAACTTCTTCAGAATTTGGGTCTTCATTACCTCCTTTCTCTGTTTCAGTATCAGTTTCTGTAGCTACACCACCAGATACCTCCATACCTTCTGCACTTGCAAAAATTCCTGTAGTGTCTAGTCCTTTTCTTCTCTGGAATGACTCAACTGCCTTTTTAGTGTTAGGCCCATAAACACCATCTGGTTTAGCTCCAATAGCTATTTGTAATTTATAAATTGCCCCATCCTTATCTTTATTTAAATCACCAAGTTTAGCTGTTGCTGTACCATCCAATAAGTCTTCAAAAGTGTAAGTAACTTTTACATATTTTTGTCCACTTCGTTTCGTTGGCCCAGTTGGTGATTTAGTTGCATCTTTAGTCGTATCTTTAGTCGTAGTTGGTTCTGGTGAGTTCGGGTCAATATTTACTGTTTGAGTTTTATCACTGTCGTATATGACATTAAATTGTTCATTAATAAAAGGTGTTTCAAATGTCCAAGCTTCTGTAATTACCTCACAAACAGCTAATTTACCCATTCTTTTAGGATTTAGATTTTGCATAAACCTTCCATTGGAATATATTCGTAATTGTTTGTCACCGAAAACCACGTCTATGTAAGATGCTCCACTTTCGTCAACTCCAAACATTCCAGCTGTTAAAGCTTCTGTCATACAGTCACCGTACTTACCCTTGATGGCATTTATGATAGTAAGTTTATTTTGTTTATCTTTTTCAGGTTGTGTTTCTTTATCTGTAACAAGTCCTTCCATTGCGTCAGTAAAGTCTTTAAGTGTGTCGTATTCTTTCTTGTTATATAAAATAAGAGATTTAGACCTCATAATTTGAGCGACGTACGTCTCAAAGTCACTTTGACTTAATTCCTCATCTAGCCACTCGTATAAGTCCATCCGTCTATCTGATTCTAACCAGAAGTTATAATTCTTAAGTCCAAACGCGTCAGCTACTCTAGCTAGGTCAGTGGATGTACGTAACTGGTTCATTACTTTCGCAATTACCTTTTCAGTCGTACCGAAGTCACTCTCCATAGCTTGTTCTAAAGTTTCAGCGTGTCCTTGTGCAACTTGTTTTGATATAACAGATATATTTCCGGTAATGTCTTCACCCAATTTAATACTTGTATCTTTTAATGATTTAGCTATCTTATCCCAAGTGCCTGGAGATAAAGAACTTCTTAATCTTTTGGCTTCATTTTTAGAACCCCAACTATTGACAGACCATTTCCACAATCCGTAAATTACAAGTCCAGCAACAGCAACTGCAGCTACTGGATTCTCTTTAATGACTTTCTTTTCACTTACTTTATTTTCAAAAAGTACATCATTCTCATTAGACGTTAAACCTCTACTGTAATCCATAAGTCTATGGATTCCCATGATGTCTTCATTAATTTTTTCTTTCTTCTTACTCATAATAGTTTATTTTGTTTTTATTTATTCAATTACCTATAAATACATCTGTTATTATAAAAAGAGAGGGGTTTTTAGTATAAAAACTAATCATAACATTAGATTATACGTAATTACATATATTTTACATGTGATTTATTATATTATATGTTTTCACATATAACTTTAGTTGGGTATTAAGAAACTTTAATAAAAAATTAACGTATACTATAGTACAACACACACACAAAGAAAATAATACCTATTTAACTTTGTAATTTAACCAAAAAACCTTATATTTGTACTATGAAAAAACTAATAACACTACTTATTACAATCGTTTCTCTAACTGTTAACTCACAAGTTATAGACTGGGATAATTTTGATTCTGAAATAGCAGATAAGGTATTATTGGTGGAAATGAATAAATTTAGAGATAGTTTAGGTTTATCTACTTTTGTTTATTCACAATCTCTACACGATAATCTTTCCACATATACAACAGACCAGATGGTTAAGGAAAGAAAAACTCACCACCCAAATAAAAACCATTTGTTAGAGAAAACAAATCTAGAGATGAAAAAAGAATTAATAAGTAAATTAAATCTTAAACTTGCGGAATGGAAAATTAAACTTTTTGGACCTTATGAAGTATGTGTTGCAGCTTTCGTACAGTTACATGGAGAAGGGGGTTTAAGGTACCACTCTAAAACCTACAATCAATTGGCAAAGAACCTTATTAAACACTGGTGTACTTCTAAACCTCACTATAAAACACTTACGGACCCATTTGGTGATATGTCTTCAGGTCAAAAAACGTTGTTTAGTGTTGGGTCAGCTTCAATTCAACTAGGCAAATGTGGATACTCAGGGTACGATAAAATTTACGCTACTTTTCAGATGTATAAGGTATATGAGTATTAAATTTCCTCAAAAGGAACATCAATCTTAGAATAATCAACCATTAGGTACCCTTCATCACTCATTAGTGATGCTTGTGGTACTTCTTGGGCCATTACACCTCTATATCTTCCGGAACCAAATTTCTTATCTTTATAATCAAATTCATAAATGTTAATTCCAGAATTAGATTTACCAACAAGATTTATATTTTCTTTTAATGAAATATCAGAACCCATACTATTATTTTTAGGTCCCGAAAAAGCGTTTTTCAAGAATGCTGGACATTCACTAGTTTTATACCCCCCTCTTGGCTTTTTCTTATTTTTATATTTCTTTCCAAAAGGGTTCCAATTTGGCCATCTAAATGGTGGTATTTTCCACCATGGGTCCCACGACTTAAAGTTAGACTTTATAACCACCTTAAGGTCCCCAACTTTATATAATTTTGGTTCTGGCAGGTCTGTAGCTGGAACATCCGCGATGTATTCTATAGCTACTTGTATTTTAACATATCTAGCTAGTTTATATTGTTCACTTTCTACCGGACCACCCTGTACATAGGCTGGACCAGAAGTTCCATCATTATTCTCACCTTTCCAATCTATTATTGGGGAGTCCGTATCAACACTTAGACTTGTTAATTTTTCCATTACTAATTTTGCTGCGGTATTTGCTCTGTTTTTAGAAAGTTGTTCAAAACTGATACGTTCAGAGACTGGTCTAGTTCCACCATGACCTTGTAATTTTTCCCCTTTGTCGTTAACTCCGTTTGGTACTTGTGAACAAGAAGATGATATGGTAAAAGGCCATGGAATGATTTTATTACAATTTACTAGTTCCTCACCACCACCACTACAAATTTCCGTAGCGACTCTCATTCTTACATCAACACCACCAAATCTTTCAGAAACATTCTTTTGGTTAATTTTGATATTGGTAACCATTTCATCTAATTGAGCAGTTAAAAATGGTGTCGGTGCCCATAAATTATTTTTAAATAATTTTTTGTCCGCATCTGAGGGTATAATATCAACTATAGTTACTACACTATTTACAGGTGCTGGAGCTTGGGTTTCGGTCTTTGTTTTAATATTTTGAGGTCTTAAAACTATCTTTTCTACTCCTCGCTTAACCCAACCAGAACCTATTAACTTATTTCCTTTTCTTTTCCATACCTCATCACTTGTGGCAGCCTTATAATTTCCATCGTAATTTTTATTAACAAACTCACTAATCTTAAACATGACCTCTAGTCTGTCTGCTGGACTAAAGGTAACATCACCTACTTTCTTTTTAGCTCGGGCAATTTGTTTATCTTCTTTTGCTCCATCTTTATTATAATCTGGATTTTCTTCCCAACCTTTCTTTCTAGCCTTCCTTTTACCATAATCGTCATTACTACTATATTGGAATTCTTTTGTAAACTGTTTTTTTGGTAATAGTGTTTCTAGTTTTTCTTGTAATTTTTTTAAGTTAGCGGCTTCTTTAGGGAACCCTTTACCAAATCCTACGAGAGCTTCTTTTTTATTAGCGAATGCCGATGTTTGTTCTTTAACCCACTTATCCCTAACCTCCATTAACTTTTTTATCTTAATCGATATGGGATTTGGTCTTCGGTATTTAAAATATAGACTTTTAGATTCTTTTTCCTCATAGTCTCCAGCTTCAAAATAAGCTTTAGATGTGGTGTCGGTCTTTGCAAGAAAAAGTTCATAAGGTTTACCACCCTCATAAGTTTCAAATTCTCCTGATTCAACACTTGTTTTAAACCCTAACCTTTCTTCATCACTTTTTGTATCCCCTTCTAAGTCAGCCTGTGTTTGTTCATTTAAAAGTATGTGTTCTGTTAAAAACTCTAATTGGTTTCCGTTAATTAATATTTTACTCATAATGGTTTGTTGTTTACAATAAATATAGTATAATTGTCTTATATTTAAATTATAGAATTATGGAAAAATTAAAAACAAAGTACAATAGAAGACGGGCATTAAATTGCACCCTAATAGAAAAAAGTAAAAGTCATCCAGAATACTTTAAATATGATGTCACTGTTGGTGAAAAAGACGGAACCGTCCACACTCAACCAGTTTACGGTAAAGACATGCAAGGTGCATTAAATAGATTAATAAATACAGAACGAACAGTTAAGGTTGAACGAAAACTAGAAACCAATACAGGGCTTATTTTCTTATCATGGTTAGTAGTAATGGGAGCTCCAGCTATATTTTTTGGTGCTCAAAATACACCATACTACTTAGCAGCTACATTTGGAAGTATTGCTATGATAATGGTAGTGGCAACTTTATGGTACAATTATATTAATAAAAGTTGAAAAGTTTTCTATAATATAATAGCTTTTTTATAATTTAATAATATATATAAATAGCAGCTAGCTTTTTAAATAAGCTATTAAATTACTAAAGGCATTATTGCCTTTTTTTTTTATTCCTAATCTTTCTGTATTCTCCATCAAACTTAACACTTAAAAATTTTGTTATTTACAATAACTTTTTTATCTTTGTAGTATAGGAATGAATAAAAATCCCAGGGTTAAATTGTAACTACAAAGATAAAATCTACGTATACTATAATACACCAAATAACTAACCAAATAAATTAAATGAAAACAATAACACTATCCATATTAACTATTATCATAGCTTTCCTTACTCCGTACAGTACAGAAATGGAAGTAGTCTTTAAAAATAAAGGAGTGGTAATATCCACTAATTCGTCATATGAAGTATTGGAGTTTAATCCAAAACATTTCGAATTCGGAGTATGTGAAGGTAAACCAACCAATACCGATTTTTACATAAACTCCAATTTCTTTTATGAAGGAGGTAAGCCTATGGGGATGGTCGTTATAGACGGTAAGAAAAAATACGGTAAACGAAAGAGTGGGGGGTTTTTTTATGTGAAAAACGGAAAACCTTATGTACGTAGTAAGTATTGTCCTTCTTATACTGATTATTGTTCTCAGTCTGTTTTCTGGGCAATTGATAACGGAGTATTTAACACTTTCGCACTTACAGAAAATCACGCTAAACTAAAAAGATTTCGTACTTTAATAGGTGAGAATAAAAAAGGTGAGATAATTCTTATAATTTCCAAAATAAGACTAGATGTGGAAACTATCTTAACTTTTAGTAAAAAATATAATTTAGTGGACGCTGTATTTTGTGACGGTGGTACTTCGGTCGATTACTATTTTAATAATGGGGGACACACCTCCACCTTCAAGTCTGTAAACGATAACTTAAAGACTATCTTAGGTATTGACCAACCACCCATTTACATTAGTGGCAATCTTAAGTAAGACAAGTTACTAGTTTTGCTCTTTTTACTACCTCCTCTAAATACCCTATAGATGTTAATGTTCCTTCACCTTTAGCAAATCCTAAGTTAGGGAAATACCCAGGTACCCATGTGCCAGTCTTAACTTTCACAGGTGGTTTGTCTTTAAAAGGTTTGTATAGACCATTAGGACTATCACAGGGAGCGTTATATTTGGCATCACTAGTTTTACAATATTTTTTAATTTTCTCTTGTCCCATATTATGTGCTATTATAGCTAAATCCATCGACACACTCCCAGTACCATCAATATTCTTTATTTTGCCTTGATTTACAGCTATGGGATTGATTGATGGTGTGTCAGTTAAACCTCTTTTTATTGCTAACTTATAATCCGTACTTATTCTATAAAATGCCCCCAATAATGATTCAAAAAGTTTACCTACATTATCGTAGTCACCCACCTTGTCATCTAAACCATATTTTTTCCATGCTCCTTGTGTAAACTGTGCTGGTCCTAAACTTAATCCCTGACCATACAAACCCTCAAAAGTGTCCATAACCCAAGACCCACCAGGAAGATTTCTAGTTACTAACGATATCTTATCCTGTACACTCCCTAATCCGTAGTCTGTCTCCCTTCCTAGGATTCCAACAGCGTATTTAAGAATGGTGAAAAATATTTTATCATCAGTAATACCAGCTATTTTTTTAATCTTCTTTTTTTGTTTAAGAACTGCATTAACAGTAGCCGCAATTTCTTTATTAGGAAGACACGCACTCAACTTGGCGACTCTGGCCAATGTTTTTTCTAAGTCTATTGGCTTGAATTGTTCGGGTATTAGGGACTCTAACTGGGATTCTGTAATTATTATTTTCATGTTTTTCTAGTTTCCAATGTATTTTTTATATAAATAATCAAAATATCCAACTGTGGTTTGTTCAACCTCATCATACTTCTGATTTACTACGACTTCTTCCCCAGATGTTCCCTTACCTCTTTTTGCCCATACTATTGCAGTACCGTCTTTACTAAGTTCTTTTAAAGGGGTAGCATAAACATTTCCATAAACATTATGGAATATTATTGGTTCACCGTTATTTTTCGCACCGACATAACCTAAGTGTGTATTCAATCCAGGGCCCTTACCTCCAGTTAAAGTTTTTCCAATTTGAAACTCTACGTTTTGTCCTAAATCTTTAGGTCTCCATTCAGTACCATCTTTTTTAACCATAAAGGGACCATCACCTAATTTAGCACCCGTACCATTATTGTCATATCCTGTCATTCCTTCGAAAAAAGCTGAGGAGTGCATATCAGATTTGTCGTAATATAACCCAACAACATCATCTATTTCTAAACTAGAAAACTTACTTTGATTTGGGACAAAAGATTTGGCAATGTTTTTTGCCTCATTATCAAAAGAATCCTGTTTACTATTTAGTGTTCCTGGGCTTTTATTTATTTTATTAAAAAGTTGTTCTATTTCATTCTTCTTTTTCCCCATACCACTTAAAAAAGCTGAGTACACTAAAGGGTCGTTGTGTCTATGGGCGTGCCATGCATTTCCTTGGTATTCCCCTAACTCCTGACGTACGTATGCTGCACACCCCAATTTCTTATCACATTGATAAACTATACCCTCCTTGGTTGGGTCGAAGGTAGGCATTTGATTTAGGGTTAGTGTGCTTGAAAGTTCTAAATTAGGAAACTTCAAATTTTCTGCATCAGTTTCAGTTGCTACATCACCATCTTTCACATACTCTTCCCCCGATTCTATCGCCTTTGCTTGTTTAACACCAATTCGTTTTCCATCTTTTTCAGCGTAGATAAAAGCATCTGGAAAAATATCACGAATCGCCCATAGCCCCAGCTGTAATTTACCTAGATACGATGTCCATGATTGTTTAATAACGTATCTATATAAACTTCCTTTATACTGAATTTTTTTGATGGGCATATCTAACTGTTTCGCTTTCGCTAAAAAATCCGCGGGTGTCTTTTCACTAAACACACCCAACTGTACGTGGTACTTAATTCCGTGGTTACGATTTGATTTGGATTCTACAACTAAATCACCATAAACATTTTTACTTGTTTGGTGTAAATTTAAGATTCTATTTTTTTCTTGTTCTGTTATTCTATTTTTCATACTATTAAGATATGGTTTGGTGTAAATCTTCTTGTTCTTCCGTAGACATTTCATTAAACGCGGTCTCTCCTTCTTTGGAACTTATAAATTCAGCAAATTTGTTATTCATGTCTTCTTCTGACATACTACCCAATACTTCAGACGTAGCACCAGCACCTAATAACCAACCACTAAACTTGGCATACAATTTAGTTCTACCTAAAAGTCCTCTTCTTTGCATTTTTGTTAGAATCCCACCAGACTTACTAAACACTCTGACTTTATTTCCTTGGGCTAAAGCTGTTGACGCTCCCTTAAATACCTTACTATAAGTTCCTATATCTTTACCGACTTTACTAAATGGTTTAAATCCAAAAATTCCAAAGCTAGATATCTTCTTACCTAAACCACTTAAGAATTTTCCAACCGAACTACTTCCCATCCATTTGGTGAATGTTACGGCTTCTGGACCTAATTTGGTAGCTTCTGCTGCTACTTTAGTTGCACTACCAGCTTTAATCGCTGCATTCATTCCTTTATATGCTCCTTTACCTGTTTTTAATAATGCGACAACTGGTTTAGCTACCACATCTCCAGCGTAGGGGATAATAGAAACTAAACTTAAAAACCCAAAAAATACTTCACCCTGTCTAAAATATGAGATTGAATTAATAAGGTCCGCGGCTCCTGTTGGGTCTACGATACCTACAAAATCTAATAATGTATTATACCACTTATATTCCTTTAGTAGTTGTTTTTTATTTGACTCTATAATAATCTTTTTCCCGTGGGTACTAGACTCCAATAAGGAATCAACTTGTTCTTGGGTTATAAGTATGTCGGACATAATATGGTTTTTATATAAATACCAATAAAAGTACTATAAAACTATTTTGATGTTTCAAATATATTTTCTTACAATTATAGTACGTTAAAAACATAAAATTAAATAACACAAATAATAAAATATGATTAAATCAGAATTTGAAAAATACGCCACAGGACATCTAAATGTGAACTCAATGGCATTACACGATTACCAAAATAGCATGACCCCATATATTTTAGAAGAACGAGAAATGAGAGCCACTCAGATGGACATCTTTTCTAGGTTAATGATGGATAGAATATTGTGGATAGCTGGACCAATAACTGAGATGACTGGAATCATAGTCCAAGCACAGTTAATGTTTTTATCTAACTCAGACGATAAAGATATAACAATGCATATAGATTCCCCGGGTGGTTCCGTTAAAGCTGGTTTAGGTATTATAGACGTTATGGAATATATTAAAAGTGATATTAGAACAATCAACACTGGTATGGCGGCATCTATGGGTTCTGTATTGTTAGGTGCGGGAACAAAAGGTAAAAGGTCCTCACTTAGATTCAGTAGAACCATGTTACACCAATCCAGTGGAGGTGCTGTCGGTAACATTCAAGACGCTAGGATTTCCATGGTAGAATGGGAAAAAATAAATGAAACGTTATTTTCTTTACTGGGTAGGTACTGTAAAAAAACGGCTAGTAAGGTTGCTAAAGATGCTTCTAGAGATTTGTGGTTGGATGCTGACGCATCTTTAAAGTATGGTATAATTGACGAAATTATTTTGAAACAATAATTCTATCTTAACAGCTTGAGAATAATATTGATTCTTTTTCTCTACGTGAATAATTATTTACCCAAGTACCGTCCTCTTTTCTTTGTTGGGGTGGATTCCATGTTTTTATTGCGGTAGAAGCGTCATCCCATCTACCGAACTTAACATCTTGTATCCAAGGACTGGTCCTAACATTTTCACATCCTGAATTAAAAACTAATGACACCATAGCGTTGTACATACATTGGTCCAT
>TARA_R110001606_G_scaffold16498_1_pt1 | contig 11898 bp, 12 predicted proteins | sample TARA_R110001606 | Tara Oceans TARA_R110001606 (sample SAMEA4398315) | marine metagenome | biome: Polar Biome; feature: [SRF] surface water layer (ENVO:00010504); material: water (ENVO:00002006), including particulate matter (ENVO:01000060) such as... | depth 5 m
GATGTGTGAGCTTGAGCACGTGCCCACTGGCTAGCTCAACGACCACCATACTTGAGTTTGGCGTCTGTTGTTTAGTATTGCGCATGACAGTATTGGAGCTGGACTGAGTCGTGATGGGTAAAAACTTGGTCTCTCCAGGGGTATCTTGTGTCGCCATCACAGGGTGGTTGCTTGCTACTTTTACCCATCTTGCGTTACCAAGTTTATATTCGCGACACCAGCGAAAAACTTGGTTGTTATTGATGTGGTGCTTTTGTGCAATTTGGGCAGTTGATAACTGATTGGCTAATGCCTCATTTACGACCTCTAATTTATATTGAGGCGAGAAGATCCGGCGACTAGTGTGATGAATAATATCTGACATCGGTCATATCCTGGCTGATAAAGTGGATAGGATGCCTTAAGGATAATTAAATAAAAGATGTAGTGGCCGTACGGTTACGCAAAACCTGAAAAGGATGGCCCAGCTATGTACCTAAAAGTCCATATTGGCAGGATTTACGGAGTGAGAATATAAAATCAGGAGCTAATCTGAACTGAATCGATAATCAAATCCGTCATTCAAGTGGCTTTGCGATGCTAGGCAAAGAGATTGCTCCCTGCCTGACGAGTTTTTCAACAGTATCTGCCGTTCTCAGACACTGACCTGTGAGAGCAATGGTACGATCAGATCACGCTCAAGGATCTAGAATGTCAGATTGAGTAGCAGCTAATACAATTTACGTTTAATGTGTGACAACATGAATTGTCTGTCTGAAAAGTTCACTTCACAGTAATTCACTAATCTGGAAGCCTTATTCAGATTTAATGCCGTTTGAAGACTCCGGCCTGTATTAAATTGAATTAACTTCGAAACTGTAAGATCAGGTCGAGCTCTACCTTTTCCCTCTTTTTGAAAAACAGCGACCAAATCTAATCCGAAGGTTCTGTAGAAGGCAATTCGGCTGCACGCAAATTACTAAGCATTTTCAGCAAGAATGTTCGCAGAATATCGGTCTCGTCACTAGACATGTCCCGAACAGCAATAGTGTTCACTTCTTCTGCAAGTGGTTCCAATACACCCCTTAGAGATCTCCCTCTATCGGTAAGATGGACTAGCATCCTAGGCTTGCCTTCGACTATCGGGCGCAACTCAACTAGGTCAGCAACCACCATTCGTTTTACCACGGAATTAGTGGTGGGACCGGATAACCCCACGCGTTCACTAAGATCTCTCTGTGAAACGCCATCCTCTTCCCAGAGCTCTCGAAGATACGCCCAGAAGCCGTGATTCACTCCGTAAGGTTGTATCCTTTCTTCGAGACAATTCTGGAAATCACGAGCCAACTGACGAACGATATGTGCAAGTCGCTCATCGACTAATCTTTCATAACTATTAGGAGAGCTGTAATCCATAGGTGCTAAACAACCAAAATGATATTTATCTTAAGCTAGGAGCCTGTTGAGTATACTTACCATCTTCTCCAGACTCCTCGTTCGCGACTAAACAAATCTCATTGATAAATCGATCGCTTTGACATTCTTAGTGACGTCGCCAACCGAAATATAATCAACGCCAGTCTCCGCGATTGCAGTAATTGTTTCGAGATTAACACCACCAGACGCTTCCAAGGGAACCTTTCCGGCGGCTAGATGCACGGCTTGAATCAAATTCGCTCGATCAAAGTTGTCTAACATGATGATATCAGCTTTAGCATCAAGCCCTTGTTGAACCTCAGCTAGAGTTTCAGCTTCTACCTCGATTTTGATAGCAGGATGAAGCCTACGAGCATTTTCTACTGCGGCAGAAATCGAGCCAGCAGCCATAATATGGTTCTCTTTGATCAGCACTTGGTCAAAGAGGCCGATTCGATGATTCTTTCCTCCTCCGCAAACCACAGCATATTTCTGAGCTGTACGGAGACCAGGAATAGTTTTTCGAGTATCGAGTAGTTTGCAGTTCGTGTGTTGAATTTTTTCGACGTATGTATTGGTTTGCGTAGCCGTTGCTGACAATAACTGAAGAAAGTTCAATGCAGTTCGCTCAGCTGTTACAAGAGATTTTGCCGGTCCTTCAACCTCACAGAGAAGGTCTTCAGCCTTAACTTTATTACCATCAGAAAAGAACCAACTGACTACAATAGTGTCATCTACCTGACGAAACACTTCCTCGAACCAGGCGCACCCACACAGTACAGCATCTTCTCGACTGATTATTCGTGCTTTTGCCGGCGCGTTCGTAGAAATCAAATCCGCAGATACGTCCCCGCTGCCAACATCTTCCAAAAGTGCAAGCTTAACGGTATCTGCCAAATCACTTGGTAAAGTCATCAAAAACCTCAATGCAATGTCATAAAACCCAAAGGGAAACTACGAGTGATCCACCTTCCGAAGCCCATCATCACTTATCGATGAAAAGCCCCTTCTAAAAATCATTCAAAAATCAATCTAGCTAATAATAAAACGGATTAACCCATCTGCCAGAAAAGCATTCTTTCGAATTGGGTAGGACCTCTAACGAAGTCTGATTCGGTGATTATTATAAACCAAACCCTTTACATGATAGCGATATATCTCTAAATTTTCAATAATAATTAGCCTTCTAATAAAGTAATCCTCCCTTTTTTAGCAGGTGCTAAAAGTAGAAGTTGAGTTAGGGAAACTACGATTAAGAAGTTGCGAAACACTCAACCTCTCTTTTTTCAAATAAAAAAACACTGGGTTCCTTCTGTTTTGATGCTTTTCACCACTAAACAAGCTTATCTAGCCTTGTTTAGTGGATTTTGAACGGATTAACCCCTTGCTGCCCGTATCATCTGGTCAACTCTAAACACATTAGCTAAGGCAAACAGCATCGCCAGTTTGTTGTCGTTTTTCGCCAGCCCTCGATAGATCACTTTCCTAAAACCAAACTGACGCTTTATGAACCGAAGTGGGTGTTCTACTTTTGCTCTGATACTGGCTTTGATGTATTCCGTTCGGATAGGTTGCTTGTTTATTCTTGGATGTTTCTTGAAAAGGCGCAGCTTGTTATAGAACAAAATTATAGCGTCGCAGAAGCGGCTGAAGCGATGGGGGTGGGCAAATCCACCATGGATAAATGGGTGAGACAACTCCGCTCAGAGATCCGTGGCGAAGCCCCTAAAGCAACACCAATGACAGATGAGCAGCGTCGAATTCGTGAATTAGAAAAGCAAGTTAAACGCCTTGAAATGGAAAAAGACATTCTAAAAAAGGCTTCAGCTCTCTTGATGTCAGACGAGCTGAAAGGCTTGCGTTAATTCAGCGACTGCAAGAGAGCTTTCCCGTTGATCATCTATGTCAGCTATTCAGTATTCACAGAAGTAGCTACAGGTATTGGCGTGATAAAGCGGTCGGTCAAACACCTGCTCGTATTATACTCAAAGAAAAAGTTCGAGCCGCTTTTGAAGTGAGTGAGGGCTCTGCGGGAGCGAGAACGATCGCAGCGATGGTCACTCAGGGCGGTACAAGCTTAAGTCGGTATGTCGCAAGTAACTTAATGCGCGAACTTGCTTTGCTTAGCTGTCAACAACCTAAACACCGCTATAAACGGGCAAAGCAAGAAAGTTTAGTTGTGCCGAATCTTCTAGCTCGACAGTTCAAAGTGGGCTCTCCTAACAAGGTTTGGTGTGGCGATATCACCTATGTTTGGACAGGAAGCCGTTGGTCTTATTTAGCAGTTGTGATGGATTTATACGCTAGAAAGCCTGTTGGCTGGGCGATGTCTTTGAGTCCGGATTGTGAGCTCATTAGTAAGGCGCTTATTATGGCTTATGAATTAAGAGGAAAACCTAAGGGAGTAATGTTTCATTCCGATCAAGGCAGTCACTTATAACTCGTCAGATAACGAGAAAATGTAACTAGCTAGGGCGGCGTCATTAAAATGAGAAGAGGTAATGTTGACAGCGATAGGAAGTACTTTTCTCTTGTCATTAAGGCAACGACGTAAGCAGTTAAATACTGTTTTATAATAACTATTATCATTACCTGATTTTAATATCAGCTTACACGAAGCATCTTAGGTTAATAATAGTGGTTCATTTGGCTATCTATTACAGATTGCTAGACGTACTATCAGCGACGGTAGTGGTATGTGTACAGCAACTACCTCAAGTACCAAGCAAAATTTGTAAATAGTTAATGAGGAAATAATGACAACAAGACCTGATATAACGATCTCTTCGTTGGATTTGAAGAGAGTAGAAGACCTAATTGATTCGCTTCCTAAAGCGGATATCGCTGGTGTGAGTGAACTAGAAGAAGAGCTTACACGCGCAACGATTGTTGCTCCTAAAGATGTTCCAGACAATATTATCACCATGAACTCAACGGTTAAGTTTATTGTTGAAGCTACAAATAAAGAGTTTGAATTGACGTTGGTGTATCCAAAAAACATGGAATCGAATGGAACAACTATTTCAATTTTAGCGCCTGTGGGTAGCGCATTGCTTGGTCTTTCTATTGGTGATGAGATTGAATGGCCGAAACCCGGTGGTGGAAATTTAAAGATTAAAATCATACAAGTGACGTTCCAACCTGAAAGGGCTGGTGAATATCAACTGTAGTTGACGTTGTAAAAAAGTTTTGGCGATACCCGTTATTGTAAGTATGTAAAAAATTATACATGTGAAACTTTTTTCTTACACATCGTTATCATTCCCGCTGGTCAGATGCTTCAATATCATAGTGAATCAAGCTCTATTGATTAATCAGAGAAATCCTGATGGCGTTGATCCAGCCGCTTTTCAAAAATACTTTGTTCAATTTGGCCGATTCACTGCGGGTACTGCTATCCACTACTCGCAATCAGACTTAGTATCCTCAGGAAAACATCAAGACTTAGCAACAGGACAAACCATTGGTATGCGTTTTCATTCTGCTAAAGTGACTCGCCATGCTGACGCAAAACCTATGCATCTTGGACATAGTATAAAAGCTGATGGTCGTTGGCATATCCTCGCCTTTGCTGGAGAGCAAAGCTTTATGGATAATAACTGCCAAGTTAAAGCACTATGTGAATTTCTACAAAATAATCCGTTATCCCCTATTCAGCGTTTCACACCAAATGGTGCGGATATAGATGAAATGATCACCGTACAAGCGGTTTTCCAAGCATCTCATCGAGAGGTTGAAGTAGACGATATCCATCCGCTTTTACAACCCTCGAAAGATCGCTATGGTTTAACGGATTATGAGAAAGTCTACAGCGCTATTTGTGAAGGCACTTCTTTCTATGACAAACGTGGAATTGATAAGGAGAACGGCTGCATTATTATTGTGAGACCAGATCAATATGTTGCTGATGTTTTGCCGCTAAACGATCATGACGAATTAACAAAATTTTTTGAAGCTGTCCTGAATCCAGTTTCTTAAACATTAACGCCCACTCCTCTCGTTGCCAAACGAGAGGAGTGGTAGCTGATACAGTTGTCAGAGTGTTTATTTAGTATTAATACTACATACGACAAACTCGTTTCCTTCCGAGACTTTGAGTAAAAAGGCCCAATTACGACGACTGCAAGTCGATCCCATGAACTCAACCTATTCGAATACAGAAAAAGGAAATATGCCTGTATTTCTACTTCTTTTGATATTCATTTTTGATATAGTTGTAAAAAAATAGGAAGCCACATGGAAATCAACATTCCCAATTTACGACACTTACGCGTTTTTCTTGCTGTTGCTGAATTTAAAAGCATCACCCGTGCTTCTGAGCGTATTTTTTTATCCCAACCCGCCATTACACAAGCTATCGCAAAATTAGAAAGTGTATTGGGCGCAGCTTTATTTGAACGGCATTCAGATGGTATGTACCTAACCGACTCAGGTGAAGTCTGGCAAAAACGTGTCGCCAGAGCGGTTGATCACATCCAACAAGCTACTCAAGAGATTGTGAAAGACACGACAATTAAAGAGCGCTCTCCGAAAAATCTTATTGCCCTTATTAGTACCACGCAATTACGAGCTCTTATTGCGGTCAGTGAATCGCAAAATTTCAGTATCGCAAGCCGCCAATTGGGCGTGTCTCAGTCTTCTGTTCATCGTGCAGCACGGGATCTTGAAAGGTTATTGGGAGTGATACTTTTCGAAAAAAACAGCTTGGGAATTAGTACTACCAAAGCCGCTAAAACCTTATCGAAAGCCACGAAACTAGCTTTTAGTGAACTACGCCAAGGTATATACGAAATTAACGCGCTGCAATTTAAAGACGTCAGCACCATCACTATTGGCAGTATGCCATTGGCACGCATGACTATTTTGCCCAAATCCATTTTACAATTTAACGAACGCCATCCAGACGTTAATATAAACGTTACAGAGGGCGCTTATATCGATTTATTGCATCACCTGCGTCAGGGAGACATAGACATTATCTTAGGTGCATTACGCCACCCAACACCAGCTGATGATGTGGTGCAAGAGGAATTATGGTCACCACCATTGTCTATAGTTGGGCGAAAAAACCATCCGCTTACAAAGAAAGCACAAATCTGTGTTCAAGATCTAGCTCAGTATGCTTGGGTGGTACCTACAAAAAGTACCCCCACTAGACAGGCCTTTGAGGCATTGTTCCAAGACGTCAATGTTGCTTTGCCAACGCGACTAGTGGAATCAAGTTCACAGGTATTGATTCGTGAATTACTCCTCGAAAGTGATCGACTTACACTTATCTCAGCTCATCAGGTTGAGCGAGAAATTAATATTGAATTGCTCACGGTATTAGATTTTCCGCTTGAACATACTCGTCGTCCAATTGGGCTTTGCGTCCGAAAAAGCTGGCTTCCCACGGTGACACAATCTCATTTTCTTAGCGTACTACGAAAAATATCTGAACACTTTCGTTAACAATGAGCTTAGTCTTGTTGCGAAAACTGAATAGCTTATGCGGTTTATGGATTATCCCCTTCAGATATCAAATGCTAGATTTGTAGTTAATATATATTTGGGTATGACCCCATTCGCACTCGCATAGTTAGGAGTAGATTAATGAGAATTTGTATCGCTGGCGCCTCTGGTGCTTTTGGAATGAAACACATGGACGCCATTGCAGCAATAGACGGCGCAAAGGTGGTATCTGTGGTTGGCACAAAAATTGATGCCATCAAGACATTTGCCCAGGAGCGTGGTGTTCCTCACTACACAACGGATTTGGCTGAAAGCCTCGCCCGTGACGATGTTGACGCAGTGATTTTAGCAACACCTACACAAATGCACGCGGCACAAACGATTCAATGTCTTGAAGCCGGCAAGCACGTAATGTCTGAAATTCCCATGGCTGATACCATTGAAGATGCTCGCAATGTGGTCGCTGCGCACAAGAAAACAAATCTAGTCGCCATGGCTGGTCACACTCGCCGCTTTAACCCATCGCACCAATGGATTCGTAATAAAATTGAAGCGGGTGAATTGACTGTACAACAAATGGACGTGCAGACTTATTTCTTCCGACGTTCCAACAAAAATGCTCTTGGTAAAGCTCGTTCCTGGACAGACCACCTTCTGTGGCATCATGCATGCCACACAGTAGATTTGTTTCAATATCAAACTGGTGAAACCGCCAGTAAAGTTCAAGCTATGCAAGGCCCTATCCATCCAGAGCTAGGCATTGCAATGGACATGAGCATTGGTATGAAGGTACCTAATGGTGCAATTTGCACCTTGTCGCTGTCTTTTAACAACGATGGTCCTTTTGGTACTTTTTTCCGCTATATTTGCGACAATGGAACTTACTTGGCTCGTTACGATGATTTGTACGATGGCAACGACAATAAGATTGACTTGTCCGGCGTTGCTGTATCGAACAACGGTATTGAATTGCAAGACCGTGAATTTATCAATGCAATCAAAGAAGGTCGTACACCAAACGCTTGTGTCTCTCAGGCGATTGAAGCAATGGAAACCTTGCATCGCCTAGAAGAATGCTTAGAAGCCTAAGTCACTCTGCTCTGCCGTGATGAAACACTACTCAAACAGGGAGCCTAGGCTCCCTGTTTTTTATGAAGGATTTTTTAATGTCAGCACAATCACTGTTTACTCATCCACATATTGGCCTTGGTTGCATGAACGTATCTCACGCATACGGTATGCCACTGGAAGAAAACCAAGCTATTGAAGCACTTCAAGCGGCTTTTGAGATGGGCTATCGCCATTTTGATACAGCGACTTTATATGGTGGAGGCAATAACGAATTACTTGTAGGCAAGGCTCTAAAGGATCATCGCAATGAGTTTTTCCTAGCCAGCAAATGCGGTATGGCCATGGTCAATGGCAAAAAAGAAATCAATGGTCGCCCAGATAATCTGCGTAAGCAATGCGAAGATAGCCTAAAACGGCTACAAACTGACCACATTGATTTGTATTATTTGCACCGTTTAGACCCTAATGTGCCTATCGAAGAAAGCGCTGGTACACTCGGTGATTTGGTCAAAGAAGGCAAAATCGGTAATGTGGGGTTATCTGAAGTGTCAGCTGATACGCTGATTCGTGCGCATGTTGAAACGCCTATCAAAGCCATTCAATCGGAATATTCTTTGTGGACTCGCAATCCAGAAATCGCTGTATTAGAAACTTGCCAGAAACTGGGTACCACCTTTGTGGCCTTTAGCCCCTTGGCGCGTGGCTTTTTAACCGGTGTATTAAAAGACATTACCGAATTAGACGCCAAAGACATCCGTAATAACATGCCTCGTTTTCATGCTGAGCATTACCCAAATAACTTAGCATTATTAAATGATTATCTTGCTCTAGCCAAAGACATTGGCTGCACTCCAGCACAGCTTGCCTTAGCGTGGTTGCGTGCCAAAGACGACAACATCGTCTCCATCCCTGGCACACGCTCAGTGCAACACATGCAAGATAACCTTGCCGCAACTCAACTCACATTGGACGCGAAACAAATTGGCTTGCTGGACGAAATGATTAATCAAAATAACGTACACGGCACCCGTTACACCGCAGCTCAACAAGCAGAAATCGACACCGAAGAGTTTTAAATTCACCAAAAAAGGCGAGCCCACCAAAATGAGCTCGCCTTGTAAAATCCCTTTGTAGCACTGTTTTGCTAAGAGTTAACTCTCTGGCATTTCGTGTTCCAGCAGCATTAACCCTGAACCTGTATTGGAAATAGGGGCGTGGTAGTTACGGTGTAATTCTGTCACTTTACCTAATAAGGTACCGCGCATGGCGATGTGCATATTGAGTTCAACGGCTTGAGCGCCACCTTGCTCTACAAGATCTATGTTGGTGTATTTGGTGAGTGCTTCTGGGTCGTTGACTAATTTGTCTAGGCAGTCAATGTCGAAGGCGCGGTTGATAAAGCCTGCACGTTCTCCGTCGAGCTGATGAGACATGCCTCCGGTACCAAACACCACCACATTAATGTCTTTCTCATAGGACTGTACAGCACGGCCAATGGCTTGCCCCAAAGCATAAGTTCGCCAAGGCTGAGCCATTGGGTACTGCTCGCAGTTGATGCACACGGGAATGACTTTTACATGGCCATATTGGTGACCTGGCCACATCAAATTTAGCGGAACAGTTAAGCCGTGATCCACCTTCATTTCTTGGCAGATTGTCATGTCAAAACCTTCGTCAACGATGCTATTGGCGATATGCCAAGATAAATCCGATTCGCCTGTTACCGGCGGTATAGTCGGAATGCCCCACCCTTCGTCGGCATTGTGGTATTCATCCGCTACACCTATAGCAAAAGTAGGTTTTTTGTCGATGAAGAACTCTAAGCCATGGTCGTTGTAAAACAAAATAATGACGTCGGGTTTCTTCTCATTTAGCCAGTCACGCACAGGCGGATACGCATCGAAAAAAGGTTTCCAATAAGGGGTTTGCTCTAACCCATTTGCCATAGCGTTAGCGATTGCTGGGATATGAGACGTAGTGACAGCTCCTATTATGTTCGCCATTAGATTTCTCCTCGTCCGTTTTTCTCAAGCATTGCTTTAAACTCATCAGTACTCATGCCTGTTTGCAACCCACCGATGTCCTGCATGTTCAGCTTTAATAAACCAGCGAATTTTGCTAAGTAATAAATACTGCCACCTTCTCGTAACAAGGCAATTATGTCTTTGTTATGAATGGCGTCTTTTTGTGCGGCACTAAGTTTAAACTTGTCACAATAAGCATTAGGGTCGGTATTAAATTCGTCACGGGCAACTTGTTCGTTAAACGTGTAGCACATTTTATTTAGGCCGTAGCCTTTCTTGGCCATTTGCCCATCAAAAAGATAGGTGCCCTGAAATTGGCGGTCTGTGTAATTACTAGCCATATGGTAACCTCTTATATATTTTGTTGGGATGATACTAAGCCCAATACAAACGCATCGGATTGTCCACCAGCAAAGCTTGTTGTAACTCTGATGTTGGGGCAATATGAGGAATCACGTCCACAAGATGGCCATCATTTGGTGCCTCAACTTTCATGTTTGGGTGCGGCCAATCTGTGCCCCATAAAACGCGATTCGGAAACTGCTCGACTAAAGTACGAGCGAACGGATACACGTCGGAGTAATCAGGTGCGTGTTTGGTTAAACGCTCAGGGCAGCTCACCTTACACCAGACGTTGTCGTTGTCGGCCATAAAGTCTACAAAGCGTTTGAAATCTGGGTGGTCAACACCATTTTTCACATTAGGTGTACCCATGTGATCGACTACTATGGTGGTGTTAAGTGCCTTTAAGAAAGGTATTAATTCTTCTAATTCTGCGGCTTCAAAATACACCACAATGTGCCAACCAAAGGGGCGAATCTTATCTGCAATGGAGAAAAATACTTCTTTAGGGGTGCTATCAACTAGACGTTTTACAAAGTTAAAACGTACGCCACGAACACCTGCGGCGTGCATTTTTTTGATGTCTTCGTGGGTGATGGTGTCGTCCACAAAAGCCACACCGCGGGCCAAATCCCCTGCACTTTCTAACGCATCAATGAGCGCAGAGTTGTCAGTACTGTGACAAGATGCTTGTACAATAACATTACGTGAGAACCCCAAGTGATCACGCAAAGCGAACAGCTGCTCTTTTGACGCATCACAAGGGGTGTACTTGCGTTTTGGGTGGTAGGGGAATTTATCCGCTGGGCCAAAGACATGGCAGTGTGCATCTACCGCACCGGCAGGTGCTTTAAACGTCGGCTTGCTTGGCGTTGGGTGAAAAGGAATGTAGTTTTTGTCCATCATCTTCAAATACCTATTTTATAATTCGTTACTGTGAGCAAATACTTGTCCATCAAACAGTTTACGAGCGGTGCGTAAAATCGCTGCGGAACCCACTTCGCCTTGGTCATTTTGATCTAATATTACCGTCATTGCGCCAATAGGATGTTCTACATCCAAAGTCATTCGTGCACTTGCCTGATAACTGGCGACATCGTTTGCAGGCGAGCCTTTTAATACCGCGGCCGTTGCCACACTGACGGCACCCAAAACACCAATTGAGGCATGACAACGATGGGGAATAAAAGTACGAGTAGATAGCGCCCCACCGTTTGTGGAAGTACTCACCATGGTCATTTTCGGTACCGATTTGTCTTTCACGTTCCCCAGATTCATCATTGGACCAACTTGTAAACGAATCGACTCTAACTTAGCCCGTAATAAGTCATTGGCTTCCAGTTCTTCGCGAGACTCCAGACCTGTGATGCCCATATCCGTCGCGCGCATAATTACAACAGGCATGCCATTATCAATGCAGGTTACTTCAACACCATCGATCACATCGACAACACTACCTGTCGGTAGCAATGAGCCACAACTAGACCCAGCTGTGTCTTGGAATACAATCGGCACCGCCGCTGAAAACCCCGGAACGCCATCAATACGAGCATCGCCTTCGTACTGTACTTCACCATCTTTGACTAACACTCGTGCAACAGCAATTTGGCCAGTA
>TARA_R110001606_G_scaffold397294_2_pt1 | contig 11894 bp, 9 predicted proteins | sample TARA_R110001606 | Tara Oceans TARA_R110001606 (sample SAMEA4398315) | marine metagenome | biome: Polar Biome; feature: [SRF] surface water layer (ENVO:00010504); material: water (ENVO:00002006), including particulate matter (ENVO:01000060) such as... | depth 5 m
TACACAAGCGACAAGCTCGGCCCTTCGGGAGAGGGGCTATATAAGGCGGGAAATTATACACTTTGCCTCTAACCCTTGGTGTGGCTTGCTTTCAGCCAGTTGTGAACTGTCATCCGTGTCACGCCAAAATGCTTGGCAATTTCAGTTATCTTCATGCCTTCTTGACGCATTAAAACAGCCTGAGCTTTCTCTTTATCACCTTTGTGACGTGACGCATATCGAGCATCTTCCCTTTCTTGTCTGCGAGCTTCTCTCACATCAGCAGGGATGATCGCTCTTAATTTCGGTATAAGATCAGGCGTAACAAACTCGCTCATCTTTTCAAGTAGCGTTTCACGTCGATAGTGATAACGCGCGTCACGCTCCTGCCCGTTCCATTTAATAGTTTTACCTTCTGCAGATAAATGAGCGCGCTCAATCGCCGATGACATGCCTCTGAGTGTTTCCTTTACATCATCTGCATGCAAGTATTGACTTGCTGTGAATGCGATTTCGCTTTCGATTGCTTCTGCGTGCGTGAACCATGACAGTGCAACTGACATTAGAAAAAGCCAGTTATCGCGGCTACCTTCAGTGATCTTCCCCCCTGGAAAATGATGCTCTGCGATCATGATTAAGTCGCGATAAACAAGGTGCCACCAGTCATAAATTGATCCTGTGCGCTTACGGCTCTTTTGCTTTGTAGCTATGTCGCGAACAATCGCTTTATGTGGCACTGTCTTTATAACGGGCGGGTTATTTACGCTGTATAGTGACTTCTCGCGAATAGTCGCTGGCAAGTATTCAGACGCAAAATCAACAAGATCATGACGATCTTCATTGATGATGTACCCTTGCGTTTTTACCTTATTTTTTGAGTTGATCGTGTCAGCAAGACGCAAAACACGGGTGCAATCTTTAGCCGCGGGATCAGCGCCAATTTCTGCAAATTCAGATATGAGATGGTTTTCAACAAGTTGCCAAAGACCGAGCTTATTGCGATCCTCAGGCTTTAAAAGCCAATATAAATGCGCGCCACGGCCGGACATTAAGATTAGCGTCGGCTCTGGAATGTAGTTTTCAGCGCAATAAGATAGGATGTAGTGCACTGTTAGTCGGGGGTTATCTATGTCAACGAATAGCGCTCTCAATGACTTTAATAAAGAGATTTGTCGCCAGCCACTGAATTCATTCACTGTCAGATAGCGATCTTCCTTATCAACCTGATCAAGTATTAAGTCGCGTGTGTCGGTGGGCGTTATTTTGTGCCAAGCATTTTTCTCGAGCTTCTGCCAGACGATGACTGTTCCAGCTTGATCGCTATGGAGAAAGTCGAAGTGCTCAAGAGAGCTAAACGTCGCAAGATCAGCGCCGTAAAAGTTATTTTGTTTTTTTGTGATGTAGCTGTTGACAGCTACACTGCTATTATGTAATATAGTCATTGTTGAATTCAAAAAACCTCGTAGGCCTGCCAGCCAATCATCGGGGTTTTTTATTGCCCTTTTTTTATTATTCTTATTATTATAGTCGCGATTTCTCGCACGTATTTTTACACAAATCTCACGAAACATAACATACATGAAAGAGCTGTGTCAATATTTATTTTGAGTCGCATGTCTCAAAAAGTATACTTTATGAGAATAGTAATTGCCATGTCTTAAAATGTGTCCTATAATTATAGTCTTATAACATATAAGGGTTTATAAGAATGTCACAAGTCGGATATGCACGTGTGAGCAGCGCTGGACAATCTCTCGATGTTCAGCTGAAGAAGTTAGCCGGCTGCGATAAAATATTTAAAGAGAAGACGTCAGGCGCGACAGCAACACGCCCACAGCTTGCTGAGGCTCTTAACTATGTTCGCTCGGGTGATACTCTCGTAATCACAAAGTTAGATCGTCTCGCACGCTCTACGCTGCACCTCACCAATATCGCTGATAAATTAAAGTCGCAAGGTGTCGAGCTTGTTGTCATTGATCAAGCGATCGACACGTCCACGCCTACAGGCAAGCTTCTATTTAATATGCTCGCAAGCATTGCCGAGTTCGAGACTGAGATCAGAAGAGAGCGTCAGCTCGATGGCATCTCTTTAGCACAAAATAAGGGTGTCAAGTTCGGTGCCAAAGCTAAGTTGTCTGATGCTGAAATAGAGCAAATGAAAGAAGATCGCTTGCTGATGACGGTCCCTGAACTGATGTCTAAATACAAGCTTAGTAAGTCGTCTGTATATAGGCTACTTAACCCCTAAAGTTCACTTAAAAAACAAAGGTGACTAAGGGGGGTAAAAATACACTCCACTGCGTTACGGTATTTTTTTCCACCCCCCACGTACTTACCCGCAAATATTGCATTTACGCTCCGCGTTAATGCTACAAATATTTTTGCGGGTAAGTACGCAGAAAAAAAGTCACCTTTAAGAGAAGTGAGCTAAGTACTTAAAACGTGTCTTACACGACATTTTCAAATGATTACTCATCATATGATCGTGTCACATCACAGCGAGACATGATCATGAATGAAGAAACAAAAGCAGCTTATATTAGTAGAGCTAATCACTTTATTGAGAGCAAAATATTAGCACAAGGCGTTAACGCAACAGAGCGAAATATTCGCTTGGCATTAATCGCTAATGCAGCAAATTATCGCCCGGCATCCTGGCGCGGATTACGCATCGCAATAGCTGTTCAGCAAGAAAGCTTGGGATATAAAAAAACAGCAGACAGCATCAGATCGTTAGTAAATCCAAGCACAGATCCTATTTTGCTCGCTGATAGATTGATGACTACTAAACCAAAGCAAAAGCGTTGCAAGACTGTAAAAAAGAGTGAGCATCGACAGTTGCGTGACTATTTTGAGAGTAAAAAAGACTTCGCTGCAGTTGCTGCAATTGAAATAGCACTGCGGCTCGGTTGTCGTCCTGCTGAAATGCTGGGCATTGAAATGAGAGGAAGAAAAAATGGAAATTACAGGGTGTTCATCACGGGTGCAAAGAAATCTGAAGATGGCGAACGCGGGCTGGATCGTGAGGTAATAGTGCCTGAAGATGACTACAACACAATATCAAGATCTAAATTAGCACTGCATGATGAAGCCGTTAATAATAGAAAAAAGAGCAATCCCAATCTCGCCATGCATCGCATTCAGCGACGCTTAGAAAATGCAACACGTAAGTTGTGGCCGCGTCGAAAGCATCGGATAACGTTATATTCATACCGTCATTTACTTGGATCAGATCTAAAGGCTTCAGGGCTTAAACGCGATGAAGTAGCTGCAATCATGGGGCACCAATCAGTAGACAGCGTCAATGAGTACGGCGATAAAAGAGCGTCAAAAAGAAAGCCGGCTATAAGGGCGACTGCAGAATCAATAGAAGCGGTTCGTAAGACAGAACCCAAAGCCCCAGACTTTAAAATGAAAGATTCAGAAACTGGCGAAGCGATTAGGGATGAAAAAAAGAATAGTTATTTCACGTCGAAAAGTGACACAAGAAAAGGTTTATCGGTGAGACCAATGCTATAACCGATGAGCCTGTGAATAAGCACAAGTAAGTCAGGCGCTCAAAAAACATGCTTCCCGGCATGATTTTTGCCCCACGTCGATGACGCGCCTGGTCGCTTCAAGAATTTAAGATCACTTAAAATCTACGAAAGAATGCGGCATTACGAGCATCATTTCGCCTAATTTAAACTCAATCAGTCATTTTTATGTAGTAGCTCAGACTTGATCTGACTCTTTGGATTTCTGACCCAGATATAATCTGACAGCTTTCGACCCACCGCGGACATTGTATCTCAAGCTATTGGGCTAAGTAATATATACTCTGGAAGAGAGGGTGATATACATACAGACCGTGACTCCCGTTTTTGGTTTGATTATTTGATTACTGGGAATTATTGTCACTATATATAAAAAAATTGGGTATACGGATTTAATGGTTGATTGAGCTCTCTCACCCCACCAACCTGATACCGCCGTCAGATGGTTGATAGATCGACCCCGTAGTTGAGTTCCTCTGCGAAGTCCGGCAGCCCACCAACGTATAGATCACCACGCAGGCTGCAATGGAAATAATGATCGCCCGTCCTACGTTCCGCTTGGGGTCTATTACTTCGGAGCCGCTGTTGGTAATGGTATGGTGAAGCCCTTGAAAGCTAGAATTCCGAGCGCGGTTGCTCCAAGGAAGTTGCCCACAGTTCCGGCCTCTCCGGGATTCGAGAAGTCAACCGATATGGAGTCGGCGACCCATACCCCCACCAACCCGAAAATCAGTATGCCGCCGATTTTCAGGACGCCGATAAAGGAAGCCACACCCTGAATCATCCGGTTACCCAGCAGATTTATGAGAAACGCTGCCAGGATCAGTGACACCCCGAGAATGGGCACCATTCGCCCGCTTTCGTCGCCACCGAAGAGCTGCATGGTGTAGGAGCCGAACGTGCGGGCCAGAAAACTCTGGGCGATCACCATGGAAAAGTACATCAGCAAGGCGTTAAATGCGGTCGGCAGCCGGTTTCCGTAGGCCTTGTGTAAGTACATGCCGATACCGCCCGCAGACGGGTACGCATCGGAAATTTTGATGTAGGAATAAGCACTGAAGCTGACGATCACGGCGGCCGCCAGAAACGCCAGGGGGAACAGAACGCCCGTCATCTGTGCCATCTGTCCGGTCAACGCAAAAATACCAGCGCCTATCATGACGCCGGTACCCAGCATGACGGTTCCTGGCAGGGTGAGACTGCCTTCCTGATAGCGAGTGGTTCTGTCTTGCTCCCTGCTCATTCAACCTCCGGTTATTGTCGTTTCTATTTACGCTTCATAGGTGGGATTTTGGAACAGCAAAACGGATCATGTTTTGCGTTGGCCCGAACATTGTCGTCTGTAAACCGACACCACGCCAGTTTCCGCTGGGTCCACCACCCGGCCTGCAACCCGCCTCCGTGGGTTTTGATCAGTTCCATTAACTCGTCAAGAGACCAATGGGTTCCATCGTAGACGACATGCAGCTGGTTGTTCGGTTTGCGCTCGGCAAAATCAACACAGGGATGATGGTTGAGTTCATGGATGAAATCGCCCCACTGACTCTCGCCAAATCACTCACCATTTTGGCACGTAGATGCCGGTGAGGTGAGGAGGAGTCCATCCCATTGATTCAGGTTACTGATGAAAATGAATAATCACGGTAATCCTGATGCCTATGCGCCGTATCCTCTTGGCCGTGTAGCGACAAACGTCAGGCACTCACCCAACCGATCTCATTGTACCCGGCGTCGAAAGACCCAAAGGGAGAAAATAAACAGCGTGACACCGATTACCAGCAAGGCGAGAGCCTCATCCCAGAGAACCGCCAGGCCGGCGCCTTTGAGGAAAATACCGACGATGATATCCATGTAATAACGCAGTGGACTCAGCAGGGAGAGGCTTTGCAGGAAAGGCGGCATGGCTTCTACCGGCGTCAAACTGCCCGACAGGAACATCAGCGGGAAAAGTCCGAAAAAGGAGAGCAGCAACGCCTGCTGAAGGGTCCGGCTGTAGGCGGCAATCAGTACGCCCAGCGCAATCGCACTGAGCAAAAAGATGGCGGTCAGCACCAGAAATAAAAGCAGACTGCCCTGAAGGGGCACATCAAAGACTCTGGCAATCACCAAACCCGGAAAGATGGACAGTACGCCCATGATCAGCGTGGGTGTGACCTTGGCCAGGAACAGTTCCAGGGTGGAAATGGGCGTCACCAGCAGCTGCTCGATAGTGCCTCGCTCCTTTTCCCGGACAATAGAGGCGGCCGGGTGAATAACGCCCACCATCATACCGGCCAGAGCAATCATCGATAACACGATAAAACCCGATGTTGTCAGATCGGGGTTATACCAGATACGGATCAGGGGTACCGCGACCCCCTTCTTCCCGGCAGCAGGGAGCGCTTCGCGCTCCTGGCGCTGGACGATCTGCAGAGCATCATTGACGGCATTGGCGGCAATGTTGGAATTGGTGCCGTCCTGGAGCAACTGGAGCTGAGCACTCTTGCCAGCGAGAAGAGCACCTTCGAACCCGGCGGGAACGACCAACACCATGGTGGCATCGCCTTTCTCCAGGAGGTCAGTGGCGGTTGCCACACGGGTTTCCTGAAATTTCAGGTCGAAGGTTTCGCTCACCGCAAATTTCTGGATCAACGAGCGACTCAAGGCGCTGCGATCCTCGTCCACCACCGCCAGGGGCAGGTGGCTTACATCAAAACTGAGCGCAACGGCACAAATGACGACTTCAATGGTGTAAAGCCAAAGTATCAGGGTCAGTATCAACCGGTCACGAAATAACTGCACGAGCTCCTTGCGCAACAAACCAAATAAGGCAATTCCCATCAGGCCACCTTCTGCTTCATTCGCCAGGCCGCGAAGACAAATACCAGGACCGTATAGACGATCAACATCATCAGATTTGGCAGAACGGCTTCAAGGCCGGCTGATTTCAGTACGATGCCCCGGGAGATTTCCATAAAATAACCGGCAGGGAAAAGCCAGCTATACAGTTGCAGGGCAAGAGGCATGGTGAACAGAGGGAACAGAAAACCGGAAAACAAAAACGACGGCATCAAGGTGACAATCAGCGTTATCAACATGGCCGCCAACTGGGTACGGACCAGGGATGAGACCAACAGGCCGATACCCACCGTGGTCAGCACATAAACGAAAGCGGACGTCAGCAGCAGTATCGGGCTGCCGGCAATGGGGACCTGAAACCAGGCAAACCCCACCACCATGACCATAAGAATCTCCAGGAAAGCCACCAGACCGTAGGGCACCAGCTTGCCGACAACAAACTCGGTTGAGGTGACCGGCGATGCATAGATCTGCTCAATCGTACCGGTCTCTTTCTCACGCACGATCGCCAGGGCGGTCAGCAGGGGTGGGAACGCCATCAGGATCACGGCAAATAACCCGGGGATGACGAAATTGACGCTGCGCAGGGAGGGATTGAACCAGACCCTGGCCTGGACCCGGACGGCGCTCTGACGCGGGGCGGGGAAATTTGCGATTACCGCCTCGGCATAGGCCGATGCCAATCGACCCAGAACAGGATAGCCGCCGTCCACGATCACCTGGACAGGCGCCTCGTCGCCTCTGAGCAGTTGCCGGGCCAAGCCGGCTGGAATCACCACGCCCATGCTGATGGTCGAGCTTTGCAGTGCCGACTCCAGATCGCGGAGATCGGTCGTTTTCTGCTCTATTTGAAAATACCGCGAGCTGTCGAAACGGGCTGACAGGTCGCGGCTTGCCGGCGTGTTGTCCAGATCGTAAATGCCCACGGCAACCTGTTCCACATCCAAATTGACCGCATAGCCGAACAGAAAAAGCATGATCAGCGGCATGATCACGGCCAACGCAATGGTAACCGGGTCGCGAATCAGCTCGCGACTTTCCTTGACGATGAGGGCTCCAAGCCGATGAGCCTTCATGGTCCCAACGCCCGGGAATTGGCCGTTCCCGCCTGTTCTATGGCCGCCGTGAAGAGCATCTCCACCGTGGCGTCGGCTTCGAGGCCGAGCGAATGATTCAGCGATGATCGGCTACCGTGTGCAAGCAGCCGCCCGTCCTGCATTAACGCCAAACGATCACAATAGGCCGCTTCCTCCAGGTAGTGGGTAGTGACCAGCACGGTCATACCGCTGGCGGCCAGCTCACGGATAACCCGCCAGAAACGGTACCGGGCGACGGGATCGACACCCGAGGTGGGCTCATCAAGGAACAAGACCCGGGGCCGGTGAAGCAGGCTGCAGGCCAGCGCCAGACGCTGGCGCAAGGCACTTGAAAGATCACCGGTGAGCTTGTCGGGAATATCTGTCAGCCCCGTTACTTCCCTGGCCCAGTCGATCGCAGCCCGCGCCGCGCCTCCGGCCAGGCCGTAGGCATTGGCAAAGAAGCGGAGATTCTCCCAGGGGGTCAGTTCCAGATAGAGTGAAAACCGTTGTGACATATAACCAATTTGCCGGCGCAATGCGGTGCTACCCCCGCCGGAGCTCACCCCGGCCACCCGGGCGTTGCCCTCATCGATGGCCACCAGCCCGCACAAGGCCCTGATCAGGGTTGTCTTGCCCGCCCCGTTGGGCCCCAGCAACGCAAGCAGTTCGCCAGATGGCGCCTCGAAACTCACCCGGTCAACGGCCTTGAAATGTCCGAAGCGGACGCTCAGGCCGGTGGCCACCAGCCCTTCCTCTTTTCCCCTGTCTTGCCGGGCCAATTCCGGAAACTGCTGCTCGCCGGCCCTCCTGTCCGTCCGCAGCACAAACAGATCCTCGAGCCGGGGCTCGGCCGCCGCCAGGTGGGTTCCCTCGGGCAATAACTCGGCGAGCTGGTTTTCAGCGATGTCCGCGTTCATCACCAGTCGCAGGTGATCCGGCAACCACTGCACTGAATGGACGCTGTCAATTTGAGCCAGGATGCCGGACAACTCCCGCAAGCCTCGTCCGGTATCTCCAGCATTTACAGTGAACACCCTTCCGGCGGCGGGCCTCAGCAGCTCTTCCAGCGACCCATCCGCAAGAACGCGGCCCTGTTCCAGCAGCAGTATCCTGTCGCAGCGCTCCGCCTCGTCCATGTAGGAGGTAGCCACAACCATGGTCAGGCCCTGCGACCGGAAGCGGTCGAGCATGGTCCAGAGATGGCGCCGGGACAGGGGGTCGACGCCGAGCCCCGGTTCGTCAAGGATCAGCAGCTCCGGTTCATGGACCAGATTGGTACATAGCGACAACTTTTTCTGCATGCCACCGGACAGTTTGGCGGCGGGCCTGTCAGTAAAGCGGCCAAGCCCCGACATGGATAGCAACCTTTCTGAACGCTCCCGATAGAGTTCGTCGGGCACATCCCGGATGCGAGCGGCAAAGCTCAGGTTTTCCTTGACGCTGAGTCGATCGTAAAGCGTAAATCCCTGGGACATATAGCCAATCCGGGCAGCAACCTGCTTGGCCTCACGACGGGTATCGAAGCCCAGGACCCGGCATTCCCCCACAGTGGGGTCCAGGATGCCAGCCAACATCTGTAACAGCGTCGTCTTGCCAGCGCCATCAGCACCGACAATGCCCACTCGTTGGCCGCGATCAACGGAAACATCCAGTGGCTCGATGACAACATTGTCTCCGAATTGGCGGCCAAGGCCTTTGGCGACGATGGGTTCCGGGGAAGACATGACGGCTCAGCGCGCCGGAACCGAGAGGGTCGCTGGCCACTCGGCGTCCGGATCCCAGCGAATCCAGGCATCTGCCGGCATACCCGGTTTCAGAGCATCGGCCGGATTATCCAGCACCAGGGTAACGCCATAGACCATCCGAACTCTCTCGTCGGGCATGTGGACATCGCGGGGGGTGAACTGGGCGAAATCGTCAATCCTGCCGACTTTGGCGGAAAAGTCCCCGGGCAAACCGTCCACGCGGATTCTGGCGGGATCCCCCAAGCTGATCCGGTTGAGGATATCACCGGGGACATAGACCTTGAGTTCGAGCTGCTGCAGATTCACCATCGTGGCCAGCGGCTGGCCGGTATCGACAACCTCTCCCGTCTCCACCGCCCGGATCAGGATGGTTCCGGAGAGCGGCGCGGCAACCTCCGCTTTGTCCAGTTGCGATTCAGCCAGTGCCACCTGCGCCGCCCTTGCAGCCACCTGTTCTTCGGCGGCATCCTTCTGCCGCTGGAGAGACTCAAGTCGGCCCCGGGCCTCACTGACGGCATTTTCCTCCTGATCCAGATCACTCGAGCTGGCCAGATTGCGGGACCGCAAGTCCCGGATCCGCTGCCGTTGTTTCTCGGCATTCTTGAGATGATGACGCCAGGTGGTGATTTGGCTGTCGAAGCCGTCACGGACTTCCCGCGCCGAGGCCAGCTCGGCCTGTGCCGAGCGCAGGCGGTCTCTGGCATCGGCGGGGTCGATCACGGCTACCGTGTCGCCAGCCGAAACCTTGCTGCCTTCCGCGAGATGGTGCTCGATGACCCGACCGGCCACTTCGGCCGCGATCCGCACTTCCCGCCCCTCGATATGGCCATTGCCATAGACGATTCCCTGCGGCAAGGGCTCTTCCCCAAACAGAACAAAAACCCCATAAGAACCGCCGGCGAGCACCAACACCGCTATCAGAGACCAGAGCCAGGATTGGGATTTCACTAAACACTCCTTATGACATTACTGTTCAGGTTGGAGCCGGGATCAGGGCCACTGCCTCTCACTCCAGCCAATGAGATCGCCCACTATAGCACTCGGCAGCCGCCGCGATCAAGGTCGTTGCCGGATCTTAAGCGGCTCATTCAGGTCGCCCTCGAAGATGGCCGTCAGGGCATCGTCAAAGACGCAAAATGGATTGGTAGCCTGCCACATCCACCTCAAACCGGGTGTTCTGACGCAAGTGATCCCTCAGCGCCTCCAGCGCCTCCGGATCACCGTGGATCAGGTTGATCGGCGTTTCGGGGGCCAGGTCACTCTGAGCAAGCCACTGTTCAATCTCTGCGAAATCCCCGTACCCGGAAAGCCCACTCAACACTTCCAATCTGGCTTTGACAGGAAACCAGTCACCGTGGATCTTGATCCTTTCCGCTCCGCCAATCATCTTGGCCCCTCGTGTTCCCCCGGCCTGATAGCCGGCGAAAATAACAGTTGTGCGGTGCTGGCCCAGGAGGCGCTTGAAATGATGAAGTATGCGTCCACCTGTTGCCATGCCACTGCCGGCAATAATTACGTGGGGGTATGCCTGGCCAGCCAGCGCCTTGGAGTCCTGAACACTGCGACTGTAATGAACGGTGCTACACATTTCGTGGCACTCGGAACTGCTCAATCGGTGCTGATCCTCGTAGCGGCAGTAAATCTCGGAAACATCGATTGCCATGGGACTATCGAGGTAAATTGGAAGCACTGGAATTCGCCCCGCCTTCATCAGGGTAGTGAACATATGCTGTAAAACCTGCGGCCTGCCCACAGCAAAGGCCGGAATCAATATATTGCCCCCTTTGTCGACGGTTTCATTAACGATGTCTGCCAACTGCGACAACGGGTCCGCATCGTCGTGGCGACGATTGCCATACGTTGACTCCAGCATCAGCATGTCCAGAGCTGGCAGAGGCGCAGGTGGCCTCATGAAAATATCGTTGAGGCGCCCAACATCGCCGGAAAAACCGATGCGTTTACCTTCCGTCTCAATAATGATGCAGGCAGCACCGAGAATGTGCCCAACCGGCCGAAGATGGAAGCGTATATCACCGAGCTGGACTTCTTCGTAAAAGTCTACCGGCTGAAACAACTCCATACAGGCGTCCGCATCATCCTGGTCATACAGAGGCTCCGGAGTTTCATGTTTACTCAGTTTATGGCGGCCGAGGTAATGCGCCTCCTCTTCCTGGAGATGGCCGCTATCAGCCAGCAGTATTTCACTCAAATCACGGGTAGCGTGGTGGGTATAAACCGCCCCTCGAAACCCCTGCTTGTACAACACAGGTATATAGCCCGAGTGATCCAGGTGGGCGTGGGTCAGAAGCACTGCGTCCAGTGATTCTATATCCAGCGGCAATGGCTGCCGGTTGCGCTTTCTCAGCCACTTGTAACCCTGGAACAAACCACAATCAACCAGAACCCGCGTCTCCCCCGCTTCAATCAGGAACTTGGATCCGGTAACCGTCTCTGCGCCACCAAGGAATGTAATATTCATCGACTCTTACTCCTGTCCTGATTGAGAAAATGCCTGATCGGTGGCGCCAGCAACTCACTGACATCAATACCGTTGGTACTGTGTGGAATGGTGTTGGTGGTCACCAGAGACTGTAAACCCGCAGCCAAAAGATACTGATCCGAAGCCTCGGCAAAGATGCCGTGCACCGCAGCACAGAGAATAGCCTCCATACCCTGCTCCTCGAGGCTGTCAAGCAGGCGGACCAATGTCGGATTCT
>TARA_R110001606_G_C15402061_1_pt1 | contig 11891 bp, 15 predicted proteins | sample TARA_R110001606 | Tara Oceans TARA_R110001606 (sample SAMEA4398315) | marine metagenome | biome: Polar Biome; feature: [SRF] surface water layer (ENVO:00010504); material: water (ENVO:00002006), including particulate matter (ENVO:01000060) such as... | depth 5 m
GCTTCATGAAAATTATAAATAAAGCTATGTTGGGATTATCGCTTGTCTGCTCTATCGCAGTAGCGCAAGAAACGCCTTCGAATTAGCCTGAGTCTGTCAAAGCGTACTATACAGGTCGTATTCTTTTTGACCGGCTCGAATACACGCGCACCTCCTACCTTCAACCAAGATTAGCTTTGAGCGGTTCACTTTCTGAACCTGAACGATTTGAACGTCCTTCTGGGTTTAATTCAGTAGGCTAGGGCTTCGCTATCGATACTAGTTTTCCCGCGACTTGGCCCCATATATTGGCATGTACTGGAGTAGAAGCACTAGGAAATAGTGCTGGCGCACGCTTCTGGTTTTAGCTAACACAAGAGAGTTTGAAGAAATGGAAGCATTAACCCAACTATTTATTGCACTACTTGCTATAAGTATTAGCTCAGGCAGCCACTACGTTTTTTTAAATAGATTAAAAAAGTGGGTGGGCAATACCAAAATACCATCATTCGTAAGTTTGCTTATGGTGTTTTATGGGATAACACTCAGCCAATTAGTCGCGGCACTTTGGTTTGCCTTAGGTTTTGAAGCTTCTATTTATTTGGGCTTAGGGTCGTTTGGTGGTGATGACCCCATTGCCTTTATTGATGTTTTCTATTTCTCCCTTATTAACCTCACCACCTTAGGAATGGCCAATATTGAGCCACTTAGGCACCTGAACTTACTCGTTGGACTTGAAGCAATGACCGGATTTTTATTGGTGAGTTGTTCTGCCACGTTAATATTTAAAACGATGAAACATTAATTTATAAGAAGCGTGTTGTAACTAATGTTTATTTTGGATCTTATTAGCATATTTCTGCCGTTTTATGTCATCACCTTTACTAGGTGTTGACCAATCCCTACTTGCCAACGTTGTTCTTTCTTGCGAATATTTTGTTTATCCTTTATTAAGTTAGCCTCAATGGTATCCTCCCCCTTTGGTCAAGTGTGCAAGGTTTCCCAGTTCACACTCTTCGCTGTAATGAATGATGCTGCGTTTTATCTTTCCTAACACTGTGCCGTTTTGTTGGGAAGCGTTATCCTCAATGACTTTTTCAATCGTGTCTAGCGAGACTTGCAACAGATCATAAGACACGAATAGGACCTGCTGGTCAAAACCAATTTCTTTTATCCCCATTAGCGACCGTAACGATTTTTCCAAAACAGCTTTGAGGTCCTCGCTTATTCTCTTTTTGAGCATAATCCTCCGTTGTTTTAACACCACCTGTTTGTTTTGTTTGGGCGATAATCCGTGCTGTGGATCACCCACAAACAGATGAGGGTGAGCTTTGAAGCGCTCCAAGCACTGGGAGGAACAAAAGTACTGCTCGACACCTTGAAAACTGAAAAATAAGGTGGGGTTAAGTTTTGTCATGTGACATACGGGGCAACGGATTGTTGACTCGGGTGTGCTCATAAAACCTCCTTTACTGTTAATTGCCCACACCATTCAATAATTGGCACAAGTCGGGATCTATAGCTATTGTTTTTGCGGGATCCACAACTTTTTTATAAGTAAAAAGATCGCGGTGGGGATACCGATTACTTGGTACCATTCGCATAGACTCGGACATGCTCTGTTAACACACCCAGCTCCTTCTGACCTAAGCAATTAGTTTTAATCAGTGATGCTAAATTTACAACGAGAGCCTAAAATAACTGATCTGGTTTCTGAGTTCATTGCATGCGGATTACATTTTACTTACATTGCCGTCATTATTAGTATGAGCGATTAGCGGGAATAATGAAATTTACTGACATTCTTGCCATAAGCCTATTGCACGATTGATTGCCTTTTGACAAGCAGCATTATCCCAAAGCCATGGATGATGGCTCGATGTCTTGAGTATGTCGAGCGTCCAATTAGACTGCTGGGCTACCAAATTTTTTACTGTATCTATGGGTGCTGTATTATCGTTTAATGCATGAATGCAGAGCGTGGGTATTTTATTTGTCGCTAATGCAGTATCTTTAGAAATTGTAGAGCGATATAAAATCTGCCAAAGCGAAGTTGTTGAAGATAGAAAAGTGTGTTTCACCAGATCCTCTGCCACTTCGCGAGGAAATTCTTTGAGTATCTTGGGTAAAAATGGACCTAAAACGCGACGGGTAATAATGCAAGTGACAATTACTGTTAACATGTTGGTCATTAACCAACCACTTGGGGTTTTTCTTAACCAGCTAAATGCTTGTTGTTCAGATGGAAAAAACGGCAAACTAATCAGGACTTGTCCTAAGCATTTATCTGGATTTCTGGCGCTATAGGCAATTGATAGTCCCGCGCCTAAAGAATGGCCAATCAAAAAAAACTGATCATATTCTGCCAAACAAGATTCCAGCGCATCTAAATGACGGGATTTAGTGTAGTTGATCCAAGGTTTTTCAGAATCACCGAAACCGAGTAAATCAATCAGAATCACATGATAGTTTGCTTTTAGCTGCGCTAGCCCGGTCAGCCAGTATCGATGCGTACCTCCAAGCCCATGGAGCAGAACAATTTTGGGCGCTTCTTTTGGAAACTCAACCACATTCATTCTATAATTCTTTAACATTCAACGCCCCCACTTCATAGGGTTCTTTATTTACCTTGCTGAGCATGTTTATAGCGGTCAATTTAGTGCACGCTTGGTGTTTGAATTAAAAGAAATATAGCCAACAGACAAAGCGATAATGATAATACCTGTCCATTGCCAAAAAGTTAAAGTCTCATCGAAATAAAACCAACCCAGATATAGGCCAAATACCGGCGTTAGAAAACTATACATATTAAGATGATACAAAGGTGCTTTGTCCATTAACCAAAACCAGATGAGAAATGGAAGCGCGGTGCCAGGTATCGCAAGCAGAGTGACAATACTGGGATATACTATCGATTCGACTATCGGGTCAATGACGTTTGCATTGGTCATGTGTGCCTGATAAAAACTAAAAATACCTAATGGTATGGCACCGATCAACAGTTGAAAGCCCGTGGCATAATAAATATCCACTTTACTTGCGATTAATTTAAGTAATATGTTACTTACCGCGATACCACTGGCGGCTATCAAAATATAAATAACACCATAAACAGGCTGTCCATTATTACTCCATAGGGATTCACTGCCGATCATCGCAATCCCCGCAAAGCCAATTGCCAAAGCTAAGACTACGCTTTTGTCCATATGCTCTTTTAAAATAAACCAACCAAGAATCCCTGCAATCAAAGGTTGCGTGTTAGTCAGCACAGTTGCCAAACCAGGAGAAATTAAGCTGGCGGCATAGAACATCCCCCAAAATCCTATACTGGTAGCCGAAATACCTATAGCAGTAATAAAAAGCCATTGTCGTCTATTTGTAGGGAGTGGTCTTTTTAAAAATAAGGCAATGAATACCAGAAATAGGCCTGCGATGATAGAGCGATAAAAAGCGGTGAGCATAATCGGTGCATAGTCTAATGTTAAAAAAATTAAGGGATAACAACTTGCCCAAGATAACATTACACTAACTGCGCCAATTTGAACTTTCACTTTTGGTTGACCATAAATATTATTTCACCTTAAATATTAAATTGTATTGGGCTTCTTTGAGTTATTTTTGATGAGCCGAATGTCAGATTTAGTCGACCTTCATAGTTACGAGCGGACGCTAGCGCCATCACTAACTGTATTGCTGATAAAAGAAGTGGATAAGGGTAAGTTTATGCATGACTAATATTAAATTATTACCTTGAACGACGCCCATGTGTAAGCAGTCACCGTCATATAAACAATTATTCAACGCTGCCATGTTGTTAATTTTTACCATTCGCGGGTTTACATCAATAACGTTTGACGCTTGAAGTTTTCCTAGTACCCTACTGACTGTTTCTAGGGCCATCCCTAAGTAATTGGCAATTTCAGTAGCGCTAAAAAACATACACTACTGGTTTCTAAAAACTCAATAGTGTAATTATAGGCGGTATTAAATCCATCTAAACCCAGTAGCTCACCAGTAAAATGAAACTTAGTATTATGTTCGTCACCCTCTTGGCTTATGTAAATGATTTAGCAGAACCAGTTCGCAACATATACAGGCCAAGGAACTCGTCATCCCCGTCCCATAGCGATTTTTTCTCTGAAATACTAAGTGAGAACGAGGTACCGCAAATTGAGTTTCGTACGTACTCTTATCGAAGCAGGATTTGTATGCCCTGCATAAACGATAAGCGACGGACTGTTTCACTTGCATTGCAGACATGTTGCTTACTCCAAACAAATTGCGAAAATATATCAAATGACTGCGTTAATTGAGGAAAGCTTATTGCAACTTTCATAGCTTTTTACAGATCTTTATATTTCGTCAATTTTAACTTCTATATGTGTCATTTCTCTGCAACCGTTTTTCCATCACTGAGAAGTTTGTAAAGCGCACTGTCGGTAGTCAGCACAAGCGTTGTCTTTTTATCAATAATAGTTTGGTAAGTTTTTAGGGTTTTTACGAAATTGTACAGCGAACGTGATTCTTTGGACTTGTTATATGAATTAGCATAAATTTCAGTTGCCTTAGCGTCTGCGTCACCTTGAATTGTTTGTATTGTTTTATATGCCTCCGACTCTATTTCGCGAAGATCTTTTTCCATATTTCCAATTATTTTATTGGCTTCACCCGCCCCCTCAGAACGAAAACGTTCTGCAATTTGTTGTCGCTCACTGATCATGCGTTGATAGATTTTCTGGCGAACACTTTCGTTATAATTGATCCGTTTAAAACGAATATCCAAAAGCTCAATCCCAAATTCCAAGAGTTTATTCGATGCTGCCGCATAAATATCCTGTTCGACTTGACGACGGCCACGAGTAATTGGAAGCAGTGTGCTGATGTTTGCATTTTCTAATAAAGGATCTACGGCTGGTTTTCGATCTTTTGTAGTGCGAATGATTTCAATGAGTTCGTGTTTGGCAACGGCGTTACGTGTCTCACTGCCAAGAATGTCTTCCAATCTAGATAATGCGCTGCGTTCATCTCGAAGTCGTAAAAAATATTGTAACGGATCTTTTATTCTCCATCGCCCGAATGTATCGACAGTAATATAGAGCTTATCTTTAGTCGGCATATCGTTGGCGGCACCATCCCAAAGTAAGATGCGCTTTTCAATTCGATTGACGGTTTGAATAAACGGTACTTTTAGCTTCAACCCTGCATCTGAAATGACTTCGCCAATAGGCTTGCCAAACTGTGTGATGATGACTTGTTCTGTTTCATCAATCCTATAGAGGGATTGCACCAATACGATGATCCCTAGAAATATTGAAACTGCTAAAGTGATCAGTAACTTTTTCATTATTGGTTTCCTTGTTGACGATTTAGGTTTAGCAATGGCAGCACGTTCCCAGCTTTCACATCCAGAACGATTTTTTGTTCAACCTGTGGCAGCACTTCCGCCATCGTTTCTAAGTACAAGCGGCGTTCGGTGACTTCGGGGGCCTTGACATATTCGGTGAGCAAAGCATTAAATTTGGAAGCATCACCTTGTGCTTGATTCACTCTTTGAATGGCATAACCTTGTGCGGCTTGGATATTTTGATCCGCTTTACCTCTTGCCCGTGGCACGGCTTTGTTGTACTCCCCATGGGCAACATTGATCATTCTTTCTCGTTCCTGTTGCGCCTCATTCACTTCATCGAAAGATGATTGAACCGGGTCGGGTGGATTAACGTTTTTAAGTTGCACTTGGTCAATGCGTAATCCCATTTCATATAAATTAACGACCTCCTGCATTTGAATTTGCGCATTCGTTTCTATTTCTTGGCGTCCAACGGTCAGTACTTCGTCCACTGTGCGATCCCCGACAACTTCGCGCATTACCGACTCCGAAATATCCCGTAGTGCTTCACCTGGGTCCCGCACTTTAAACAAAAAGTCGAAGGCGTTCTCAATTCGAAACTGAATCACCCACTCCACTTGCGCAGTATTCAAATCGCCTGTGACAATCGTAGTTTCTAAATTCCATTGTTGCTTGGATACCACTTGATTCTCAAAGGTAGCTCCCGGTGTTCCAAAACCAAATTCTTCTTTCAACTGACGCTTGATAGGCACTTGGATTACTGTGTCTACACCAAACGGAATTTTCCAATGAAGTCCCGGGTCAAGAATCTGATGATAGTGACCAAAGCGCTGCAACACGCCAACTGATTCGGCAGACACTGTGTAGTAACTGCTGAATCCAATATAAAGTAGGATCGCGGTGATAACGCCCAAAGTGATAGTTTTAGGTGAAACTTTTATATCCGGTAATTTTTGTAGTTCTTGTGCCATGGAAATCTCCTAATAAATTGTTTCGGTGCCAGCGCATCGACATTGTCATTACTATGTCGATGCGCTGGCACAACTAAATTGATGGGCGCTAGTTGCCTGCAAGGACACGCCCGTCAAATCGAATTTGCAGCCATTGTCAGCGTAAAACCGACAACGACTTTAGATAGGTTGAATATTTACATTACAAAGAAGCAGTAGCTCTCCTCTATAAAATGTGTTCACCAATAGTGACTAATGCTGGTGACATGGCGCTTCAACCTCCACTTTTGTATTTATTTTGATTGAGCGATAAAAGACTTCCATTGCGATACTCGAGGGATAAACATCGGTACTCGTTTTTGATATTCGATATATTCCTCACCAAATTCTTTTATTACCGCTAATTCCTCCCGTTTGGACAGTCGGTAATAGATAAAGATGATAACCGGTAGTAATCCGACAGAAAAAAGTGTTGGCCAGTGCACCACGCCTTCACCAAACAACGCAATAAATAACCCCGTGTATTGTGGATGCCGTGCCAGGGCATAAAGTCCATCAGTCACCAATTTGTTTTCGTGTCTGGCTCGGTGTACCTGACGCCAACCTTGAAAAAAGATACCGATGCCAATGAAAAGCAAGATGTAGCCCAAAATCATTGAGATCATCATCCCTGTTTCGCCCATCCCCATCAAAGAAGACCACAGATTGGCATTGAGGCCGGTTCGGTCGAGACCACCAAAACGCGCAAGTAAATAAATCGTTAATGGAAATCCATACATTTCTGCATATAGCGCAATTATAAAGGCTTGTACCACCCCTGCCCCAGCCCATTCATGCCAAGACGAAGGAGCCAAATATTTATACATATACCATGAGACAAGCACGATCATGATCAGCGCTAGTACCCACATCCCTGAATGTGCTATTTGTTCGTTCATATTATTTCGCCTTGCTTCCAAAGAAGTTATAGAGAGGCACCCAAATCAGTGCGATAAACCAGCCGTATGCGTAACTTTCTAACGCGCCTATGAAAAAACTTTTCCAGCTTATCCATTCAAAGCCAGGTAGCAGTTTTAACCAGACTTCATACATAGCTTGCTCAGGAAACAGCAGACCAAACCCTACACAGAAACTGAAACTCATGAGTAAAAATAAGCTCGTTGCATGCCCAAAGGCGAAAAGTGATATTTTATGCTTCATGCTGTTGTCCTTCTTTTACTATTAGTGTGTTTGGCTTTTTACTGAATTCAGCTTTATTTTCATCAAACTCTTCTAAACACGCTTTAGAGCAAAAACGAAACAATTTTTTGTCAACTAACTCTCCATACCCCTCGTCATCTGCGACTTGTTTTCCGCAAACCGGATCAATAAAAATTTCTTTATCTTTAGGTTTTTCATGGCCGTGATGATGGCCATGGGTTAGATGTGCGCCACAACCAAAGCGCATAAAAAGGTAAAATAGTCCTGCGTAAAGCAATAGCGTAAATAATCCACCCATGAGTTTTTCCTTTAATTAATAGCGCTGTGAATTTAATGTATATTTCAATTGGATCTGACATTAGGGGCTGTTGATCTTTCATATATCCTCGAGACTGAGGTCATTTATTTGGATGGCCAAACTTCACAGATTTCGCCTTGATTGAACACCTTTTGAGGAAAATCTCGGCGACATATGAAAGGTCAACAGCCCCTAGTAGCTGTCATATCCTCGTTTTTTTGTGCTTCGAGTGATTCACTTGAGGACTGGCATGACAGCTCCAAGGCTTATGTTTAGCGTTATCTCTGATGTTCTCATCAACAAACTGGTAATAGCCTTCTTTTAAGTTTGTCCACCAATCGTGTGAAATTTCAGCACCATTTATTTTTATTATGTTTTCTATGCCGTCCAGCTCACAATGGGTGGCGTCATAACCTATGTGCAATGTTTGTTTGGCTTGTTCGAATGAAACGGCATCAATACCAAAGGTCGCGTCAATATCACAAACAATGGCGCTAATTTTTGCTTCATCGGTGTTGCTAAGTTTTAGATGACGAAGTACCAAATTTGCCTCTGTCACCCCTACTCGGTGATCTAAATCACTCATGTTTTTTCTCCAATTTTATGTTTGCATCAGGCATAACATCACCAGTTGCGTAGGCTGTACGCCTGCATTATTCGACGATTAACTCACCTAGGTACATTTTCATTTGGCAGTGAAACGGATAACGTCCAGGTAATGAGGCAGGTATAGTGACACTCACTTTTTTGTTTAAGGGTAAGGTGGCATTAATCTCCAAATCAGGGATGAGTAATGTCTCAGAACAAGATGACGCATCTACTCTTGTAAAAGTGATAGTAGTGTCTTTATTCGCCGGTATTTTGATAGTTGACGGTTGATATACTCCATCTTTAACAACTATTTCAATCGCCCCATCTTGCATAGCCACGTTGGGCGATTTGTACATCCAAAACCACCAGACAATGAGTAGTATCAATCCGAGTCCAGCTAAGTTAATCCACATCATAATTTCAAACTCCTAATGTTCTTTGGCTTTAAAAAAACGCAAACGATTGGCATTGGTCACCACAGTAAGGGATGAAAACGCCATTGCTGCACCTGCAATAACCGGACTCAGTAATAGACCAAAAAAGGGATATAGGACGCCTGCTGCAAAAGGAACGCCTGCAACGTTGTAAATAAACGCGCCAAACAGGTTTTGCTTTATATTGGTAAGGGTGGCTTTACTGACTGCTATTGCATCGGCTAAACCATGCAAAGAGCCGCGCATAAGCGTGATATCTGCACTCTCAATGGCCACATCGGTACCGGTTCCAATGGCAAACCCTACATTAGCATGAGCCAGTGCGGGGGCATCATTTATGCCGTCACCGGTCATACCGACTATTTCGCCATTGGCTTGGTATTCAGCGACTTTTTTGGCTTTGTCTTCTGGCATTACTTCAGCCACAAAATCGGTGATCCCCACCATGCTAGCTACCGCTTTGGCGGTCATTCGATTGTCACCGGTTAACATAACAACGCGGATCCCATTATTCTGAAGACGTTTAATGGCTTCAATCGAGTCTGATTTAATCGGATCTGCTACGGCAATGACTGCCGCTAACTCTGCATCAACGGCAAAATACATAGGCGTTTTAGCCTCTGCTGCGAGTTGTTGGGCTTTGTCTAAGAACTGGTCTATAGCAATGCCCTGCTGTTTCATAAGTTTTTCATTACCAAACAACAGGCTTTTGTTCTGCAAAGTTGCTTCTACACCCATACCCGAGAGTGAGGCAAAGTCAGTGACTTTTTCAGGTGAAATACCCTTATCTGCCGCAGATTCAACAATTGCCATGGCCAGAGGATGTTCCGATCCTGCCTCCAGACTAGCGACTAACAGTAAAATTTCATCTTCAGTTTGCGAACCGGCAACGATAATATCCGTTACCTTAGGTGCCCCCTCCGTTATCGTGCCTGTTTTGTCGAGTACCATGGTAGTGATCTTGGATGCTGTCTGTAAGGCCTCACCGTTGCGGATTAAAACGCCCGCTTCGGCTGCTTTGCCTACTCCGACCATCACCGACATCGGTGTAGCCAGTCCTAATGCGCATGGGCAAGCAATAATCAACACCGTCGTTGCGGATACAATGGCATAGGCGATGGCTGGTGAAGGACCAAAATTCAACCACACCAGTGCGCTCAACACCGCGATAATCATCACAACAGGTACAAAGTATGCGGATATAACGTCGGCCAGCCGCCCTATTGGGGGTTTTGAATTTTGCGCACGCTTCACCATATTGATGATCTGCGCCAGTGCAGTATCTTTGCCTATTCTGGTGGCCTTAAAAACTATCGAGCCTGACTTGTTGATAGTGCCTGCGACCACCTGCCCACCCGCAGATTTTTCCACAGGCATAGGTTCACCGGTAAGCATAGATTCGTCGATTGAGGTATGCCCTTCAACCACATCGCCATCAACAGATATTCTTTCACCGGGACGGACTCGAATTAAGTCGTTCAAAAGTACGTTTTCAATAGGAATATCGATGTCCTTATCATCCCTGATAACCCTGGCCGTTTTTGCCTGAAGGCCAATCAAACGTTTGATAGCCTCAGAGGTTTTTCCTCTTGCCTTTACTTCAAGCGCCAAACCTAAATTAATCAAACCAATAATCATGGCAGTGGCTTCAAAATAGACATGCCGAGCCATTAAAGGAACAATTTCTGGAGCAAACACCACCACCATAGAATATAACCAGGCAGTACCGGTGCCTAATGCAATCAGTGTGTCCATATTGGCGGAATGATTTTTAAATGAATTCCAAGCTCCGATGTAAAAATGCTTACCCGCAAACACCATAACACCCAGTGTAAGCAAGCCAACGAGCAGCCAGACTAACCTCTCGGTGTCAGTATTCACGGTCATTTCACCAACAACCAAACTGTAAATCATTAAAGGCACACCAAGCACCAAAGCAAGCGTCATATCTCGCATTAGCTTTTTATAATACTGCCAATCGGCTTGATCTTTTTCTTCTAACGCTTCCTCTTCAGACTCGCTAGTTGATACCTTGGCGTTATAGCCAGCCTTTTCTACCGCTTGAATTAATTTGGTTACATCCACATTCGTTTTGACTTGCACAGTTCGCTGAGCGAAGTTCATCTCTGCTGATTGAACACCAGACACTGACAGTAATGCTTTTTCAATTTTACTCACACAACTAGCACAACTAGCACCGTCAATTATTAACTCATGTTCGATCATTTCGTTTCCTGTCGCAGTCGCTTCCAAGGTCTCAGAGTGACTAGCCGTTTTAACGTTGGGCTGTTCTGATTCGGTTTGGCAACATTTGTGGGGACTTCCCGCACCTTCTTTGTGGCTATCAGTATTCATAAATCCTCATATTTAAAAACATTCACTCTGGCGTCTTGGTGAATTCATCTATCAAGTGGCAAATAACATTTCCACTTGGTTTTTTATCTGGTTTATCACCCCAATTTTCGACTGCGGTGTGCATTCTTGCTCTGAGTCTCATTGTATCTTGAAAACGTTGTTCAGTTTCATGAAGGCGGTTGTCTATCAATCGCCTAACCGTTGGGCAAGGAGACTCTCCTTCGTCCGCTTTATGAAAAATCTGTTTAATGTCATCTACTGAAAAACCTAAATCCCTTGCGCTCAAGATAAAACGCAGACGGTTTTGCTCGTTTGGGCTATAGAACTTGTAACCATTTTCAATCGACTTTTGCGGATCTAACAAGCCAATTCGTGTGTAGTACCGCACCGTATCAGGGCTTACGCCTAGCATTTTTGCTAATTGTCTGACGTGCATTAACTGGTCCTCCTCACTTATCGCAAATCATGTAACCGTACCAATCCTATGACTAAATCCTACGTATTGAAGCAACTGTAAACCTGTGAGTTAGACACAGGTCAAACACTTTTTAAAACTCGTATTCATACACTATTAATTTGAACCCATAGACTGTTACATAGCCCAATGGGTTATTTCCCTGACTGAGCGATACGGCTACTTGTGTTTGTGAAGCACTTTGCTTTTTTCAGCAGTGTGTCCAATCATTTGCCCCATCATTTTTTCCATCATTTCCAAACGTTTCTCCATCATTTCCATC
>TARA_R110001606_G_scaffold114783_2_pt1 | contig 11886 bp, 8 predicted proteins | sample TARA_R110001606 | Tara Oceans TARA_R110001606 (sample SAMEA4398315) | marine metagenome | biome: Polar Biome; feature: [SRF] surface water layer (ENVO:00010504); material: water (ENVO:00002006), including particulate matter (ENVO:01000060) such as... | depth 5 m
AACAAATAACACACTGCCAAATAATGCCAGTGAGAATGCTATAAGCATGACCTTTTTTTCACCTAAGCTTTGCACCAACAACCCTGCAGGGATCGACATAACTCCATACGCGATAAAAAATGCAAATGGGAAAAAACCAGCAAGGGTTAAGCCTATATTATAGCTTTGGATCAGAGCCGGAAATATCGGCGCTAATAAGTTCGTTATAAATGAAATAACAAAAAAGGTAACCAGTACTAGTAGCACTATCAAATAATTTCTTTTCATAATTGTTCTACCTGAAAGTCTCATTCTAAAAATAAATAGAGTGGTGATAGCCATCTGTTCGTGGGCATACAAACAAAATGATTCAAGGGAATAATTAATCACCACTCTTAATTAGCTAAGTCTGCCATCATAAAATGAGTTATGCGGCACTACTCTACGGCTTGTTGATACTTTTCAACTCACTTTATGCAGTCTTCATTGCACGTAGTTGCTCTGCATGTGGTTTACAGTGCTTATTACACAGTTCATGCAAATACATTTTTGCGCCATTACAAATTGCAGCGCAAGCGGGTTCAAATGACTGCTGGCACCGCGAGCTTTGGTAGTCCATGCCACCAAGTAAGCAATACCAACTAGGTCTAAAATAAACTTGCTGTTGGGTAAGCTTTGACAAATACGCATCAAAATCATCGCCATTAAGCCATGCTTTTAGTAAAGACTTTAAAGCACTAGAGCTGTGATTCAGTTGCTTGGCTGTAAGCCAGTATTCACTGTCGGTGCGTAAGCTAGTTGCATAATGCGCAACCACATAATCTTTAATGCCATACACTAATTGATGGAGTTGTTGATTGACGTGTTCAGCTACTTTTAATGACTGCTCGTTGTTTTTTAGCTTTGTTAAGGCTTGGCTAAATAACTTAATACTATGTTGAGTAACCATCAAAGATGTCGCTTCGATGGGCTCAATAAAGCTCTGCGCCAACCCTATAGCCATGACATTGCTTTGCCATGCAGACTGCATACAGCCGACTTTCATTTTTAAATGCCGAAACGCGCTATTTTGTGGATTTATGTTTAATTGCAGGGCAAGCTCATACTGGGCTTGCTCATCAGTGATATGTTTTGAGCTATATACATAGCCATTACCGATACGGCTAGTGAGCGGAATTTGCCAACACCAACCGGCACTTAACGCCGTAGATTGAGTGGCACATGGCATCACAGCATCGCTAGAAATTGGCGTCGCCACGGCTACAGCACGGTCGTTAAGTAGTTCATCAGCAAATGAATTAAAAGGTGTACCCAGTGTTTGCTCAATTAACAGTGCATTAAAACCACTGGCATCGATAAACATGTCGCCGTTAATTTGTCGTCCATCAACCAGCGTAATATCAGCTATATTGCCATTGTTGTTTATATGCGCGTGGCTAAACGTGTTCAACCCCATTCTCTTGTGCATAGGCTTTTAGCACACCCGCTAATTTTATGGCATCAAAATGATAACCATAAGTTTGCTCTTTGAGCATAGGTGTATGCACTTTTGGACTTAAATTTTGTTTTGCGATATGGCCTGTTAAAAAATACTCATCTGGGGCTTGCCAATCGCCATTACCGCGCCTTCGGGCATTAGCGTTTACAAAATAAACTTCGGCAGTTTTTTCATCCATGTCGCTATAAAATGGATGGAAATAACAACGTTCATCGCCATTCCAATTATTAAAGTAAATGCCTGCTTTGTAGCTTGCATCGCACTTGGGCATCCATTGTTGTTCACTAATACCAAGTGAATCCATAAAGTTTTTTAAGTGTGGTGTTGAACCTTCACCAACGCCAATACTGCCAATTTTACTCGATTCAATAACACTAATAGCTAATTCAGGATGCTGCTTTGATAAATACGCAGCGCACATCCAACCCGCACTACCACCGCCTAAAATTACTAATTTATTTATGATAGCCATAACTAAAAAAGGCCGCCAAGTGGCGGCCTATCTCCATTAGAATTTATAACTTACACCAAGGTAATAACGTGAACCAAACTCGATAGTATTTTGCGTTAAAGCAAAGTTAGTATCGTACGATTGCACCACTTCGTTGGTTAAGTTAACGCCTTCAAGGCTAACATCTAAGTTTTCCATGGCATGCCAGATGATTGACGCATCAATTTGTTGATAGTTATCGTTTTTAACTGCTTGGGCTGCACCAACACCAATCCATTCACTGCGCCAGTTATATGCTAAACGAGTGCTGATAATATCGTTCTCAAAGAACACTGATGCATTAAAACTGTTTTCAGAAACACCTGGTACCATTTCTTTTGAGCCATCTGGCGTGGTTGTTTCACTGTCTACGTACGTATAGTTAGTCACCACCCCAAAACCGTTAGCAAAGCTATGCTGTAGTTGCAGTTCAATACCATTTACAGAGCCTTCGCCGTTACTACGAGGACGAGTAACACGGCATTGCTCATATAGATCTGGACTGGCGCCACAGCCATCTACAAATTCAACCGCTTCAGTCGAAAAAACAACGTTATCAATTTGTTTGCTGAAAAATCCTGCTGATGCCATAGAAGCGCTTGTAAAGTAATACTCTATAGCAATATCGCCCTGGTTAGCTTCATAGGGTTTTAGATCAGGATTTCCCCCTGTGGCGCTACCAAAATTGGCATTAATTGCTAAGCCGGGTTTTAAATCACTGTAGTTTGCGCGAGACATAACTTGTGATGCTGCCGCGCGAATAATAATGTCATCCGATAAATCATAAGCAAAGTTTACGCTAGGGAGTAAGTTATTATAATCGACCGTCTCTTTGAAAACCGCGCCGTCGGCGTAGCCGCTCGATGTTTGCTCAGTCTCAACGTAACGTAAACCAATATTACCTCGGTAGTTTTCGCCACTAAAATCAGCCTTCGCGTAAATGGCGATCATATCTTCATCCACTGAAAAAGTATTACCTAAGTTAGCGACTTCGGTCAGTTCGCCAGCTGCATATTTACCGCTAATGAAATCCCACCATTTATCTGTATCAAGTGAGGCATATGCATCAAGCGTATGACCAGAGCTTTGTGAATGCAGCCCAGTTAATACGCCATCACTCCAATTTGATAAATTACCATCGGGAACAAAACCAAGTACTTCGTCTGGATTACGGTTAAATGCAATGCGCGAAAATTCGCTACTATTAAATTTAATGCCGGTCTTGATTGCAGTAAAGAAATTACCATCTAACTCAAATTTAACATCAGCTTGAGCATAACTCACATCATGCTCTTGCACTGTGGTATCAAAATTTGCTTCTTGCGCATGTTTAAATTGCGTTGCATCGGTAGCATCTAGCGAAGTTAGCCAAACTTGATAAGGACCAGTAGCATCATAAGTAAAACCACCATCAGTGCTGTTTTGTCCATTAGGAAATGCAGGATCACCTATTTTACCTCCTTCATCTGAGGCTGGGATCCACCATGAAGATGCGCCAAATTGCGTGCCGCCATCTGATGTTGATTTTCCAATTACACCACTGAGTTCAAAGCCATCACCTTGAAACTTACCAGTTAGGTTTAGTACATCAGCTTTCATATTAACGGCATTACGCACTACTGGATTATAAATAATAGAAGCATATGCAGGTAATATAGTTGCTTGCTCGGTACCGCCTAATGCATTGTTGGTTACATTAGTAGAACCCGCACCACGGGCGCCAACCGTCAGAAAGTTATGGTTTACATGCGGGTTATCAAATTCAAAACGAAAATAATCAAGCACAAACTCCATATTATCGGTTGGTGCAAACTGCGCGGTTAATTGCGCGCTGGTCCGCTCACGCTCAGACTTAAATGCTTGCGAACCTAAACTCCATGCACCGACTGTCGATTCTTGTCCTGTTGCTTGGTTTTCTGCAAAGTACTCATAGTAGCCGCCAATAGACTCAAGTACATGGCGCCCTGAAGTTAATTGTTCATAAGAGTACGCTGCTAAAATACCAAATCTTTCATCTTCATTTTTCCAACTAGCAAGAATTGATGCACCAGGATCAGTCTCATCATACAATGAACTTTGTGCCAACTCTGCAGAGAGCAGTAACGTATTTGCATCTAACTCCAGAGGTTTACGAGTCGTTAAGTTAACGGTTCCTCCCAGTGCTCCTTCTTCGATATCTGCTTCCGGTGTTTTATACACTTGCACACCCGACACTTGCTCTGCTGATAACAATTCCATATTAAAAGTACGTGTCGCTGGGCCTAAATCGTACCATGAGGTGCTTGCTACTGTTTGACCATTGAGTAATATTCTTGATTGCTCTGGTGCAGTACCACGAATAGTTACGCCATTTACCTCACCATATTGGCGGTCAACCGTCACTCCTGAAATACGTTGTAGTGCATCACCAATGTTTTTATCCGGAAATTTACCAATATCTTCTGCGGTAATGGCATCTACCACTCCATCTGCAAAACGCTTAGTGTTCATTGACGCTTCTAAAGAGCGACGAATGCCACGCACTTCAATGGTTTCTATATCACTGTCAGCTTGAGTTTGAGCTGCAGCTAATGCCATTGGACTGACGTATAGTGCTGAGATACATATCGCCAATGTCGATAGTTTAAGCGATGCTTTGTTGATGTTTTTCATTCCTAGTCCCCTATTTATTGTTATTGAAAGCGTTACTAGGGTATCGCGCCGCATTCGTGTTAAGCAGTACAATTGACACTTTATCCGGTACTTTCCTATCAAAGGAATGTTAATTTTGATGGCAAAATGTTCAATGTCCTGTTAGCAAAGAATCGCGTGCAATAGATTAATACTAAAAGTGAATTGAAAAGTATTACTTAGACTGCTAAAAATTGTTCAATATAGGGACTAAAATAAATAAGGAGGTCGTCATGCGGGCAATGTGTGAAAAAGTCATTCCTAATACCAATTCATCGTGGCGCTATTGTAAATATACGCTTGATTACATTCCATTTAATTGGCATTACCATCCAGACTTTGAGATTTGCCTTACTTTAAACAGTCAAGGGGTATGCCATATTGGCGATTACATTGCTCCTTATGGCGAACTTGATCTAGTGATCCTTGGTGCTGATTTGCCCCATACTTGGCAATCGTCACCGAATATAGATAACAGTGTACAAGTTGTTCACGTTGCACAAATTCCAAAAAAATGGCTTAGTCAGCAAATTACTAGTCACCCTGAATTTGCCATACTTGAAGAGTTATTAATCGCTGCGCGACAAGGCCTTAAATTCTCGACTAAAACAGCGATGATAGCGAAATCATATTTTGAAAAAATCGAGGTCAGTAACCCTTTTGAGCAATATTTAGGTTTATTTAAATTACTGTATTTAATGAGCCAAGAAGCAGTCCCTCAGCAGCTTTCTAGCGCGAGTTTTTGCTACACTAATAAAACTGATCCCGCAAAAGATAAATTTGATAAAGTGATTGATTATATTTACCGCCATTACACTGAGGGCTTAAGCGCAGAACAATTAGCTAACATGGCGCATATGAGCACTAACCACTTTCACCGCTTTTTTAAAAAGCGCATGGAACGCACTTTAACAGAATTTATTAACCAGTTAAGAATTGGTCAAGCTTGTAAGCTATTGATCAATACTAACCGCGCTATTACGGCTATCAGCGATCAATGTGGGTTTAAAAATACCTCTAACTTTAATCGCCGCTTTTTAACACTAAAAGGGACAACACCAAGCCAATTTAGAAAGCGCTTAAAACAAAAATCATTAGTGTGAAAGAGTAAAAAGGTAGGGCTACCTACCTTTTATAAATACCGTTATTTTTCAAGTAACCACAATGCAGGCGTGTTTGAAGGCTGCCAATTACTTTGGGAATAATGTGCTTGTAACACAGAATAAATTTTATCTTGATAACTTACAAAATTAGTAGCTTCGTATTGCCTGTTTTGTTGCCATTGAGGCGCATAATTATCAAGTGTATCAAATCGATAACCTTCTGCTCTTGCGTACTCAACAAAGCTTTTAATTTTGGGCAAGTTAATCGTCGCACCTTGCCCGCGCGGACCATCTTCAAACAAAAAGTCATGGGTGAGTATCACTACTTTATTCGCTGCTAATCCATCGCTGCAATCTAAGTTTTGCGTGCGGCTATTGACAGGATCCATTGTTTTGCCAGGGCAAGTATTGACGATTTGATTAATGCTTTCGACCATTTGAATACCATCTGCCATTGTTTCTGCAGGGTAATCAACGCCCCAGTTCACTGGGCCCCAATCAAAATCCCAACCATAAACCTTATAGTCTTCGCTTGCTAATTTATCAGATATTTTTACTGCGACTTGTGAGCTATTGGTAGAAACCTGTGGATCACAAGAAAAAGCTGGATCCCAAGGTGGTAAATTATCAGATGTTGCGCATAAACCATCACCTTTAAAAGTTTTCGTAACACGCCACGCATTGGTATACGGCAAGCGTGCCATTGTTCTCATTTTAAAGTTTGGGAAGCTTTCTGCATTAGGTAATAACGCCAAGACCTTTTGAGTATTAAGCTCAAAGTAATCATAATCGGTACTTGCATCTTGGTAGGATTTAACTGGCCATAAACCAACTTCGTTACAATAAACAGCACCAGAGCGCTCTCCATCCGTGCAATTATGCAACATATGGTCATAACTATGGTTAGCTAAAAGGTGACCGCTATTTAAAAGCTTAGCTAATGCTAATTGTGAGTGTTGTTCATTTTCATCGCCTTCACCATACATGTGAAAAGCATTGATAAAAAATGTCGCTTTTATTTGTGCCTCATCTAAAGCATCAATTAGCCCTGAGGTGGCATTAATCGGGCCATCATCAAACGTTAAATAGATAACCTTGTCGTCATCTGCAAAGCTGTAAGTTGAGCATAAACTTGCACACAATAGCGTTACTGCCGTTTTATTTTTCATTTTGTTCTCCATTAATTAACACCTAATTAATATTGCATGCTATTTAGCCATCGACTGATACGAAGCAATGCAATTTAGGTATTAATCAAACAAAATGAATCTCTGCTACTTCCCTATCGCTTGCTTGGCAAACAGGTGCTTAATTGGGCCTAAGTTATCAACCAAGCTTAAACCCACACCACGTACCAGTTTTTTAAGTGGGTTAGCGCCTGCAAATAATTCTTTTAAGCCTTGCATCATGGCAATATGCTTTTGTGCATCAAGCTTGCGGGTACGCTCGTAATCACGCAATAGTCGATTACTGGCAAACTCTTTATTGTCAGCAGTTAACAGCTCAATAAGGTAAGCGGCATCTTTAAGGCCTAAGTTCATACCAAGTCCTGCTAACGGATGAATGGTATGTGCGGCATCGCCCATTAATACCACTTTACCTGTCACCCATTGCTGCGCGTAACGCATTTTCAAAGGGAACGCTGTGCGCGCACTTTGTACCTCACATAAACCGCATTGGCCATCAAGGGCTGCCATAACTGCTTTATTAAAATCGCTGTCATCCATGGCTAGTAACGTTTGGCAATGCGCAGGACTGGTTGACCATACAATTGAGTGCGTATTGGCATCTGGCAGCGGTAAAAACGCCAGTGGTCCAGTAGGTAAAAATACTTGGCGCGCAGTATTATTATGTGGCTCAGTGGTTTTTACCGTCGCAACGATGGCGTTATGATCATAATCTTTAAACGTAATGGGCAAATTAAACTGTTTCCGAATCGCTGAATTTGCGCCATCGGCTGCCACTAATAACTTGGCTATAACTGGCTCACCAGAGTCTAAGGTTATAAAGACGTCATTGTCACTTTGGTGTATTTGTTGATAGCGTGTATCAAACATAAGCGTTGCTTGGCTGTGTTGTTCTAATTCATTGATCAGTGCATAACGAATGATGTCGTTTTCAACAATATGACCTAAATGAGGAAGGTCCAGTTCATCGCTGTTAAAAGCAATTTTGCCAAAGCTATCTTGGTCGCGCACATCCATATGGGTATAGGCGCGTGCTCTTTGAGCAATGATCTCAGGCCACACTTGCAAAGATTCAAACAAGTGTTGGCTGGCAAGGCTCAGTGCACTTACGCGCAAAGCGTATTCATCGCCTGGCAATACTTGTTTTGCTGCAGCATCAATTACTACTACACTTATATTGGCTTTAACAAGCCCCAGCGCGAGGGTTAAGCCAACACAGCCGCCCCCCACAACACATACTTGTGTCTGTTTCATAGTCGTTTACCTTGTTTAACCTGACCCATTAATTGCTTAGCTAAAGGTGTTTTTAAAGAAGCACACAAATCCATGGAGAATAGACCACAGCTGCGACCAAATGCGAGTATTCGTGATGAGTTTGAAAATAACCGCACTAAAGAATCTGTTAACGTCATTACAGTGGTTATATCTTGGTTACGTTGTTTGGCATATTCACGGGTAAATAGGTAACTGCCAATTGCCAATTCGCTATTTAATAATTCACATAGAAGTTGCACATCGCGCAGGCCTAAATTAAAGCCCTGCCCTGCAATAGGATGAATCGCATGCCCTGCATTGCCAATTAGTACCGTACGGTGAGCACTTAATGACTCTGCACGACCATACACCAGTGGATAGTTTGCACGCATGCCGACTTTAGTAAATTGCCCGCCACGATAACCAAATGCAGTTTGCAAAGCACTTACAAAAGCGCTGTCGTCAAGCTGCATATGCGCGTCAATATCGGCTTTATCCATACACCATACTAACGAGTAACGGTTATTACTCATCGGGAGTAATGCCATTGGTCCATGCTCAGTAAAGCGCTCAAAAGCATGGTTATGATGACCACCTGCCACTTCAATATTGGCAATGATCGCCCCTTGTGAATAAGGCTCAGGAGTAAAATTGATCTTTGCCAGCTGGCGAGTAGCCGATTGCGCACCGTCGGCAATCACCACTAATTGGCCATTAAGTTGAGCACCAGACTGCAAAGTAATACTTGCAAAGTCATGATGATAGGTAATATCTGCAACACTGTCAGGGCAATACATGACCACTTGGGTAGCTGCAAGTTGTTGATGTAAAGCACGACCAAACGGATTTACCTCAACAACATAACCTAGAGCTGACTGTGAAAACTGCGCACAATCGATCTGCGTTTTACCAAAGTGACCGCGATCCGACACGGTCACTTTTTTAATTGCCGCAGCAAATGAGGCATCAATATCAAAGGCATTAATGGTCTGTAAAAATTGCACCGATTGTTGTGCTAAGGCGATACTTCGGTCGTCAAAACTAGGATGGTGTTCAGTGCTTGGTTGATTTGCTTCAACCACCGCAATCGTTAATTGCGGCGCATGTTTCGCAAGACTCAGCGCACAACTGGCACCCGCTAAGCCACCACCGATAATAACAACATCAAACTGCTCTGCCACGTTATGCTCCTAGCGGTTAATTGCTTGCTTTTGCATTAACGCTTCAATCTCGCTGATACTTTTTGGCACACTCAAGGTAAGATTTTCGTGGCCTTGCTCGGTCACTAACAGGTTATCTTCAATACGAATACCAATGCCCTTATATTGCTCAGGTGCTTGCGCATCTAGGCTAACATACAAGCCAGGTTCAATAGTGAGTACCATACCAGCTTCAAATGGGCGTTCTTTTTCGTCTTTTTTATAGTCGCCTACATCATGCACATCAAGGCCAAGCCAATGACCAAGGCCGTGCATATAAAATGCTTTACATGCTTGGTTATCAAGTAACTCTTGTAACTCACCTTGCAAAATACCTAAATCAACTAAGCCTTGGGTGAGCACTGTCATCGCTAATTTATTAGCCTTTGATAAGCTACCACCGGGCTTTACTTCAGTAAACGCTGCTGCTTGCGCCGCTAGAACAATGTTATAAAGCTCAGCTTGAGGTTGACTAAATTGCCCATTAATAGGGAAAGTACGCGTAATATCTGCCGCGTAACCTTGCAGTTCAGCGCCAGAATCAATCAGCACTAAATCACCGTCGGTCAGCACATCACTGTTAGCAGTGTAATGCAATATATTGGCGTTATCGCCACCGCCGACAATGGTGCCATAGGCGGGATGACGCGCACCATGCATAGCGTAATGATGATGAAGCTCGGCTTCTAGCTGATATTCGGTAGCGCCTGGCTTTGCAAACTGCATAGCACGAATATGTCCTTGGGCACTTATTTCACACGCTTGGCGCATAATATTCACTTCAGCAGGTGATTTAAATAAACGCATTTCGTGCACTAAACCACGAATATCTTTAATCGTATGTGGCGCTTTATAACCTTTTTTAGGCGCGCCACGCAGCGTATTTAATAACGCCCACACTTTATCGTCAAACTGTGGATAAGTACCTTGTGCATAAAATAAAATCTGCTGGCCGTTCACCAAATTCAATAATTGTTCAGTTAGTTCACTCAGTGCACATGTTTGGTCGAATAAATAATCTTTTTTAGCTTTTTCAAAACCAATACGACGACCATGCCAAATTTCCGCCAGCTTATCTTTGTTCAAACAAAACAGCGTACTCGGTGTATCGCTGCTTGGGCAAAGCACTAACACTGCATCGGGTTCATTAAAGCCAGTTAAGTAGAAGAAGTCGCTATCTTGGCGAAACGCATATTCAGTATCACGGCTGCGGGTTACTTCACTTGCCGCAGGAATGATAGCCACACTGTTTGGTTCCATCATGGCAAGTAAACGATCTCTGCGTGCTTTAAACTCTGCTTTTTCTATTTTAACTGTTGGCATTATAAACCCTGTTTATACTGTTAATTTTAACTTAGTGAAGTGTTTTTTTAGTGCTTTTTGGCGCTTGCTCTTGACCAAGTTCAGCAAAACACAACAGCGCAGAAACTCGCACATATTCAATTACTTCGTGCAATGCTTGGCTGTCTTCTTCGGTTTCATCAAACATGGTATCTAAACGCGTAATTTCACTAAAATCACTGATCACTTCTTTTACATCAGCTGATAACTTGCCATAGTCTTTTTGCTTTAAGCCAAAACCAAGCATAAATCCAGCGACCCATGACACTAAACCATTCGCTTGATCTACTAAGGTTTCGTCATCACTTGGTAAAAATAAATCAAATTGAAACTCTTCGTTGTTAAAGCTTTCTACAACTTGCTTATAAATAATGGCAAAAAATTCTTTCAGATCATGGCTAAATGCTTGGCCATCATTAAACACATCGCTTAATAAGCCTAAGTATTCTTTGGCTTCAATACTCAAGCCGCAGGCTAATAATCCACTGATCACGCCGTGTGCTTCTGAAGGAGTGACAAATATTTCGTTTTTTTCCAATAGTAATTGGGCTTGTTGGTAATCTGGTAATTCGTTCATGCTGAGATCTTCGCTTGGCTAATTAAGTCAATGCTACCACTCGATAAATAGCAACTCCAATGAAAAGTATGATTGAGGTCAAAAAGCAATCCGAAAAGTAAATAGCCAGTTACCAGTGCTGGAAAATCACCCGAACAGTATAATTATTTTGAATTTGGGGTGTAAGGATTGGCTTATGTCTTATATACTGAATTTGTTCCCTAGGGTGTTGGAGCTTGGTTAAGTCCCTGAGCCGATAAATTTTATGTTAGGGTTTCTGTTCGTCTGCTATTGTGCAAGCTCGGCATGTACCGAGAAGCCTACGGCAAACCGCAGATTCCCGCCCTGAGACCTTATGGTTTCAGGACTGACACCGAGTGCCGCATACTTGGGGAACACCTTTCTTACCTTCCTTTATACTATCTGCTGTTGTGCTTTAAACCATTGATAATAATATGAGCCAAATGTATTTAATAGCGTCGCAAATGTTAGTAGTTCTTCAAGTTAGATCATCTATCTTAAAAGAATCAGTTACTGTTAATTTTTAACTCTCAGCGCACCCAATACAATACAGACAACACCACCGACCATTCCAGCCCATGCCTCGAT
>TARA_R110001606_G_scaffold185617_1_pt1 | contig 11882 bp, 2 predicted proteins | sample TARA_R110001606 | Tara Oceans TARA_R110001606 (sample SAMEA4398315) | marine metagenome | biome: Polar Biome; feature: [SRF] surface water layer (ENVO:00010504); material: water (ENVO:00002006), including particulate matter (ENVO:01000060) such as... | depth 5 m
CCTAGTGGATTAAATATATATTCTTTTGAGTATATAAGCAATAGTTATGGATCTGGAGTGTATCAAGGTGTAATGTCCAATGAAGTGCCGTTAGAAGCTGTCTCTGTTAGTTCTGATGGTTATGATATGGTTAACTATAATATGTTAGACGTAGACTTTAAACAAATATAATATGGCAACAAAAAAAGCAAATCCTTTAGGTAGTTTAGTACCGCAAACAAATAGAGAGTTAGTAAATCTTAGTTATAAGATGAGCATGGCTAATGTTCCTAAAGACTTAGGTACTACGTTTAGAGCTATTGGCAACTCTTATGAAAGAGGTACTGCCGCACTAGGAAAAGGTATTAGTGATGCGTTTAAAACCGCTGGTGATGTTTACGCTAAATTAAAAGAAGAAAACGACCAAGAAGAATCAGACACAAAAACATCTAAAAAGTTTAAAAACGGCAATGTAGGTGAGAAGTCAACAGGGGTAAGCACATATGGCTTAACTGAAAGTTCTGCTTATCCAGGTGATTTCTACCGAGAAGATGATCCAGATACTGATGAAGATGAAAGTGTTTATTATAATAAGGAAGAAATTGTTAAACCAGTTAAATACACTCGTAAAGACTTGTCTGGCAATGAAGAAGAAATTAGCGTGATGAACTTTGAAGATCATCAAAAATCAATTAAAGCACAAAAAAAAGAAATAAGAAAAAAATATAAAATTGGTGATCCAAAAAGAAAAGAACTTTTAGAAAACTTAAAAGATAAAGAAGAAAGAGCTAGAGAGTCTTCTATACTATTTTCTAAAACAGAAATAGAAATTGATCAAATTATTACAGATGGTAATTTATCTGAAAATATGACTAACTCTAAAAAAATTCAATTTTTAAGAGCTATAAAAAACAATGGAGAATTAGTTGATGATGGAAACGGTAACAAATCAAGGGCTTTAATGGGTTTTAATAAAGATGGCGAAATTGTGTTTAGTTATGTTGATGAAAAAGGAATGCCTATAAAAGACGGTTCTGGAAACGCTATAACTGTCAGTCCTGGTAACGCTAAAAGTCTAGTTACACAAAAAGACGATGACATGAGGAACAAGATTAAAACTGTTCAAAACGATTACTTAACACAAGGAACAAGTGGAACTAAAATAACAGATGCTTATTCAAAAAAACAACAAGACAATATTACAGGTTTAATTACTGATAAGAAAAAATTTAATGACGTTTTAGGTTTTAAACCAGATGGTTTTAGCCAAAATTTTGAGCAAGCTGTTTTAGGTTTTACAAAAAGTAATAAAGAAATAAGCAATATGCCTGAAAAAATACTATCATCATTTCCTGATAATTTTGTTCCAGACACTGATGGGGTAGATGGTGTTAGTGCTGGTGATTTTAAAACACAAGAAAACTATAAAAAATTATCAAACGCTTTATTAGACTCAAGTGATGCAAACTTTGATTTGTCAAGATCAGCTGAGTTAGTAGGTGAGTTTATGAATAGTAAATTTAAAGTTGATGGCGCTGGTGCTTATCAAGGTTATTTAACTAATCCAGATAATGCAGGTGAGATTGAGAGAATTAAACAAGCTAATAAAGTGGAATCGACAATTCCAACAAGCCCAACGCAAACACAAACCTTCTACACTGATTTATCAAAAAGTGAAGGAGGAAGAAAAGCTGCAAACAGAATTAATACTTTTAGCTCTATAATGGATACTGAAAGTAAAAATAGTGGAAGAATTACTATATCTGTCGATGCTCAACAGAAAACGACTAGCTTCTTGTCTATTAAAAAAGAATCAGAACCAGAAAAAGGAGATGGCGTGCTCACTATGAATTACTACAATAAAAACACTGGTAAAACAGACAAGGTAGAAGTAACACTAGAAGAAGCTATGCAAAAAGTATCTGGTAGTAGTGGCGCAAATTTAAACGTGATGTTTGGAGATGTTAATGCTGCCACGCTAAGCAAAATGTTTAGAGAACCTCAAGAAGATAAAGGCTTTCCTGGTGTACCAAACAACACTTATAACGCTACTAAGTTACAGGCTGCTAGCAATTTTGCATTAGCCTATAAAGACTTTACAGGTCTAAGTATAAAAGCCCAAGGAATGAAAGGTTCTAATGTTATATTTACGTTTAACGGCGAGGAGCATAAATATAACCCTTCTGGTGACGAAGAAACAGAAATGAATAATTTAAAAGCATTTTTTAAGGCTAACGATATTACAAAACAATAATTAATGAGTGGATTACAAGAAAAAATCTTCAACATGTATCAGAGTGGTTCTTCAGAGGAAGAGGTTCAAGCTTTTCTTACTAACGCTCGGTCCGAAACACCTGTAGAAAATGAGCCTATACAACATCCAAGCGTTGATGATTTTACAGCCGCAGGTAATAGTTTTTTAGGGCTTAGAAAAGAAGAAAATTTAGTGCCTTTTTTAAATAACTCGTACTCAAAAACACCTTTTAGATTTGAACAAACCGGTGCCGGAGACTATGTAGAGGTTTTAAAAGGAGACCAAAAATCTGGTGAAGGTACAACTTTTGATCTTGATGAAGGCTCTGTTTATGATAAAATTAAAATGCACTTAGACAGAAAAAATAGCCCTAAGTATGATTCTTATGTTGGTGAGCAAATACTTAAGCACACTAATTTAAAGTTAGAGGATTTACTGTTAAATGAAAGAAATATAAACGAAGGTGATTTTTACGGCAAAATTGATAGTAAGAAAGGTGAAGGTGAAGATGTATTGAGTCTTAGAACTAAAAGGAAACCGTCTTTTTTTGGAGAAGCAATTATTTCAGGGCTTGGTTATGATAAATATGAAGAACCTAACGCTAGTGGTGTTATTGAGCTTGATGATGGTAGAATTATAGATTACAAAGACGTATGGACTCAAAGAGCGGGGCTTGCTAAAACTTTAGAAAACAAATCTATTAAAGAAGAAGAAGCTGCAAAAATAGAAAAGTTTGGTACGCCAGAAGACATTGACAAACACATTGAAGCTAATATTGACTTTTACCTTGGTGAGGAAGATAGAAAAATTCTTGCTTTAAATGATTTTATTAAATCAACAGATGATGAAACTAAAATTGCAGATTACCAAGCTAAAATAGACGATATAAAAAAAGCTAATGGATATGAAGATCTTTACGATGAGGACGGTAACTTTATAAAATACGAACTGGATCCAGAAGCTTTAGCTGAACAAAAAGAAAGCAACGGAAATGCACAAGAACTTGCAAATGGTTATGATTTAGAAAATTTAACAACAAAAAGAAGAGAGGCATATTATAGGCTTTTAACTTTGTCTAAGGTTGCGGCAAATGGTATTGATCAAGTAGAAAATGAATTAGGAAGCCTTGAGTCTATTGGTGATATGTTTGGTCAAGTATTTGATCAAAACAACAATAGTACTAACAATGACAAAAGACAATTAAAAAAAGTTTTAGAAACAAATGATATTTTTGATCTTGGCCAACGTGGTGTTGGTCATTTTCCATTTTTTGATGATAAATCAACAAACAACGCCTTGTCTACTTTAGCTGGTGGTTCTAATATAGCGACAGAGTATAACAATGCTTTAATGGAATTTAAAATTCTTAGTAAGGCTGTAGATTTAAAAGTTAATCCAAAAAATGAAAAGTATGAAGGTTTTTTAAAAACTACTGTAAATAACCTTAGCCAGAGCTTGTTTGGACAAACTATAAGCGGTGAAAAATTTGACACAGAAGATTTTGTTCATGGTTGGGAAGGTATTTTAGAACAAAACGGCTACGTTATACCAGAAGAAATAGACGATGGATGGAATAGTAGAGGTAGTAGAGGAAGAAAAATAGCAAACATGGTTAGTAACACAATTACAGACATGGCGCCTCTTCTTCTAGAAATTGCAGCTTTTAAAAGAGCTGGTGGTGTAAAAAGTTTACAAACTGCTACTAAAAGTATACTTTCACAAGTAGATGATTTAGTAAAACCTTTTGTATCAAAAAACTCTAGTAAAACATATAAGTTTTTTATGAACAAAATGGTTACGCCAGCTATAGTTACAGCTGGTGAGTGGGTTGGTGCAGAGACAGCTGGTCAAAAATTGATGGGTTCAGAATTTGGTGATGAGTGGAAAGCACAAACTATAAATTACGAGACAGGTGAAACTAGACTTGCAATGCCTTTGGCTATGGGTATGTCCGGAGGTTTGTTTGGTGCTTTTAATAACAGTCTTATGAACAATATGCTTAGAAGTCCTTATGGTAAAACATATGCTAAGCTAGCCAACATGACGCCAAGCGCTGTAGGTACTGTGCTTAAAGCTTCTGGCCAAGGTGTTACAGCTACAGGTTTGTTAACAGTGTCTGAAGCTGCTCAACTTACTGTTGATGGTCTTTATAAAGATGGTAAACTTCCAGAAGCAGAGGCTTATGCTGAATTAACAGACACAGACCATTTATTATCAATGGCTATGGCAATGACTGTTTTAAGCGGTCAAAAGTTATTGCCTGAAATTAGAAGAAATATACGAAAAGATGTTCTTGCTTTAAAAAATAACACTATAGAGTCTAAAAACGCTGCTAAGTTTTTTGATGTAAACAATAAAAACAACAAAGACGGTAGATACGAAGATGGTACTGGAAACTATGTTGATAATTTAATGCAAACAAAAATAAACGAAATAAAAGTAAAAGAAAACTTACCAGAGGCTGGAAAAATTGAAAAAATTAAAGAGATAGTTGATTACGGTAAAGATCTACATAGACATAACGAAACTATAGAGGCTAAAAAAGCCATGAAAGAAGCAAATGAATACGATACGTATCTTCAAGACATGTATATTTCTGCTCAAGCTTTAAGGACTGGAGATTTTAAACCAGGTGATAGAGATAAGTTTGGTGAAATGACAAGAACTGAATTAGAAATGTTTTTAAACGATACTGGCGTAAAGTCTGGATCAGAAAAAGATATGTATTACAGAGCTACATATGAATCTTTAAGCTACGCCACAAATTTAGTAAATGCTGCTGGGTTAACAAAAGGCAGTCCTGCTAGAGAAACTTATTTAAAAAACTTTTTAGAAGTTCAAACAAATATTCATCGTGTAGATTATTTAAAAGAACAAGCAAAAGAAAACCCTTCTAAAAAACTTGAAAATGATCGCAAAATAAAAAAGATTAAACAAAAAAACAAAGAGTTAGAAGTAGAGGTTGACAAGTCTATGGAAGGCTTTGAGAAAGAGTACAAAAAATTAATGAATGCAGAGCTTGCAGCAGCTAAAGTAATAGCTAATCAACTTGGTTCAAGCTTTAAAATTGTGGGGCAAAAAGGTTATGATGCTGCGTTAAAAAAAGCTGGTAAAGAAGCTGAAGGGCTGGGTAGTGAAGCTTTTATTTACAAAAATACTATATATGTAAATAGAAAAGCTGCTATTGCAAGTAAAAATTTAGGTGTTGGGCTTCATGAGTTAACACATAGAATACTAAAAGACTCTTTAAAAGAAAATTACAAAGATCCTGTCACAGGAGAAACAAGAAGAAGAGTTTCTGCAAACGGTAAAATTGTTATAGATAACATGCTTAATAAGTTAAGCACGAAGGAACGAGCTATAGTAGAGAAACGTATTGAAGACAAGTACAAATATGTGTCTAAAACAATGAAAATAGAAAAAGATCCTCTTGATTACTATGAAGAGTATATAACTGTTTTAGGTGATGCAATAAAAAATAAAGAAATAAAAAGAACACCTAGCTTAAAGCGCTCTATAGGTAAAATAGTTTATCCTTTATTAAAGAAAAAAGCTGGTTTTGATATAGACCAAATGGATAAGAAAAAAGCAGCTGATGATCTTTTTAGTATGATACAAGAGATTCAAAGTGATGGCTTAACTAGTAGGGTAAAAGATTTTGCTACTAAAGGCACGGCTGAAACAGCTTTTGCAGCGTCAAGATCAAAAGAAGGTTTTGCTGATAAAAGAATTACTGAAGAACTAGGCTTAACAGAAAGCACGGCTAAAATAGTTGCAGAAAACAAAAGGCTTTATGACCTTGTTGTTAAAAGCGCAGCTGAAAAAGGCGTGAAAGTAAGTAAAGAAGCAGTTACCCAGCAAATTAAAGATGCTTTAGTAATTAACAACATGGCTAGAGTAACAGCTCTTTCTAAAAAAGCTGGAGCTGCTGGTGAAACAACTGGTTTGTCAGGTGATTTAAGAAAAGGTTTTAATGATTTTTTCAGTGAGTATTCTGTAAAATTAGTAGAATTAGCTAACACCTGGAACCCAGCTATAAACCCTAGCTTTGGTGCTTACATGAACACTTTGTTACCGCTAAAATACTCTGGTATACTAAAAGAGTTAAAAGGTAAAAGTATAGAGGCTGTTTCAGCTTCTACAGAGGCAACTGCTAAAAAAGTTGCTAAAGTTGAGGGTGGCGTTGAAAGCTCTAAAGAGGTTTTGCAAAAACAAAAGTCTAAGCTTAAAAATTTTATATTAGATAGAACTAAAAAATCATCAAAAGGTTTAGATCCAAAACAATTAACTAACAAAATTAGAAAAGCAGCACAAAATGCTATAACAAGATCTGGTGATATAAAAGCTACGGTAAAAAACAAGCCAAGACTTTTTTTAGACAACGTAGAAAAATCTTTAGAAAATGATTTGTTTAAGTCTTTTAAAGACGCTTTTGGAACTAGAAAAATTTATAAAGACTTTTTAGATAATAGTTTTGAAGTAATTAAAGATGTTGCTAACACACCTCGTGGATTACAAAACATGATAAGCGCTGAAATGAGCTTTGCTTACAAGCCTATTATAAATCCAAAAACAGGTAAACAAGTTAGAATGACTACTGAAGAGGCAAACAACGCTGGCCTCCCTATGGACAAAACGGGTCAAGGCCCAGCAAAATGGGAGGTTGACAGAAAAAACTTTACAGAAGATAATTACAAAGACTGGGCAAATGCTAAAGGCATTAATCCTAAAACAAATAAACCTTGGAGTACATCTACTATAGGTACTCGTAAAGATGGTCTTGCTAGAGTTTTAGCTATTGAAACTGGTAAAGACGCTATACCGTCAACATTAAAAAATCCAAACCAACAGATGTATGATTTTAGCGGTAATAAAATAGAAGGTCAAACCGTAGATATTTTAGCTGGATTAAACTCACAACAAAAAAATAAAATAGCCGCAGAGGCTTTGGTAGCAGAAGTTAATGATATTATTGACAGAAGTCCTGGTATGCAGTTTAGTATATCAAAAAGCAAGCTAAAAGCTTTTGAAAAGTTGCAAGAAAACTTAAGCATACCACAAAGAATTGAAAATTTATCTAGACCTGAAAACGCTGAGGTGTTAAAACACTATAATCAGTCTGGTGATATAATAGAAAAGCTTAGACAAATAGAGGTTGAAGAGTTTGTTAACAAAACGCTTAAAGAGCTTAGAGCAGAAGAAGCTGAAAAAATACTATCACCTCAAGACTTACAAAGCAGAGTTGATCTTGTTGATATAGCTGTCACAAGTAGCAGTATGGTTAAAGTTGTAGAGTTGTTTAATAAAAACAACGCTAGTGTTAAAATAGAAAGCGATGGGTTAGGCTTTGCTAAAGAAATAGATGCTAAAACAGGTAGACCTGAAAAGTTTATTGCGTTTAAAAAAGAAATGGGTGAAATATTAAATTTATTACCAGCCGAGGTTATTAATAATAAAACTCTTTTAAATTTAATTATAAAAACTATTGGGCAAGGTAGTTTAGCGGTTGGTAAAAGAGTTAATAAAGAAGGTTTAATAAAAGATCAAGTTTGGTTAAAGCCCTCTGGCAACGATGCTTTTCTTCAAACAGAGTTTCGTGGCCAAGTTATTAAAGGTAAAAAAGGTGTTACCATACCTAAAATAAAAGACAAAAGTGGCAAGCAAAGATCAATATTAGAAGCTGTTAATGTTTTAAATATAGGTAAGTTTAAATCTGACGCTAAAGGTCCTAAAGGTGGTTTAAAAGAATTTCATGCTAAAAATAGTAAAAAGTCTAATTATCAACAACTTTTAACTAAATGGGGTAGAGAAACAGTTGCTAAAAAAGGTTTTACTATTGAGCAAACTATAGAGGCAAACAGGTTTGTTAGAGAACTTGTTGTAAAATCAGCTGTTCAACACTTTTTCAACTCTAAATCTTCTAAGCAATTTAAGCAAAGAGCAGATGCTCTTCATAAACTTTTACAAATCCAAGTTAACATTGGTGAAGGAGCAATGAAAGGTACTAACACGGTTAGATACCTAACTATGGAGGCGCCAACTAACGCTTTAGAAATAAAAAGACAAGACAAAAGTGGTTACCACGCAGAGCATGCGTTTTTTAACTTGGCTCACAATGCCACGGTTTCTAGATTGCTTACTAAACATAGAGCTTCTAAAGATATAAATGGTTTTATGGAGGATTATAGAAAAGTATCTAAAAACCTTGAGCAATACATAATAACAGAAAAACACAGGCAATCAAACGAGGGTAGACAACCAAGCGGAGAAATGCTAAGTAACACAGGGTTTTTTGAAGGTGGTAATGTTGATCCTATGTTAAACGTTATAAGTAAAGATGCTAGAAAGGCTTTTACAACACTAGACTTAGTCACTGGTAAAACAGTTGCAGAGTCAATAAGCGCTACTTTAAAACTTGGTGGTAAAGAGGCGCAAAGAATAATGGAAGCTTTAGGAGAGTCTGCTCACGATATTAAAAACGGTAAAGATTTTTTAAAGAAAGACAAAGCTGCTGAAGACAAATTAGTAGAAAGCATTTCTTTTTCAAAGTCAAAAGTTAAAGATTTAAGTTTTAAAGAAAAACTTAATCTTGCTAAAAAAATAGATAAAGCAGCCGCATTAGGTAGAAAAAGAAATAAAAAGTCACAAGGTATGAGTACTTTTGATTTTGACGAAACAGTAGGTATTAGTGAAAACTTTGTGTTTGCTACAAAAGGAAAACAAAAGAAAAAAATATCTTCAGCTGAATGGCCTTTTGTTGGTGATATGCTTTTGAAAAATGGTTGGAAGATGGACTTTACAGATTTTAATAGAGTTACTAAAGGAAAACCAGGCCCTTTGATGCAAAAACTTAAAAACCAAATTAAAAAGTTTGGCCCTGAAAATGTATTTATACTAACAGCAAGAGCTCCAGAAAGTCAAAAAGCAATATATGACTATCTAAAAAGTGAAGGTGTTAGTATACCTTTGAAAAACATAACTGGTTTAGGTAATAGTACTGGTGAGGCAAAAGCTTTGTGGATGCTAGAAAAGTTCAGCGAAGGTTATAACGATATGTATTTTGTTGATGATGCAATGCCTAATGTAAAAGCTGTTAAAGATGTGTTAAGCCAACTAGATATTAAATCTAAAGTTCAACAAGCTATTATGTTTTCAAAAAGCTCTGAAGTTAATAAAATACTAGAACACTCTTTAGGTATTGAAGCTGAAAAAGTATTTACAAAAGCAGAGGCAAAGTTTAGAGGCAAAGGTAAAAAAAGAAGAAAGTTTTTTATGACAGACTCGGCTGCAGATTTAGAACTTTTATTAGAACCTTTGTATGGTAAAGGTAGTAAAGGCATGGAAAACAAACAGTGGTTTAAAGAAAACTATTTAAAACCATGGGAAAGAGGTATAAACGAACTAAACAATGCTAGACAAACAATACTTAATGACTACATGTCTTTACGTAAAAAAAATAAGGATGTAGTAAAACTATTAGACAAACCTGTAGAAGGAACAAACTTTACAAACGACGCCGCTATGAGAGTTTATATTTGGAACAAGGCAGGTTTTAAAATACCTGGTTTAGCCGCGGCTTCTCAAAAAAAGCTAGTTAAACACGTAATGGACAATGCTAATATAAAGAGCTACGCCGATATGGTAGGTAGGTTAAGCAAAATAGAAACAGGTTTAAAAGAGCCAAAAGAAGACTGGTACGCAGAAACAATAGCTAGTGAAGTTGGTAGTATAGGGAAAACAGTTAATAGAGATGCTTATTTAGGAGATTGGATGCAAAACTCTAAAGAAATATTTTCTAAAGAAAACTTAAACAAAATGGAGGCTGAATTAGGGCCTTTGTGGAGAGAGTCAATGGACAATATGCTTTTTAGAATGGAAACTGGACAGTCTAGACCTGAAAATTTAGGAAGACTTGGTAACACAATAATGAATTATTTAAATGGATCTGTTGGTACAATAATGAATTTAAACACAAGATCAGCAACTCTTCAACTTATATCTACAGTAAACTTTATAAATCATGCGGAAAACAACCCGATAGCTGCTTCAAAAGCTTTTTTAAACCAACCACAGTATTGGAAAGATTTTATGTACATAATGAATTCTAACATGCTTAAACAAAGAAGGCAGGGTTTACAAATAAACGTTACTGAAGCAGAGTTAGCGTCAGCAGCAGACGTTAAAGGCAAGGGTGTTGGAGGTGCTTCACGAAGAGTTTTAGCTAAAATTTTAAAAGCAGGTTACATACCTACAAAAATAGCAGATAGTTTTGCTATTTCAGCTGGTGGAGCTACGTATTACCGTAATAGAGTTAATATGTATAAAAAACAAGGTTTTACTATAAAAGAAGCAGAGTCAAAAGCTTTTGTTGATTTTCAAAGCGTAGCAGAAAGAACTCAGCAGTCTTCAAGACCTGATCTTTTATCAAAACAACAAGTTAGTTTTGAAGGTAGGTTGCTATTACCGTTTGCTAACACTCCTATGCAAATGAATAGAATAATGATAAAAGAGTTTTTAGACCTTAGTAAAGGTAGATACAAAGGTTTTTATGGTGAAAATTCTTTTACAAACAAAATGAGTAAAATTTCTTATTATGGCTTTGTGCAGTCAGCTATATTTGCTGGTTTACAATCTGGTTTGTTTGCTATAATGGCTAATGGCGATGACGACGAGTTACAAGCTAAAAAAGAATTAAATGCTGCAAACACTATAGCTGATTCATTTTTAAGGGGTATGGGTATATCTGGTGTTGTTGTTTCTGGTATTAAAAACTCTATATTAGCTTTTGGAAAAGAAAATAAAAAAGGTTTCACCGCTGACTTCAGTGAGGTTGGTGAAGCTTTGTTAAACATGTCACCAACTATAGGTTCTAAATTTAGCAAAATGGATGGCGCTGGTAATGAATACAAATATAATAAAAAAGAAATTTTACGTAAAGGTTTTGTTTTAGACAATCACCACGGTATAGGCGCTTCGCTTCAAACAATAGAGGCTTTGACAAACGCACCTGTTTATAGACCTAGTCGTAAAATAGACAATATACGATCTTTTTTAGATGAAAGAAATGAAAACTGGCAAAGAGTGTTAAACCTTTTAGGTTGGAGTGATTTAGATGTTGGTGGTATAGAGTACAAGCTCCAACAAGAAGAGAAAAGAAATAAAAAGAAAAAGAAAACAAAAATAAATTTTACAGGTATATGATAAAAAAACTTATAACTATAATAACGCTGTGTATAGCAACGACAGTTGGAGCACAGGATTTTAAGAAAATATTTAAGTTCTCTACATTTTACGCGGCAGCTAATGGCGGTAACTCTATATCAGATGTTGATGTGTTTTCCGTGACTAATGGTTTACAAACTGTAACAGTAGAAACACCTTATGACTACAACTTAGCTTTAGGTATACGTAAAATAGCTAGATTTGGTTACGAAAATAAAGCTCAAACTTTTTACGATGGTACTGAAGACTCTTGGTCTGATGGTGCTAGTATAGGTAAAGTATCTGGGTTAGAGTTTTTGTTTGAGTTGGATTATAAAAGACAGCAAGGAATAGATTACTTAGACCAACACCATTTTATTAGGTATGTAAACGACAAATACATAATCAAAGGAGAATACTTAGAAGATGGTTTTGCAGATATTAAATA
>TARA_R110001606_G_scaffold110005_5_pt1 | contig 11869 bp, 4 predicted proteins | sample TARA_R110001606 | Tara Oceans TARA_R110001606 (sample SAMEA4398315) | marine metagenome | biome: Polar Biome; feature: [SRF] surface water layer (ENVO:00010504); material: water (ENVO:00002006), including particulate matter (ENVO:01000060) such as... | depth 5 m
GACAGTCGATCAGTATGATGATGTTATAAAACAGTTTGAATTAATTGAACAACATACTTATCGCAGTGACACCTCTCTACCTGTACATGGCTGGGATGAATCTAAACAACAGCGTTGGGCTGATAAAAAAACCGGACAATCACCTAATCATTGGTCGCGCTCTATCGGTTGGTACGCCATGGCAATGGTTGATGTATTAGATCAACTACCGAATGATCACCCTAAAAAAGCGTGGCTATCACAGCGCTTTAATACATTGATAGATAACATGTTAAAGCTGCGTTCTGACTCCGGTGTATGGTATCAAGTTACAGATAAAGGTGAATTAGACGGTAATTATTTAGAATCCTCTGGCAGTGCTATGCTCAGCTATGCGATTGCAAGAGGTGTTAATCAAGGTTACTTGTCTGATAGCTACCAAGTGATTGCAAAAAATACCTTTAATGCTGTAGTTAGCAACTTTATTAAACGTGAAGCAGATAACACCTTATCAATCCAACAAGTATGTGAAGTAGCAGGACTTGGCGGTAAACCATATCGAGATGGCAGCTTTGCTTATTACATCAGTGAAAATGTACGCGCGAACGATCCTAAAGCAGTCGGCCCTTTTATTCTTGCTAGTTTAGAAATGGAGAAATAACCGATGCTAAGCAACAAATACTATTTCTATTTAACACTTTTGCTCGTTTGCTTAAGTAGCAGCCTAAGTTATGCAAAAGAGTCGCAATTACTATCGTCAACACACACTCAAAGCCCGTGGCAAGCAGATCTAGGTAATGGCGAATATAAAAACCCAATCTTGCATGCCGATTATTCCGACCCGGATGTAGTAGCTGTTAATGGCGATTATTACATGACAGCATCTAGCTTCAACTCTGCACCTGGCTTGCCTATTTTACACTCTACCGATTTAGTCAATTGGCAGTTAATAAATTATGCGCTGCCAATACAGCTGCCACAAGCCCACTTTGCAAAAGTACAACATGGCAACGGCGTATGGGCACCAACAATCCGTTTTCATGATAATAAATTTTGGATTTTTTATCCTGATCCTGATTTTGGTATTTATGTAACTACAACAGATGATCCTGCTGGAGCTTGGTCAACCCCACAGCTTATTTTAGCGGGTAAAGGATTGATCGACCCTGCACCATTATGGGACGACAATGGTAAAACCTACTTAATACATGCATGGGCAAAAAGTCGTGCTGGCTTTAATAATGTACTGACGCTGCGTGAAATGAAAGATGACGCAAGTTGGGTTAGTGACAAATTTACACACATTGTCGATGGTAAAAATCACCCTGGATATCGCACCATTGAAGGTCCTAAATTTTATAAGCGTAACGGTTACTACTATATTTTTGCGCCTGCTGGTGGGGTAGATTTAGGTTGGCAATCGGTATTTAGAGCAAAAGAAATTACCGGTCCCTATGAAGCCAAGGTTGTTATGGCACAAGGTAATTCAGTGATCAACGGTCCTCATCAAGGTGCGTGGGTTCACACCCAATTTAATGAAGACTGGTTTATTCACTTTCAAAGCAAACAAGCGTATGGCCGTATCACCCATTTACAACCTATGCACTGGGACAATGATTGGCCAATCATTGGTATAGATAAAAATGCTAATGGAACTGGGCAGCCGGTTTTACAGCACACTAAGCCTCGAAGCAAAATTAACCCACAGCCCACCAGCATAGTGAGCAATGATGAATTCAACAGCGCTGAGCTAAGCTTATTATGGCAATGGAATGCAAATCCAAGTAACAGCTGGTATTCACTGACAGACAACCCCGGCTTTTTACGCTTATACTCACAACCAATTACAGCGCAAAACAGTACTAATTTATGGTCAACGCCTTCATTGTTACTACAAAAAATTCCCGCAGAGCAATTTGCTTTTACGACCACATTGCAGGTTAACAAAACAAGCTCAGCTAGTTCCTCAGGACTAATTTTATTTGGTGAAGACTATGCATGGATGGGTATCAAAACATCTTCTACTGGCGAACAACAGCTAGTCTATGTGCACTGTTTTAATGCGAGAAAAGGCTGTAAAGAAAGTATCGTAGAGCAACAACCACTGACACAACCCTATCTTGAACTAAAAGTCGTTCTACAACCAGGCGCCACAGCCATTTTTAGTTATAGAACCGCTGCGAGCACTGAGTTTAAAATTATTGGTGAACACTTCCAAGCTAAAAAAGGCCGCTGGGTAGGTGCTAAGTTAGGCTTATTTAGCCTGTCGCAAACTTCTGGCGCTAGCAACTATGCCGATTTTGACTATGCCCGTTACGACACTTTGGATTAAATGAATATGTTTAAACATCAAAAGTTCAGCATTTTTGCCGTGTTATTGCTCTGTGTTCAGCCATGCATAGCAGCTGATTACACCGTTAAAAATACTTATAAAAAACTAATTAAACACTATCCACACATGCAGGTGCCCGCAACGACACTTCCTGACTCTGTAATCGCTCATAAAGCACTGGTTTACAAACAAACTAAAACCAGTGCACAGACTTTAGATATTTATCAGCAAACACAGCAAACACAAACGGCGCCTTTGATTATGTTGATCCACGGTGGTGGCTGGCAATCAGGCACCCCCGCATTAATGACAGCACTTGCAATTGCGCTGGTAGAACGTGGTTATGTTGTTGCAACACCCAGTTACCGCCTCAGCGACGAAGCGCCTTATCCTGCAGCAGTTGAGGATTTAGTTAGTGCGTTTCATTGGCTTAATAATAATGCTGCTCAGTATAATATAGACAGCACTAAGATTGCTTTATCGGGCGGCTCTGCAGGTGGCCAATTAGCCGCGCTGTTAGCCTACAGCGGCGGAATTGTTGATAGCAGCGACACTAACTCGAAGCGATTTAATGTCCAAGCGCTGATCAATATAGATGGCTTAAGTGATTTCACGTCTCCAGAAGCACTACCTTTTGAAAACAACTCAGCCAAATCCGTCACTTCAGCCAGCAAGTGGTTTGGGGGTAGGTATGAAACTATCCCACAGCGTTGGCACGACGCATCGCCTATTTTCTATATTGATAAAAACGCGCCTGCAACACTTTTCATTAATAGCTCAGTGCCACGCTTTCGTGCAGGTAGAGACAGCGCAATACAAAAGTTGCAACAGTTGCATATACCCAGTGAAGTTTACCAGTTTGATGATGCGCCGCATTCATTTTGGTTATTCCAGCCGTGGTTAACGCCTACGACCAGTGTTATTGATGACTTTTTAACAGCACAATTTGCTAAAACTCGTTGATCATTATTGTTGTTAAAATTAAAGCCTTGATGAGTTAATGGTTATTTTAAGTCATCAAGGCTTTCTTTGTTAGTCGCTAAGCGAATTTAAGTACTGCTGCAAAACCTGCGCTGTAGTTGCATTTTTTAATTGCAGCTGATGCTGTTTGAACCAATCATCCGCAACACCATCTTCATTAGCATCAACGATTGCAGGAACCCCTGTAAATTCCTGTTTATATGCATCCCAATTACCAATTAGCTCAAACTCATGATCAATCAAACCATTTTTCTTTATCGCGACACTATCAGCGAGCTGTTTATAAACAAGCGTATCAATACTGTCATGGAAATAGCCATGTGCATTACGACTTGCTCCTATATGTTGCCCTTTAATGGCATCACTAAATGCTTGCTTTGCACTAACATAAACCATGGTTGTTTGCATGGGTGATGTAATGATTGGTTTATCACTTAACCACTGGCTATTTTCATCACTGATAGTGCGTTTTGCTTTGACTGCTTTGCGATAATTTACACCTAAATAATTATGCTCAGTCAGTTGTGGGTTATTCTCAAGTACATTTCCCATAATATATGCCTGATTTTCTTTGATCTCTGGGGAATACCAAATATCAGCAAACTGCATGATCTTACTTGCTTTACCTGGTTTATAATAATTGTTGATCAAGTTAAAACGACCATTTTCTGATCCATAAACATTATTATGTCCCCAGTTAAAAATAATATTATTGATAAGCTCAACAAACTCTTCATCTTGTGCATACGGTGATTTAAGTCTATGACCATTGAGCCTAGGCGTTCTACTGGCATGATTGGCAATTATATTATTAATAAAGCTCGCATTTGCCCCGCCCCAAATGCCACCATAGCCATGATCGCCTTTAGGGTGAATTGAATGGCTTAAACTATGTGAAATAATGGAATTTTGTAATGTAAAGTTACGGTTATTATAGAAACTCGCAGTTTCATCCACTGACCAACTCAATGAACAATGATCAATAATGACATTCTCACTGTTACGCACCGTTAATGAATCATCAGCATAGCCAAATGTACCTAAGCGAAAGCGCATATAGCGGATAATCACATTATCTGCGGATGAGACCGTCACAGGAGCACCAACAATGGCAATCCCACCTGGCGAACTTTGCCCCGCGATGGTTATATTACCATGTGATATTTTAAGTTCCCCTGCCAATTTGATCACACCTGATACCGCAAATACGACAGTGCGAGGATGTTTTTGCACAATTGCATAGCGAAGGCTGCCTGGTTGGGGCTTATCTAAATTATCTTCCAATGTAGTCACTCTATAAAGCGTGCCATTAACTCCCCCTGTTGCGTATTTACCAAATCCTTTTGCCGTTGGAAAAGCCAATGTTGTATTGACTTGTGCAGCGTATAAATTAGTCGAAACAAAAACCGTCAACACAGTAATGATGCTTAGTATTACGATATTGAGATAGTTTAAATTATTATTCTTCAGAACTTGCATAATGTTCCTTGGCTATTTCGTTTTTAATGCTGGTTAAAATAAAAAATTGTCAATATGTAAATTGACAGTTTCATTAATACAGTGTTAACTTCATGTTATTCCATTTTGCCACCGGTGGCAAGTTGGGATTTGAATCAACGGGAATCGCATATCTTGCACACACAATTATAAGCCTGAAAAAGGAACAAAGATGAAGAGTATGAGATTAAGCACGATCGCAGCAGCATTAATGGTAGCTATGCCACTTTATGCGCAAACAACTGATCCTGCACAGCCAAAGGTAGAGAATGACAAACCAACAACAAGCGCCGAGAAAACAGCAGCTAAAAAAACCGTAGAAGCTGAAGATGATATTGAAATCATTGCTGTAACAGGCGTTTATCAAGCAGATTTAAAAGCACGTGCCATGGAGCGCGATGCTAAAGCGTTTAGCTCAGTGATTGCCACGGATGACATGGGAAACTTTGTTGATCAAAATGTCGCAGAGTCATTACGCCGTATTCCTGGTGTCACTTTAGAGCGCAGTGAAGGTGAAGGAAAATACATTGCAGTACGGGGGTTAGGTCCTAAATTCGTATCGGTGAGCATGAATGGTGCAGAACTATCTGGTGCGGGTGATGAACGTAAAATTGGCCTTGATGGTATCACTAGTGATTCATTAGGAGCCATTGAAGTATTTAAAACCCTTACCCCTGATATGAATCTAAATTCGATAGGTGGCGCAGTAAACGTCAAAGCTATCTCAGCATATGACCGTGGTAAAAACACCCTAAAAATGAAGCTGCAAGATTCATACAGTGAAATCAGAGAAGAACACTCGCCGAAGTTTAGCCTTGATGGCACACAGCTATTCTTAGACGAAAAAATAGGCGTTGGTTTTGCACTTTCTTATGAAGATAGGAAAACTCAAGTAGATGAGGTACGCCATCATAGCACTCGAGAATTAAACTTTTTACAAGGTGGCATTGGCCTCAGTGAAGAGCAATTAGGTGTTGCACCAGAAATATTGATCCCCGCGCAACTCGAAAACCGCCGTGAAATTGCTGATCGAACACGTACCACCGCAACTTTAAATGTTGAGTTTAAGCCAACCGCAGACAGTTTTTATTACATACGAGGTAACTACTCTAATTACACTGATGATGACGTTGCACAAAGAGAGTTTTATAACTTTTATAATGGCGACCAAGCCGATGAAATTATTTATGTAAATGCTGATACAAAAGAGTTTGCCCTGTCTGATATCGATATTTATAACCAATTTTTCATTCAGGAAGGTGAAACGACTACAACCAATTACAGTATCGGTGGTGAAAACTATATTACCGACACTTTACGCGTAGATTATGAATATGCGTATTCAAAAACAGATGATAAATCAGTGGGGGATCGCCGAGTTCAGTTTCGTGAGCGTGAGAATATCGTTTACGGTCAAGCAACTAAAAACAATATTGTTGCACAGGTGCTAACTCCTGAAGAAGCTGCTGCCCTAGGTGGTTTTGCGTTAGATCCAGATAATGATGTTTTTGCCGGTGAAGCCGATGGTGATATCAGCGATTTATCAAATATGGAATACGACAACTTATTTATGGAAGACAGTGTCCGAACAGACGAAGTCACGAGTATCAAGTTAAACTTACAAAAAGACTTTGATTTTGAGTACCTTAATTTCATTAAAATTGGTGGCACTTATAACGAACGCGAACACTTCCGTGATAAAGATCGCTGGAGCTATGCAATAAACCCTCTCGATTGTGGAACGGATGAAACCTGTATTACAGTCGCCAACTCAAATGTTACTGATTATAACTTTGCGGTTCCTGAGGGTGGCTTATTTACCTATCCTTTTGTTAGCAACGAAGACCTTGAGTACATAGTTGACTCAACTAAAATTACGCGCGACATTGCCACCGGTGGCGAGGTGTCAATTGACAGCACCAAAGAAGACTATACCTTATACGAAGATACCTACGCAGCTTATATTATGACTGAGCTGCAGCTATCAGAGCAGGTCAGTGTTATTACCGGTGTACGCTATGCACATACCGAATTTTCATCAACCGGTTATATGTCATTATCAAATGATGATTGGAATTTTGGCGGTGATCACACCTTAGATATTTCGGTACCTTTACCTGAGGCATCCATTACCTACAGTGAATTTTTCCCAAGTATGCATATACGCTACGAACCAAATCCTGAAATGTTGGTTCGTACATCACTGTGGACTAGTTATACCCGCCCTTCGTTTAAGCAAGCGCGTGGTTATGCGCGTTTTGATAGTGATATTAGTTTATGTGATCCAACGACTAATGAATGCTACAACTCACCAGATGGACAAAGCGCAATTGATTTACAAGGCTATATTTTAGGGCCAGACAATGCGTTACAAGTAGGTAACCCAAATTTGGTGGCAATGACTTCGGATAACTTTGACGCTTCGTTTGGCTGGTATCCATCAAAAGAGTTATTTATGGAAGCTGCAGTATTTTACAAAAATATTGATAACTTCATCGTCGATGTCACCGGTATTCAAATGAGCATAGATGAGCTCCCGCTTACTTTACCTGTAAACCAAGTATCTGATTTTGCAATTCCTCAAGATCTTGCTCTAAATCAGGTTGATATCACCCTCAATGGTGATAAAGCCACAGTCTACGGGATTGAGCTTAGTTACAATCAGTTCTTCGAAAATGGCTTATTTTGGCAAAGTAATATGACCTTTGTAAAAAGTGAAGCCGAACTCGACGCCACTATCCGTCAAGACAAAATGCAGCTACCAGGCCAAGCAGATATCACCGGTAACATTGCTGTTGGTTGGGAAGATGAGACTTTCTCGTTACGCCTAATTAGTAATTACCGCTCAGATATCCTTGAAGAGGTTGGCTCTTGTCCAGTATCAGCTTCTGTATCAGACCCACATACCTGTAAGTCATGGGCTGATATATACCAAGACGATATCTTAACCTTTGATATGAAAGTGAAATATGATTTTACGAAAAGCCTCAGCGTGTATTTTGACGCGATTAACTTAACCGATGAAGCAGATTTACGTTATTTCAAAGGTAATGATTTATCCGGTGGTGAAATCCTCTATCAACGTGAAGATTATGGTCGTACGTTCCAGTTAGGTATGAATTATAAATTTTATTAACAGCTACTAATAATGAAAAACGTTAATTTCACACACAATTAACGCGTTAATGACGCGCTTTCATCCTTGGAGGGATGCATGAATAATACAATAAAAATACCATCGTGTTTGCTGATCACCGCGATCTTAGCAGGCTGCGGTGAAGATAGTTCTATCAATGTCAAAGAAGCCCCGTTACCACCAGTGCAAGGGGTATTTGTTGACAGCCCTGTTGCTGGTTTAACCTACAACAGCCCATCAATAAGCAATGGTGTAACAAACGCAAATGGACAATTCGATTACTTTAGAGGTGAAGCTATCGATTTCTCAATTGGTGCACTTACCTTCCCTACGGTCTCTGCCGCCAATGTATTAACTCCACTTGCTTTATTTTCGACAGATACCGTGTTTCATCCTGCTGTTATTAATAGTTTGCGTTTATTACAGTCACTAGATGTTGATGGTGATCCTAGCAATGGCATCACCATCAGCGAGCAAGCAGCACAAGCAGCCGTTATGACTTTAGCCGAAGGACAAACGATTACGGACTATTTTAGTAGCGATGAGTTTGAGGCAAACGTTAATGCGTGGCTCGCTGATGCAGGCTCAGCTAATAATACCTTAATTCCAGCTGATCAAGCGATTGTGCACTTTGTTGATTTTATTTTTAAGCAATACAACAGCACCCAACCTTTAGCATTTAATACTGCCGATTTTAGCGGAACATTGTATAACCCATTAGTACGAGGCAGTGAGGCAAGTATTGCACAGTTGATATTAACACCCGTTGATGAAGCAAACCTTAGTGGCACATTCAGCCAAGTAGTGGATGGTAGCGAAACAGTAACAGGCAATTATTCGTTTTTATTTGGTAATCGCGTACTTGCACTGACCTCAGGTGAAGGCGAATCAGCTACCACAGAGTATATAATTTCTCGTTCCCATAATACGGTTAATAATACCTATAGTGTTTGTGCCACCAGCGATCCAAGTGCATTGGCAACACTGGTGCTTACTTGTGATAGTAATGATGATGCTAAAAACAATATTTTAGTGTTCTCCGAACAGCAAGCTCAAGAAGAGTTAATCAAACTCAACGATTTAGCTCAGCAAGCTGGTTTAGCCTTAATTGAAGAGTTTGATACTGACACTGAAACATTTTTCTCATCGAGCTATAAAAGCTTATCGGATGAGCAAGGCAGCGGCCCGTTATATTTTAAAAGTGGCGGTAGTGCAAAAATTGACGATGTAGCAGGCCAACTAATTCTTGAAGGCGACCGTATTACCATCGGTAATACCCTGCCCGGCAAAGAATCAACAGCGACTGATAGCTCAGGTGTGGGGATTTATAATTTAAGCGAAGGGTTTACCATTAGCTTTGATGTTGTTTCTCATAATAGTGCTGGTGGATTATCGCTTTATGTTGATAATAATACTGCCAGTCAAAGTAATTCAGTGCATGGTGGTGCTTCAAAGTTTTATGGTAAAGACATAAACGAAACCAACACCCCTGCAGGTCAACGGTTTTCATATACCTACATTCCAGGCGAAGATGTAAATACTGGCCCTGATCTGACTCATGTCGATGCCCGCGGTATTTTAAATCCTGAGATTAAAAATTCATATTTCCAAATACGCACTGATTCAGCGGCAATGATTGTCATTGATAACTTAACCATTGAAACAGTGGCAACCGACGTACCAGATGTTGAACCGCTGGTTGAACCACCGATTGATCCTCCTGTGGAAGGTGAGATCCCAACAGTAGAATTACCAATTACCACTGACTTTACCGCACTTACTGCGGATATTTTCTCTGTTGATCATCAAAAAATTATTGATGCAAACGGCGATGAAATCCCCATGTTTAGCAAAACAGGCGGCTCAGTCACTGTGATTGATACTGGATTAGAACTCAATGGAGGTCGTTTCACATTAGGTAACACCACCCCAGGTATTGAAACAGCAGCAACGGATACCACCACCAGTGGAGCGCTGGATTTGTCTCGTCCTTATCAAGTGGTGATGGATATTGTCAGTATAAGTGACCCTGAAGGTGATAATAAATTCCAAATATATGTGGATAACAACTCATCAAGCAGTTCTAAATCAATCCATGGTAATGACTCACGTTTTTATAATGAATTGATCAACTCGCTTACTGCTGGTCAAACTTTAACAGTACCCGGAAAGCTTGCGACTAAAAACTCATTTTTACAGTTACGTACCGAAAATGGCGGCACTGTGGTTATCAATAACCTCAGAGTTGAGTATGTTAAAGATCCATCTGTATTTAGCTGCACGGATGCACCTGAACTGTATTTTTGTGATGACTTTGCCAATGGTGACTTAAATAATTGGCAAATTTTAGCCAAGCCAGATAACACAGAAGCCCCAATGGGTGAGTTTGATGTACTCGACATTATGGGTAATAACATGATGCGATACACCGCAGGCGGTGCTGGTGGCGAGCTAATTTTAGCCACTGAAGAAGCTATGGCAAACGTACCTGCGACAGGTAACTACTTTGTTGAAGCGAAAATTCGCCCACGTCAGAACTCTACAACGGCCAATAAGCAGATCTTTCTGATGGCACGCTATTTAAATGCCGGTAATTGGTACGCCGGTGGCTTAAATGTGCAAAACTCATCAAGCAGTACGCAAGTGGAAGTTGCCGTTAGTAGCGAAGGATCAATTTCGCGTCCGGTGCAAACAAAATCACCAATCTTACTCGGTGAAAAAGGCGCTACAGAAGATGGCGTTTGGTACACCACTCGCTTTGAAATGATTGATGACCAACTTACCGTGTACTTAGATGGTGAGAAAATGGGCTCTGCGACTGATACCAGCTATACAGCGCGTGGCTTAATTGGTGTGTTTACGAATAATCGTTCGTTTGAAATTGATGATGTAAAAGTGGGCGACCCTAGCATCAAGCCAATTCAGTTAACCCTTGATTACAAAGAGCCTAATTGGGACACAAGTACCAGTATGGATCCATTGTTGATCAACGTTACAGCAATTAAAAACGACGGTATCACAGCCGACACCTACACGGTCACTTCAAGCAATGAAGCAGTGGTGAGCATTGCAATCGATGGAAATACGATCACCCTTACACCGATTGCTGCAGGCGATGCAACGATCACATTTGTATCGGATTCAGACCCAAGTATTACCCGTACTATTAAAGTCTCTGTTGCAGAAGGCTTTGTTATGCCAACCGCTGACTATGGTGATTTAACAGCTAAAGTGATGCCAGCGATTGCTAGCGATAGCCAATTTGTTGATACCCAGTTATCGATTACTTTTGATAACGCCCCTACGTTTGGTAGTTTAGGTGAAATACGTATTTATAAACAAAACGACAACACCCTTGTTGATACCCTCAAAGTTGGTAAAAATGTCGATGTGATTGGTTACACAGGCCAAGATAGATTGCGCTCTGTGTACTACTACCCGCTCACGATTGAAGGCAATACCTTAACCATTAAACCGCATAATAATGTGCTTGAATATGGCCATACTTATCGTGTTGTCATTGGTGATGACGTGGTACTAGGCGCACAACTAAACGGTGCTGATTTTATTGGCCTCGGTGATAATAGCCAATGGACGTTCACCACTAAAGTGACAACGCCGGCAAGCAATCAACTACTGGTTGATGATGACGGTGAAGCTGACTTTAGAACCGTGCAAGGTGCACTTAACTTTGCAATGGCAAATCTTGCTAAAGATGAGCAAACCACCATTTCAGTCAAAGATGGTGTATATAATGAACTGCTATTCTTACGTAATAAAAATAACGTAACTATACAAGGGCAAAGCCAAGACAATACTATTATTCAGTACGAAAACTTCGAAACACTCAATGGTGGCTCAGGTGGCAGTGCGCCTGTAGGTTCTGGCACACCGGGTGGCGGTCGTGGTGTATTCTTAGTTGAAGGTGCGGATATGTTAGTGAT
>TARA_R110001606_G_scaffold139851_1_pt1 | contig 11862 bp, 8 predicted proteins | sample TARA_R110001606 | Tara Oceans TARA_R110001606 (sample SAMEA4398315) | marine metagenome | biome: Polar Biome; feature: [SRF] surface water layer (ENVO:00010504); material: water (ENVO:00002006), including particulate matter (ENVO:01000060) such as... | depth 5 m
TTTCACGTAAGACAACACAAACACGTCTACCAGAATGACGTTGGCATTATCCGTACGCTCCTGCATCAGAAAAACATCGTTAGCCAGACGTTCGCTGTTGAGTAACCCAGTCGTTGCGTCGATAAAGCTTCTCTCACGCAAAGACATGATTCTCGCCATAACCAAGTCTGCAAGATGCTTCAATATGGATAGCTGAGACGCGCTCAACTCAGGTCTGGGCTTAGTGTCTATAACGCACAAGGATCCCAGCCCGGTACCATCCTCGGTTATCAAGGGCATACCAGCGTAAAAGCGAATACGGGGGTCGCCGGTGACCAGTGGATTGTTTTCAAAACGAGGGTCTTTCAGGGCGTCGGTAACCTGCAACGGCATTTGCTGCAGAACGGCATACGCACAAAAGGATTGATTACGCGGTGTTTCAGTCGCCCCAAGGCCGACTCTGGCAAGAAACCACTGCCGCTGATTATCCAGAATCGATATCAGGACTATCGGGGCGTCAAGACACTCAGCAGCAAGCTCAACCAACTTGTCAAACACCGGGTCTTGGCCAAGGCTGGTAAGGCACAGTTCGTCCACACGCAACTGTCGCGCCTGCTCCCCTTCCGGAAAAGGAGCACCAACATACTCTGAATGCGCTAAAACCATCCCGACCCTCGACAGTGCAGCAATGCCATATTGATATAGTAGTAGCGCCTTGCGTGCAACACCAAACGGTCTTACTGCAATATAAGTGGAGATGAATTCAGCAATACGAAAACGGCTAAGCATCGCAAACTTGCGCAACTCCAGAGGTCAGCACATCGTTGCGCAATAACGGGCAGCGAATATCAGCCCTCTGCAGGTAGCGGTAGCAGCGTCACATGCTCCATTTTCAAGCCAACCGTTTGTCCCCGGTTCAACGTCATCTCCAGCAGTGACGCCTGATGCGGCAACAGGTCGCCAATCAGCAGATTCTGCAACAGGGGATTACCCTGATATTGGTTTTCACCCAGCACAACGTAGTGAATACCCTGAACCCGGATCATCGCCTTACCGACCCCCCACAAGTGGTTACCAGTGACCGTGACAGGCCCATCTGCCGGCGCGGCATTACGCAAACTGATAGCGTATTCAGGCGTACCGGTAATACTGTTGCCCGTTATACTGAGCTGGTGCACATTGGCGCCATCAATTGCGCTGAGTCCGGTATTACCGATGAAGTTATCCGCGATCAACAAGGGCGCATCGGCGCCCAGTTCACGTAACAACACGCCATAGCCCACTCCCGCGCCCAACTGATTATTGCGCACGATGACACTACCGCGTAGCGCCGTTATTTCGATCGCGCTCTTGTCAGCACGTAAAATCTGATTTTCTTCAATACGCCCATCAGTGTTGCCACTTAACCGAATCCCGCTGAGGTTGCGAACACCATCAATTCGGTTATGCCGAATCAATACGCGGGAGTCGCTCAGATCCATAGCGTATTGCTGCATTTGACTGAAACGGCTGTCACTGACTCGAGCCAGGGCATGGTTCAACTCCAGACCAACAGACATATCCTCAAACGTACTATCGCTGATCAATACGCGCACTGGCGCCAAGGTGGCAGACTGCTGCGAGCTACGAGCGCTGGTAACGCCGCGTGACAGGTTTTCGTTATAACCAAGACCAACCAGTTCAGAGCCTTGTATCTGCACACTACTGCCAGCCCAGTTGATCAAAAAGGGGCGATAAGGCCGATCGGTAGACTGCGCGAGATTGCCGCTGAAACTTTCCAGGTGCGCATTCTTGAGACTCAACAAACCACGATTGATCAGGGCCGTGCCCGAATATCCGTAAAGATAGAGCGCCGTATTCTCCACCAGTAATGCCGCGTCGGGCGCGATCATCAGCGGATAACGCAGCAAATAGCCGTCCTTGTGGCGACTGAGTACCTTTTCATCAGCCAGTCGGGTGAAGAGCTGTTGCAAGGTGATGCTGCCACCCTGAATAACCAATGCCCGTGGGTGATGACTTTGATAGCCCGCGATCGCGCGAAAGAGACCGTTGTGTACGAACGGCTCGAATGGCCAGCTACCCTGCTGAGCAGAGTACATGGTCAGTAAACTAACCCTCGCAGTGCCGACAGGAACAGGCATTGGCATTTCCGCTATTTGTGTCTCCTGCTCTAGGGTCAGCAGCTGTGTCGACAATTGTGTCTGCTGCTCAAGCTCGTCCAGAACTTCAAGCGAGCCAACATCCTGTGCCGTTGCAACACCAGCATCAAACAGGAGTGCCAAGGTCAGACTCAACAGAATGAGAAAGCCCTGATTCGGGGAGCGTGCGCGCATAAGACGATTCCTTGAGGTCACTCGATATCCATATAGAAAAAGCGGATGTCTCCGCCGACTTGGCTATAGGAGCCTGTTTCGTCCTTTTCCTCGCGATACAAAGATTGCGCCAGTAGGTGCTCAGGCTGCTGCTTGAGAAACGGCAGTAACCAGATCATCTTGTGCCCTCCCGGGCGCTTCTGTGGCTCAGACAGCTCTGGTAAACGCCCGGGCGTCGCCACACCAAGCACGGCGAAATTGACGAGCCGCCCTAACCGCTGTCGCTCCATATCGCTCAAAGGACTACCATTGACCTCGGCGGCTTCGGCTAAAAGGACCAAGGGGATCAATGCATAGTGGGTGTACTCAACCGCCAGCTCTCCCCGCGCAGTTTCCAACGGAAGCTGCATATAGTCACCATTCTGACCTGGCACCATTTGGGCAAAGGCGAGGCGCAAGGTGGTATTGGCCCAACGCAGGTAGTCATCACGATTCAGCAGCATAGCTGACGCACTAACGGCCCAGGCAGCCCAGTAATCGTGGTTATTGAACCAGTCAAACGACAGTGTCTGGCGCGGACCATAATCCACAATAACGGCATCAGTCAGTCGCCGTAGCCAGTCGCGCTGCACAGCCGACAGTTCGTATTCGTTGTCAGACAGAGCACGCACCTTCATCAGCCCCGATGCAATAGCCGCCAATGACCACTTGCGAACCGCCTTACCAGTACTACTGGTGTCGGTGCTTAGCAACGCACCCGGTCCGGCCCAGGCAGCTAGCCACTGATCCAGACATGCGAGCGAATAATTGACCTCTTCAGCCCCGCTTGCCCGTTCAAAACGCGTCACTATCTGCAGCAGCCCACGCTGATAATCGGTGAGCCGTTTGCGAACCTGTTCAGATTCACGCGACAGCCGCCGCAGCGTACTTTTGCTGGCATCGGTCTGATCGTACTTACTGTCTATCTGTAGCGAGCCGGTGTAAGCGGCAGGGGGGGATTGACGACAACGCAAGCTTCGGTAATCACTGATAAGCTCGGACTGGCTGGTCTCGCGTGCCGGCCAGATAGAGGTTGCTGCGCCCGCAGGCACTGCCAGACTGCACGCCAGAAGCATTATAGGAGCGCACCGCAAAGAGCGGGTTATCGACATAAACGAACCTCCAGCGTAGTGGGTGTTTGTGATGTCTCCGTGGGCTCCATGAATACCGACAACAGGTTGGCATTGCGGAATTCAGCCGCCTTACTGAGCTCAAGATAGTATTGACCGCCGCTGACGATTGCTTCGCGGCGAATCCATACTTTGTCTCGGGTGCCATTGTCATAATAGACGATGATATAAAAGTCTTTTACGTCGCGGTCGCCAATACGAATGTCCAGATAACCATTGTAGCCACCCAATGAACGCCGCCCTGCCCCGGTATTACTGAGCAACTCAATACGCTCTGCCGCTTTCAGGCTACTACGCTCCTGTCGCTTGCTGAGAACGGTTTCACCCTCTGCGCACTGCCCTTCAATGGCGGGAATCAACTGCCGATACATTAGCGGATCAGCCAATGTGTAGTTGGCCGGCAGCTCCCAGAGAATCAGCTTGGGCGGCGAATCGGGCGAATAACTAGCCGAATTCAGGTACTCAACCACAGCGCCATACTCACCCGCACCAGGCCGCGCAAAATTAAGCAGATCGATGCTCAGGTACTCCTTGAGAAAACCGTCGAAATTGAACTGTTTGTTTTCTTCATCACGGGCCGCCGAGTTACTGGTACCCAGCAGAATCACCTCGGGGTCGGGTTGCTCATCAAAGAGCGCGTTGACGTCGTTTACAGCAGGTACCGTGCGATAACCCGGTACATATTGAAAACCAAAATCATTACCACACAAGCTGCCCAGCGCTAGATTCAGCGTGCCATCCTTATACTGTGTCAGACCTTCTTCAGTCAGGTACTGCTTGTTGCTAAGTTGAGGGTAGATTGGCTGCTGCAAAATGTAGTCAGCAACCAGTCTGGCAGTTGCGCGCGCGCCGTCAGATGTCCAGTGGTGATCCCGGCGAAAGAAGTACTCCTGCTGTGGCGGATGGTCCAACAACTGGGTCAGATCTGGAACCAGAGCTCCGGCATGGCGTAACTGAGCAAGATAGGCGTCGTAATTATTACGAGCCTGCTCATAATCAAAGCCCATCGCCCTGTCCGGGCGCACCTTATCACGGTGCATCAGGCCGCGAGTCGGCTGCAATATCATCCCCAGCTCGATCCCCTTGTCAGCCAACGCGGCGATCAAGCGGGCATACTCGCTAGTCATATTACGGGGCATGCCAAATGAGTTGGTAAGGTCCACCTCGGAGCGAAACAACCAGCGATCCTTGCCCGGCGTAAGCTCTCTCATCAACTTCATATTGCCTTCCAGGTAGCTGTCCGGATCCTGCATCGCAGGACATAACAGGCAATCAAGATCCGTACAGTCGCTATCAGCCGCTGCGTTGGCACTCGGTGCTAACTGCAGTGCAAACAATAGTGCGGTATATCGCATGAACGGAGTCAGCACGTATCTCATCCTTTTTTTGCGGTGAATCATTGGCTGGCATCGATACTGTTTGCCACCGCGAGCCCGCGATATCCACCGCCCTCCGGCAGCAACGCATAGCTGTAGGAGCGCCCCTTACGCAGCAATTGCTCCGGATAAGCCACCAGGTTTCGCTCGCCGGCATAGGCGGCAAAAGCGATTTTCACCTCATTCACCATACGGCTGCCGTTCTGAAAAGGCGGACGACTATCCACCACAGGCGTTTTACCATCCACCGTGGTCAACGCGGCATCGGTGTCTGTGAGGTTGTAGAAAACGATCTGTGCGCGTGCTGGCTCATTCACTACATCGTCAGTCAAGAGTTCCAGCTCGCCATTACGATAGAGCACAGTGCTCGCGGTATTGGCCTTGAGCTCGACCTCCAGAGCCTGCCCTGCAACCCCAATCCGATGAGTACCCGGTTCAACAAACCGATAGCCACCAAACTGGCTGGCACCGACTCGCTGAGCTGACGTTTTGCTGGTCAACGTAACCTCTACTCCGGCGTCACTCAGATTCATCAAGCGGATGAACGCGGAGTTAGCTGGTGCCACGGCGTCATACAGATCGGCATTGGCATCCTGCGCCAGGGCGTTCGCACACCCAAAGCCTGCCCAGAGCATCAACAGCGCCGCAAAACATCGAGTCGCACGCATCATTATTTCCCCTTCCCTGATCAAAAGTGTGTGGAATTCTGCTGGTTCTTCATCCGCCAGGTGGTGCGCTGAGCAAGCAATGTGCGCACCGGAAACTCCCATATCACAGTGGTGAGTCCCGGGTCTTTCAACGCGTCGCTGGCAAGAAATTCATCCATCGCCTGAAAGGGTCCCTTGGCTTCAACCGCGATACTCAGCATGTCACTCTGCAATGCTTCCTTGAGAAAGCCGACAAAGTTCCAATCATCAATTCGGCTGTAACTGGTGCCCACCAGCATCAGGTTCTGCTGCACCTCCCCAAACAGCGCATCAGCCCCTGTGCGCTGCTCGCTATCCAGCGTTTCGTAAAGCTGGATATCAACAGGCACGAAATATTGCGGCTTTAGTCGTGGATCAAAATTAAGAAAATTAACCAGATCCCCTTTCACCGCCTTGTTGCCGGACACCGCACTCGCATAATGGCGGGCACCGATCAGCTCAGGGTGTTGGCGTGCCAGCTCCATTGCCGCTAACCGGGCGCCATCAGGGCTCCAGTGAGTGTCGTTGCGCAGAAACATATCCTGCTCATCGACCGCCGCCATAAAAGTGGCTCGCACAGGACTAACCACCACCTGCTGTTGCTGCAAGCGGCTGACAAACTCATCGTGCAGACCCAAAAGCTGATCAGAGGGCTGTTCCAGCGCATGGCGCCGTTCAACGTCCAGCTTCAAGGGGACTGGCAGTATGATCAGTTGTTTGCCCGACGCCTCCAGGGTTGCACGCACCTTGGCGATCTGCGCCAGCTGATCATCCACATTGCCGAGCAAATCATTTGGAACCAAGTACTCCTGGTTAGAGAACAACCAGCCATCACGACCAAATACGGCACCGCTGGTGCCCTCATGAAACAGCAGATATTGCACATTGGCCCACTGCTGCACCGACGCATCGCGCAAAAAAAGTCGCTTGTCGTAGAAGGTCTCAAACTTGCGCAGCAGCTCGCCGTCAAAAAACATATCCATGCTTTGCGTCTGATTGCGCGCAAAGTTGAAAACCGCCGGCAATGAATAAGCGAACATACCCACCAGCATTAGGATGAACATAACTCCGTTGGCCTTACTGGCTGTTTTCATCACGGGTAGCATGGCGATCGGTCCTAGAATTGAAAGTACAGGAAAGGCGAAAACGAATTGGCAGCCAATCGCGTGATCGCCAATGCAAAACCAAGCCAAAGCAAGAGAGCATTAACACCTTGCACATGCTGCATAAAGTAAGGTTGCTGCTTGTCAGCGTAGTACCTCAGATTGACGTTCCCTGCGATTGCCGCCCACGCCAGACCGACCAGTACGAAACTCATCGACATCACTGATGCGCCGTAAATATAGCTCGCTACGTTGCCCACCCCGTTCATACCGAGCAGACCGGCATAAATATCCAGGCTATGCCGCAAGTCGCCAGTGAAAAACAACGGCATGCTCAGGGAGATCAACACAAAGGTGCGCGCATTGCGCCAGGCGTTGTAGGGCGTGGTGATTTTTGTCGCGATGCGCAACCGCCGCTCCACTACCATGCCAACGCCAAAGAACAAGCCCCAAAAAATAAAAGCGAAGCTCGCCCCGTGCCACAAGCCCGACAACAGCATGGTGTAGACCAAAGCCAGCATTGCTCCCGCGACGCGCTTGCGTACCAGCGGCAGATAGACGTAATCGCGCAGAAAGTCTGCCAGGGTCATATGCCAGCGCTGCCAGAACTCCGTAATACTTTGCGCCAGAAAAGGCTGATTGAAGTTCTCCGGAAACCGAAACCCCATCATCATGCCCAGCCCAATGGCCATATCGCTGTAGCCTGAAAAATCGAAGTACAGCTGCACCAAAGACGCCAGCAAGCCAATCCAGGAGTCCAGCAGCTGCGGCTCGCTCTCACTGATAAAAAGCAGACTCATTGAAGCCAGGGAGTCGGCAATCAATACCTTTTTGATAAAACCCAGCATGAAACGGCTGGCGCCAAGGGAGAACAGCTCAAGTGAATGAACTCGCTCGCGAAACTGCTGCTCCACCAACTTGTAACGCACAATCGGGCCAGCAATCAGTTGCGGAAATAAAGCGATGTAGGCAGCAAAGTCGATAAAACTGGTCGTCGGTTCGGCCTGCTTACGATAGATATCGACGATGTAGCTCAGCGCCTGAAAGACATAGAACGAAATACCCAGCGGGAGAATGATGTGCTCCAGCGTAAAGGTATTGATCCCCAGTGGCTCCAGCACACCGGTAATCACATCCACGCCAAAGTTGGCGTACTTGAAATAACCCAGTGTAGAGAGGTCGCCAATGACGCCCAGTGTTAGCCAACGGAAAGCAACCTGCTTGCGGTCCGCATCCAGAGAAGCCTTGATGCGCAGACCAAACCAGTAGTTCCAGTAGGTAATGGCAACAAACAGCAGTAAAAAATCAGGGCGCCACCACGAATAAAAAAGATAGCTGCCCAGCACAATGACCCAGGAGCGCCAGCGATTGCCCACGGCGTAATACACCAGCAGAAACAACGGCAGGAACAGGAACAGAAATACGTTGGAACTGAAGACCATCGCCGCGCGCCCCTGTCAGTAACGCATGACGATGCTCAGCGTCAGCTGATAATCATCGTCCAGGTCGCCTGTGGCCGGGCCAGCAAAAAAGTAGCCCGCACTGACCAGCGTGTTCATATCAAATTGCCGACCAGCGTACGCCAACGGGAAACTCTGCCAGTAATAGTTCAGGTCGAGAACCTGACCGATCGACTTGCTGCTGGTGTCCTGCGGCTCGTTGCTGCGAATCGGCAGGGCTCCATTGCTGTTACGCAAACGCAAGTCGCTCACGCGCATATCCAGCGAACTGCGGGCAGTTGGCTGAGTCTCTACACCTACGCCGTAATAAAGCAGGTTACGCATGTCCAACCGAACAAAGGAGCTAACCAGCCGTGTGCTGTAGGTTTGCTCATTGATCAAACGGTCAGACTGAATGCGGTTTAGAAAGAAGCCATCAGCGTCGTTGCTCGGCTTGTCTGTCAATCCTGAGCGCAGAACCACCCTAGGTTGCCATGGCGCGTCATAGAAACGCCGGCCGAACTCAGTCAGCAGCGCCCAACCGCGTATATCAGTGTCAGTAACGCCAGACGCATCAATGTTGTCGCGCGTACCAACGACGTTGGCAAACTCGATATGGTAGTCGCTGATGAGTGGCGTGCTCAGGAGCTCACCGGTAGCAAACACGCCATAGCGCCAGCCACTGAAATCGGTAGGGTCGTCAAGGGACTGGTCTGAATGATCCTGCTGATAACTCAAGCGAACGCCCGCCCATTGGTTATCTCGCCAACGCCAGGCGTAGTCGCCCAGCGCGTTGTAGATCTTCTCGTCACGGGCATCCAACTCATTTACTTTTGAATTGTAGTTATAGAACTTCTGCCCAAAAGCGAAGAATCCGCGGGTGAGACTATCGGTATAGTCAAAACGAACCGATTCGAGCGTGTCGTCCCACCAAAGCCCGAGCTTGTCAGCGTAGCGCTGACGCCCGGCGGCAATAGAAAAACGCGGATCATCATCCAGCAGGTTGCGGCGCACATAGAACTCGCGTAGCTCTGCATTAAAACCTTCAATATTATCCCGATCGTCTGTGCTGAAGGCACTCGAATTGGTACTGGAGTCGTAGGCTAACCAGCCACGGGTGAAAACCTCCCACTGCGACCAGCGCTTCTCGGGCGAGTACCAGATAAACGTCGGCTCATAACGCAGGCTATAAAAGCTCTCACGGTCGGCACCAAGTTGAGACTCTGCCGGCCCATAACCGGTTTGCAGGGTAAACTTGTGCCGTACTTCCGAGGTAATGATCTCCTCGGAAAAAGGCAACGCTGGCAATGCAGCACTCTCTTCTTCTGCGGCTAGCAATAATGTCGATACTGAAAAGAGGAGGCTGCCACTTATCCCCAAAATCGCCAATCCCTTCATATATCAAGCTCCCTAAGAATATCGACACGCATAGCATCTGCGCGCGCTCGTTCGTCATCCGTTAACTGAACAGCCAGCTCCTTCATTAAGCTGCGAGCACGCTCAACGCCCAGTTCATAAGCAGCTCCGGCCAATGCATAAGCGCGTGTTGGGTCATTACAAATTGCCGGACCAGACGCATAAATACGCGCCTGACTAAAATAAGCAGAGGGCGCATCAAGCTTGGCAACATCCGCAAATATGGCCAAAGCACGCTGTTGGTCTGGTTCGTCCAGCCCCCCTCGACTATATAAATCGCCCAGTAGCGCATAACCACCAGGCTTACCCTCGGCGATCATCTGCTGAATAAGCTCGTGTGCCTTGGCTGGGTCCAGGGTGCTCCAGTTAGTCACCATCAGTGCAGATACGCGGAGCCTTTTCGCCCGGTCGGGATCCTGCTCAGCGACCTCATCGATCAACTGCATGGCTTCAGCACCGCTGAAGTTATCCGGATAAGAGCTCATGAAATAAAAGCGCGTGGCCATGGCCGGAACCCACTTGCGAGCGGCGGCATCATTAATCCAACCCAGCGCTTCACGGCGCAGTGCCTCAGAGGCAGCGATAACGCCAGGCTGTTGCGGCTCCAGCTTAGTCTCAGCGGCTAACGCCTGCCGCCGCCTTCGCTGCTCGGCAATGCGCTCGTCGGCGCGCCACAGATCGGCTATACGATCGAGCACAACGCCAATATGGTGTACCGATGCCGCCGGCATTGCCGTCATTTGCGGTGCCAACTGCTGAGCAAAAAGCGGGAAGAGTTCATTCTGCCTATCAGCCAGAAAGCGGTAATAACGCTCAACCGCACGCTCATCCACCAACACAGCCTGACGATAGAGACGATCGGCTTTTTCTTGTTCGCCCTGTTGCCCCGCCAGTACAGCTTGGTATAACTCAGTGGCACAGTTGATCAGGCAGGAGCGCCGATGCAACTGAATCAAATCAGCTGCCAACCCGGGAGCAAACAGCTCTGGGTAGATAAGAAAAATGTTCAGGCTGGTTGATAGCGTTTCCAGATCACGTTGTAGCGGATACTGGTTCAGCGCCTGCTGGAAATATGCTTTGTATCGCTTACCCCGGTACGCATCGTTTTCCATCATTCGAGCCATGGACGCCAGCGCTCTAACCTCACCACGGCCATCAGCAAATGACGCCTGGTAAAGCCTCACGCGCTCACGCTGCGTTCCACCGCCAGTGGAAGCAAGAACGTCGCCCAGAACCCGCATTGCCGCCAAGTCACCATGAGCAACCAACACGCGCAGGTCCGCCTCTACGCTGGCATAGGGATTTTTAAACAACGCATACTCTATTTGGCTGAGACTTCTGCCTGCCAGTGCTGACTGGCTAAGCAGCAAGCTGCCCACTAAAACGAATGCGACTACCGCTATAGAGCTTCGCATAAGGGCTCCTAGCGCAGCTCTTCGATGGCATCAAGCGCAGGCATACCCGGTAGGCCCAGATGGAACTGCACCCACACCGGCTTCTGATAATCTGCCAGCGACAGCGCTGTTTCCGGCTCAATCTTGAGCACGACCATCTGATCCTGATTCACTGAAGCAGAGATAATCCGTCCATCAACAGTGGTATCTGTGCCATAGACCTGCAGACTAACCTTACGTGTGCGGAAGAGCTTGTCGAGCTGTTCATAGGGCACGCTGGCCGTCACTGTCATCGGCTGATCCTTTGGCAGCAACTGCATCAAAGGCTCACCCTTGTAGCCAAAACCATCAAGTCTGGCGCCAGAGTAATAAACCGTGCAGTCGCAGGGGCTGGAAATCACCGTTTCAATATTGGCCCGGCCCAGTAAGGCTTCAACATCATCCGGCGCCAAGTCCATCATCGCGGCAATATCGGCCGGCGAGCTCAAACGGGTGCTCAGCTGGGTAGAGATACTGGCAACCGGCTGCCCCAAGCTCACCTCGGTTTGACCTTCAGGCACCAGGTAGGTGACGTTGCCGTTGTCCGGCATGTTGATCGCATAGGCACTGGTCGTCACCGACGCCTGTGCTGCTGGCATACGGAAAAACAGCGTATACGCCTTGAACAGCACATACAGCAGAGCGAGCACTCCAAGCCCAAGGAAAATCAAGGTACCAAGCCCCGCGCGCAGGCGCTGGCCAAAGGTACGCTCAAGCTGATACTTCTGCTTGCGCTCCTTGATGTAGTTTTCCCGCTGCATCACATTGAACAAGCCATTGATGTCAGCAATTTCGCCAGACATATAGGACGAGATGATGTAGCGCAGAATATCGGCCTTTTTCGGGTCAAGATCGACAAACTGAGTACCCACAATGCCATCCTTTTGCGACAGCACTTTGATCTTGGCCTTGAAGTTCAAGTCAACGCGGCTTAGCCCTACGTTGATGG
>TARA_R110001606_G_scaffold179552_3_pt1 | contig 11851 bp, 11 predicted proteins | sample TARA_R110001606 | Tara Oceans TARA_R110001606 (sample SAMEA4398315) | marine metagenome | biome: Polar Biome; feature: [SRF] surface water layer (ENVO:00010504); material: water (ENVO:00002006), including particulate matter (ENVO:01000060) such as... | depth 5 m
ACATGGCGTGAACATGCACTTAAAGTTCAGTAATGAAGGTGAGTCTCAAAGTAACTACGTTGAGCCTGGGTTGATGTACTTGTACGACAGAATGGTAACGGGGCGCTTTAAAGTCTTCTCGACATGCAACGAGTTCTGGCAAGAAAAGCGTCGCTATCACCGCAAGAAAGGCAAGATCGTAAAAGAATTCGACGATGTTATGGATGCGGTTAGGTATGCCGGTTGTTCAGTAACTCGATTCGGTGTCGCAGGCAAGAAGAAGGAGGCATTTAAAAGAATGTCTCCCAAATTAGGGAAGTTTTAATGAGAGAATTTCAAGAAAAGTCAGAAACTGAAATCGTTTCAATACTGAAAAACAAGGTTGAAGCGTCGAATTCGTATAACCAATCAGAGTTGGCACAACAGCGCCAAGACTCGATGAATATGTATTACTTGAACCCCTTGGGTAATGAGATCGAAGGCACAAGTAGTATTCAGTCAAGTGAAGTCTTCGACGCTGTTGAAGGTACGAAGTCGGTGATCATGGAATCACTGACGGCAGGCCGTGATCTAATCCATTTTGAACCTTTGAATAAGAATGACGTTGATCTTGCGAAGATGGCTAATCGCTATGTGAAGGATCGTTTTGAAGAGAACAACGGCTATCGATTCATGATTGACAGCCTTCACGATGGCCTATTGGCGAAGAATGCAGTCGCTAAATACTACTGGGTTGAGGACAAAGAAGAGCGGATCGAGCCGTTTATGGGTATGAATGAAATGGCTTATAACGCCTCACTGCAAGACCCTAGTTTGCAAGTTTATGAAGTGTCGCAGATGCAAGGAATAGATCCACAAGGGATGCCTTTCTCGGTCTTTAGCGGTGCGTTCATTCGCACGACGGACAAATCTCATGTGGGCTTTAAGCTGATTAAACCCGAAGACTTTTTTGGGGATGAGACGGCGGAGACTGACGAGGACTTTACGTTTGCCAGTGATCGAGAAGTTTTGAGAAAGGGTGAGTTGATTGAAGATTATCCACACTTAGAAAAAGAGATCCGCAGGGCAGTAGCTTTTAACAGCAGCCTACAAAATCAAGACAGCCTCACTAGGCACTCTAACGACGCAACATGGACAACAGCAAGTCAAGACGAGAAGGCTGCGGAGCGGGAGCCTGTTGAAGTTCACAACTGTTATATACAGCTAATGGGTAAAGAGGGGTATGGAACCTACCAATTCAAAATGCTATCGGAGAGGTATCTGCTGTGGGATTGGCCGACTGATCAAGAGGGTAACGACCTTGAAATGTTGCCAGAAGATTTTAATCCCGCAGCCGGAGAGTTGGTTGACGAGTTTCCTTATTTAACCTGGTCACCTTACCCATTGAGTCATCGATGGGATGGATTGTCCCAGGCCGATGGCGTGATGGATATTCAAATTGCTTCGACGAGTTTAAAACGCTCAATGATTAATCACACGCTGAGAACAAATAACCCAATGCGTGAGGCGAATCTGGACAATGTGAGAAACCCGCAAGACTTAATCGATAACGTCATTGGCGCGATTATTGATAAGGAAAGTAGCGCGGGTATGGGGCCAGTGGTGACCTCAATTGATCAACCGCAAATGAGCATGGCGGCATTTCAGACGCTAGAGATGGTGAAGCAGGAGTCGGAGCAGCGGTCGTCCTATTCACGGGTCGCTGGCGGTTTAAATCAGCAGGCACTGAGTAATCAAAACTCAACCGACATGATTCAGCTTATGACCAACGGGTCCAACCGTCGCATTATGTCAATGACACGCACGTATGTTGAATTGTTTATGAAGCGGCTGTATTTGAAGATTTATCAAATCGGTGTTCAGAACGATAAAACTAAATACAACGTTGAAATAAACGGAAATTGGGTAGATATGTCTCCGGCTGAATGGCCGATGCGACCGAATATGCGGGTGGTAAATTCAATGACACCGGAAGCGGCGATTGGAAGTGCGATGGCAAAGATACAGATTCACCAACTTTTGTCAGCAGACCCAGATGCCATGCTGATGTATCCCGACAAGAAGAAGTTCAACATGTTCTCGGAAGTGCTTAGAGAGCTCGGTGAAACTGATATTTGTCGCTACATCGAAAATCCCGATTCGGAGGTTTACAAAGCTGCTCAGAACAATATGTTGAAGCAGCAGCAAGAACAAGCCCAGCGACAAGCTGAGATGGCGCAGGAAGCCAAGCAATATCAAGAACGACAAATCAAGATCCTCGAAATGCAGACGCAAGCGGGCGTCGATCAGGGTCAGCAGAAGCTCGATAACGACGCAGTGAAGTCAGCGGACGCTCAATCGTTGGATGAGGACAAATTTGCTCATCAACAGGACAAGGACGAGGCCGAGATAATCCTGGAGACAAGGAAGATTGAGGAAGGTACAAGCGTATCGGGAGTAAATATAGGTGGGTAGAAGATTAGCAAAATTAGCGGATGACTTTGTTTCTCGTATGGCTAGAACAAAGGCTGACTATGAGGATACCAACTATTATCACGGCACAGGCGCGCATATCAAAGAGGGCTTCATTCCATCTGAGTCCGGTAATCTTGGCGGCGGCGTTTATCTGACACCAAACCCTGATAGCGCATCAAAGAGAGCTGTATTATCGAAGTATAGGAATAGAGACAAAGGCAAAAACCCTAATGTCTTACAGACTAGGATCAGGAATGATTTAAGTTTCTTTGATATGAATGAAAACCCCTTTATGGATCTGGACATCAATAAGCTAAAAGAGCAGGGCTACGATGGAGTGCGGAGGTTTGATGATGATGTATTGCAGGAGATTAATGTCTTTGACCCATCCAACATTCGCTCAGTCAACGCCATGTTTGACCCTGCCAAGAAAGGATCATCGGATCTGTTAGCTAGTACCATACCCGCAGCACTGGGAATAGGCGCACTGGCTACTGGTGAGGATGCCGAGGCTGGTGTGATCACTAAAAACGGTAAACGGATTATTGAAGCGTGGCATGGTACGCCCCACAGCTTCGATAAGTTTAATATGTCTAAGCTAGGCAGTGGTGAAGGCGCTCAGGCTTATGGTCATGGTATGTATACGGCTGACTCCAGGAGTGTTGCGGAAGGGTATAAAGGCGCATTAACAGGCAGGCAGGCTAGAGATAGTTTTTTAAATTCATTGCCTGAAGATGCTGACTTTGAGGATGTTATTGATCTGCTGGGTAGTGGTGAGTTTACAGAGTCTCAAGAGAAGGTTATCAAGGCTTTAAAGGCTGATGATTGGCTTGGTTTTGATTACCCATCACAAGCAATAGACGCAACCTATAGAAATTTAGATAGATATGACGCATCTAAAGAGTTGGTTGACGCAGTTAAGGGTGAAGGCTCCCTCTACAAAGTCAACATAGACGCAACACCAGAAGAGATGCTTGACTGGGATTTGCCTTTGAGTGAGCAGTCTCAAGTTGTGCAAGATATTGCAGCAGATGTAATGGGTCTAGATACGTGGGATAGCCCAGCACGAAGAGCGTTTATAAGAGATAAGTTGAGCGGCAGCGGGGAACAACTGAAGTCAAGGATTCTTGAGGCAGAAGGATCAGAGGAGGCTGCATCATCCTATCTCTCAGCTAAAGGCATCAAGGGCATCCAATACAGCGATGCTATGTCCAGAGGTGCAGAGGGAGGAACAAAGAACTACGTCACCTTTGACGACAAGCTGATGGAAATAGTTGAGCGAGGGTCCGCACAACCTGGATTGTTATCTGGGATTGCCGCAGGAACGGCTGGTTTGGGCGCACTGGCTGGAGGTGAGGATGCCGAGGCTGGACCATTGGCGGCGGGTGGTCGGAGAATAATCGACGCAAGGTTCTCTGGTCCGGTTGGTAGCGGATCTGTGCGAAAAGGTGTCACACCTACTCTTGAGGGTATGGAAACATCGATAGCCCCAAGAAACATGGATATGGGCGGAGATTATAGCCTTTACGACTTTGAAGGGAGCCCTTATTTGTTGACTCAGTCAGATAGGTCTGCTGCCGGTGGTGAAATTACCTCGGTACATGGAACACAAATAAACCCTGTCGATCTTCGTGGAGGTCGGGACTTTATGTTCGACCCTAAGTCCAAAGGGCAGGTGTGGGCATCAGATCCTAATGTTGTTAAGTCAATGAGCAAAAGAGCGCAAGAGCTATATCTTCAGTATGGTGAAAACCCTTTACTACTGCCTTACTCGATGGCTCCCACCGGAATTGACTTCGCCACAATGCCTCTTGATACGATGGTTAACTACGCTCGCGAAAGGATGAGCAAGGCTAATATTAATAAATTAGACAAGCGTATCCGAGAAGTTATACCTGAATGGAAGGGAGTTTCTGACCCCACTGCCAACGCGGTATTTAGGGATGTCAAAGGACCGGCGCGTAAAAAAGTAGCCGACATTATTGATAAAGACTTCCGTGAAGTTAATGGCGGTATGTCAATATCGGAGGGCAGGGCGGCAACAACAGCCTCGGACCAATATATAGTGCCTGAAGGTAATATCAAAAACATAGGGCGCATTGATACTTCAGCGGCCCTTCCTTCGGAATCAGGCCATCCTACATACCGAGGAAGCCTCCCTGGTGAGGGTATTGGAACTTTAACAAATGAGATTAATGCTCGACCTTTCATGGCGCAAAACGGCAGGGAGTTGACAGGAGATTCGGCTGATATTAGATCACTCAGCATGAATCACGGTTTTGGGCAGGGCATTATTGACGAGAAGTTGTTGCGCTCTATCTACGGTGCCGCACAACCTGGATTGTTAGCTGGGATTGCCGCAGGAACTGCTGGTGGTCTAGGTATCGCTTCAGCGTACACACAGGCCGAGCGAGACGCTAATCAGCGCGACTTGCAGGCATTGCAAAGGGTTGACGAACAAGGTGAACAGGAGCGATTAGACGCCGAATACGCCAAGCACCCGCAGCTTGATCAGTTTGCCCAACAGTTAAATCAAATCACCACACCGTCTAAAAACATTGATCCCAATTTAGCAATGACTGTGGGCGGCTTATCTAACCCGTTATTAACCGCCTACGGATTAATGACCAGTGAATCACCCCTGGCAGGTTTCACGGAATATCTGCGGCGAATGGGCGCAGATCGAAGCACTTGGGGGCGATTGAAAGATTCAGCGAATGGTGCTTTAGATATTTTACCGTAAACATTTTCAACTAAGGAAAATCTATGAGTAAAGGAAGTCGGCAACGAAGCGGCGACACGACGAAGTTTTCAGTCAATTACGATTCAATATTCGGAGATAAGCATGAATCAGATAGACAGTTACCTAAAAAGGAAAAAGAAGGGCGTGGACGCAGCACGACAGTCACTGCTGAACACCAGGCGGCAACTATATGAAAAAGTCAAAAGACAACCACGACTTGTTAGCGGAGAACGCGAAACTGGCGGAGATGTGCCAGTGGATGATCGGGGCGCAAGCGAGAGGCGTCAACCCAGAAAGAAAGCTAAACGATTATCGGGAGGTGCGGGAGCAGACGGAAAGCCTACTACAACATAGGGGCTTTATGACCGCGTATACCGACCTTTTAGACTCGTATCAGCGTGACATTATCAATTCTCAACCGCACGAATCAGTACTCCGTGAGACAAGTTATCTGAAGACTCAAGTGCTAAAGGAGTTGCTGTTAAAGCTGGATAATCAGCGAAAAACGGTGGCTTTAGCGGATGTCAACTCAAAACATGTTAATAGTTAAAATTTATGGTAAAATACACTAACAATAGAGGAAATCTATGATGGATAACAACGTGGAACAAACTCAATCTGAGTCCGCACCGATCCATAGCCCAAGCGATTGGGCAAAACGACTAGTAGAGTCTTCAAAGCCTGCCGATATGGAAGAACGGTCTTTGGCTCCGCAAGAGGAGTTGTCTGAAGAGGATGTTGTTGAAACGGAATCTGAAGAACCTACCTCGCTAGAAGCGCACGATGAAGAAGAAATTGACGACGATGTGGTTGATGCCCTAGAGGAAGAAACTGAAGCCACAGAAGAATCAGAATTAGAATCATCGATAATCGCAGACGGCGTTTACATGATCGACGGTCAGGAAGTCTCTGGTCAAGAAGTGTTAAACGGCTTGGAAGCGACCCGCAACTTTGGTGAAGAAAAGCATCGTCTTCGTGTTGAAGCCCAGGAACAGCTAGACGCTGATCGTGGTGAGCTTGGTAAACAACGTGACGACTATGCCGCCGGACTTAGTTTTATGCTAGGTATTAACCAGCAGGCTCAGCAGAAGTTCGCCAATATTAATTGGGTGATGCTACAACAAGAGAATCCTGCGGAATACCAGAGAGCTAAAACCGAACAAGGCGCAATGATTGCTAATCAACAGCAGTTGCAGGGTCAGTTCGATCAATTTCTTCATAAAGCAGAGAGTGATCAAGCCGAGGAAGATCAGCGAAGAGCAACACATAGCTTGGCAATCCTCAAGGACAGGTTTGAAGGTGAGGAAGGATGGAGTAAACGCTATCCAGAATTGCGGCGAGTCGCAGACAAGGCAGGTTACAAGGCGGGTGAGTTTAACACGTTGACAGATCACCGATTCATGGTGCTGTTGGACAAAGTTGACGCCCAAGCCAAACAGTTAGCCGAATTTGAAACAGTCGCAAGGAAGAAAACGGGGAAACCCGTCAAGGAAAAGCGTAGAAATGGTCAACGAGTTAACACCGTCGCAACCAGAAATATGACGGATGCTCACGATCAATTTATGAAAACCCGATCACCCAAAGACGCAGCTAGAATGTTGATGCAGCAATCACAAGCGGGGCCGAAAGGCCGAAACTTATGATTAAAGCAGGTTTTAAACAATGGCTAGTTATACAGAGTACGATGCAGCAGGTGTTCAACTCAAGGAAGACCTAGAAGACACAATGTGGCGCGATATTTCGCCCGAAGAAACCCCCGTGATGACTCTATCACAACAGCAAACCGCCAATCAGAAATTGACTGAGTGGTTGCAAATCGAGAAACGTGCGGCAGGAGCTAATGCCCAGATTGAAGGTGCAGATAACCCTGCGGCCACTGGACACACGCCAACCCGTTTATCCAACTACCAGCAAATCTTGCAAGAGACTGCACAAGTTTCTAGCTCTCAGGAAGCTGCCGAAAATGCCGGTATCTCTAGCCAAATGGCTGAAGAGATCGCTATGAAGACAGTGGAATTGCGGACTGATTGTGAGTTTGCAGCGGTAGGTTCAGGCCGACAAGCAGGTGCTGCCGGTTCAAACGCTGTCGCACGACAGATGAAATGTCTGCAAGACCAACTGGATGCGTCCGTTACGACAGACAATGGTGCTGGTGGTACGTTAACCGAAGCGTCAGTGTTGGATAATCACCAGAAGATCCGTACCAAGGGTGGCGGCAAGGACTTGGTCATGGTAATTCCAGTGGCAGCAGCTCTTGATGTCGCGCAGTTTGTTTCGAGTGTGGCTGGTGAGCAAGCTGGTCGTCGTCGTGATCAAGCTATGGATACCACGTTGGTGAATGCGGTAGAAGTTTACCAAACACCTTGGGGAACTATAACTATGGTTGTTGATGATTTCATCGATTCAAATTCGGCCATCTTAATGGACCCAGAAATGGTTGCAATGAAGTACGCACAGCCATTTGAGTCAAAGCCATTATCTGAAGGCGGTTTCTACTCGAAGCGGGGTTTGCAGGTTGAGTGTACTATTGCCAGCCTCAATACATTCGCTAGTGGTTTGATCGATCATATACACACATAAGTGAGGAGGGGTCAGCAATGGCCCCTGATTTTTTATGCTATTAGATGGTGATCAAAACGACAGAGCAAAAGCTATTGAGTGGGTGCGTAAAGTCAAACGCGCCAACTTGCGGAATAGAATTAATTTCAAAGTTGAGAACGGCAAACTCTATAGTGGTTACACCGAAGATGTTGACCGCAATTTAAAAATGTGTGAGACACGCCGACATATTAACAACGAACAAAAGCAGGGTGAGATTCAAGCACTGGCGGCGTTTAGTCCGGTCGCAATAAGGAATTATGCCCGACGTATTGGGGTTCCGGTTGCAGAGATGTACAGAAACCCTGAATTCATGAAGAAGATGATCAAAGATAGAGACTACGCCAAGTTTCGCGTCAACGAGCGAGCTGCTCACATACTTTCATAGGTTTTTTATGTCGACGTATGCAGAATTAAAAGCGGATATAGCCAGTTGGATTAATCGCAAAGATTTAACCGACACCATTCCTCAATTCATTAAACAAGCCGAGCAAAAAATGTACCGAGGTTTTGTCGCCTCGACCGGCAGTTCAATTGCTTTGCGCTGTCGGGATAATTTAAAGAAGGCCAGCCTGACACCTGTCGATGGTGCAATTGCTCTGCCTAATGATTTTCGTGAGCTCAAAGAAGTAACGATTAACGGAGAGGGCAAGACGCCGATTTCTAGTCAATTTTATAATCGATTAAAAAACTACACTGGTAAAACCCAAGTCTTTTCGCTACGGGATAAAGATTGGTATCAGTACCCCTTGAATGACACCTCAGATACCTTCGATATTATTTACTATGCGGACTATAGCGGCACGTTAGTTAATGATGCAGACACCAACCCCATTCTTACTGCACTGCCTGAAATCTACTTATGGGGCGGTTTAGCGATGGCCGAGTTGTACATTAAAAACGACGCTCGACTAACTTGGTCGCGTGAATTTGAATCAAGTATTAGAAGCGCCAACACAGATGCACGACGGGCTGAATTCTCCGGTGCGTCGATGGCACAAAGAACGCAATATACTGAGGTGAGAAGATGACGTACATTACCGACATTAACACTAATGACCCTGCATTCAACAGTCCAGCAGGGCAGGGTGATGATCAGCTTCGCGCATTAAAAGCCGACATACAACAGTCATTTCCTGCCATAGCGGGTGCGGTCACATTAACTCACACTGAGATCAATGCACTGCCAACTAATATATTATCTAAAGCACCGCTTGCGTCTCCAGCATTTACGGGCAGCGCAACGTTAAATGGCTCTGCACTGGCAACGGCTATCGACACTGCGCCATTAGCGCCACTGGCGTCTCCAGCCTTTACAGGCAACCCCACAGGGCCGACGCCCATCACCAGCGACAATGACACCAGTTTGGCTACAACGGCCTATGTGAAGGCTAATATGGCGGTAAAAGCCAATCTAGCAGGTCTAAACACCCAAGCGTTTGATGTGGCTTCACCGACAGCAAATGACCAGGCCATTCGACGAGACACCTACGGTACGCAGACAACAGGCGGCACTGTAAAAATCTGGGTTACGGGCGGTGACACTCTCAATATAGCGACCTCATAATGGCTGATATTAACGTGAACGGCACAGCCTGCTCAAATATCATAGTTGATGGTGTGGAGATGGCCGAAGCCTATATTGACGGTGTGTTGGTGTGGGTTAATGCCTCGGTTCATGACCTTGGCGTCGCCAATTTTAACACTAACTATTGGGGTTACAGCACAGTATATTCAGCGGGAAGTCTTACGCCAAATACGCTGAATGGGACTTTAATTAGAATCGTACAATCTTATGATTTAAATTATCTAGGAAATAATAGCCAAATTATATCATTTGCTCTTAACGGCAATGTTGTAGGTACAGACCCTTTTGAGTCCATCGAAATCGAAGACTTACAATCGCCTCTTACAAGGCTCAGTGCGGCTATTCCTTCAGGTCAGTATCAAAGCCAGTTTAACTACACTATATGGGCGTGGAATTTTTCGGGTCAGTCCACGCCTACCGCGTTTAAGACGGGGACCAAAGTAGTTTCAATCAAATAGAGGCAATCATGGCATTTGTCAGTATAAGAGATTTAGGGTTGATTGGATTAATCTCTGATAAACCCAATTACGACCTACAAGATAACGCATTTAATATTGTCAATAATGTCCGATTTTTTAACGGTACGGCGCAAAAGTCGTCGTCACCAGTTGAACGGTTTTCCATTAATGCCGACCCGTTGTGGGGTGAGATTTTTTTAAAAGACGGTGTTCCGACTTACACCTATGCGACAGAAACAGCTATCTATGAAATTGATTTGAGCGGCGTTTCTCAAAACGTGTCAAAAGCCGGTGGGTATTCTGCAAGTGAATGGCAAAGCACAGTGTGGGGCGACAGTCCTATCTATAATAATGGTGGCAGTGATCCGCAGATTAAAGAAGGCGCGGACCTGTTGTTTAAAGATTTACCTAGCTGGCCTGCCAATACTACGTGTAAAGTCATTCGGGCCTACAAAAACTTCTTGATTGCGCTAAATATTAATGATTTTGGAACGGATTTGCCGACCTATGTTCGATGGTCTACGGAGAGTTCAACGGGTGAAATTCCCGCGAGCTGGGAGGTATTGCCTACTAACCTGGCGGGATCGAATCAATTGACCGAAGAAGAGGGCGAGATCATCGACGGTCTAACCCTGGGTGATTCTTTTATTATTTACACCCAAACTGCTGCGTTTGAAATGTCCTTTATTGGTGGCAATTTTGTCATGAGCTTTCGCAAGTTCAGCGACAACGGGCTGATCAATGTCAACGCGGTTTGTGCCTTCGATAACTTCCATTTTTGCGTCAGTGGTACGAGTATCTACACGCACGACGGGCATTCAGTTAGGCACATTGCTGATCAGCGTGTGAGGGATTTCCTTTTTCAATCCACTACCAATACCACATCAATAAAGTGTGAGCATTTGGCCTCAAGCAAAGAGTGTATTATTTATTTTGAGGCGGACGGATCAGGCTCAGGTAAAGCGACCAAGGCTCTTATCTGGTGTTATCGCTACGACACATGGAGCTTTATTGACCTACCTGGAGTGCGACGGGTGCAGTTTGCGTACACCCAGCCAACTCCAACCACATGGGCGGATTGGTCAGCCAGTGGTGTGTCTTGGGATCAATTAACCGAGACATGGGCGCAGCTTCAAGATTTAAGCCTTGCCTCACAAACGTATTTGATAAGTAGTGCCACGAATTCGATTGACGACTTCGATACGATTTACGGATCAGGCGTTCGGTTTAATTTAGAACGCACTGGCCTTGATTTCGACAAAACACTGGGTACATCAACCAATAACATTAAGTTTATCGATCAAATCCTACCTCAAATAAAAGGCAGTGGTTTAGTTGATATTACGGTAGGTTGGTCGGACACCCCTGAAGGTTCTGTCAGGTGGGATGCGCCAGTATCATACAGCATTGAAAACGACTACAAAGTTGATGTGAGAACGTCCGGCAGATACCCAGCATGGCGCTTTGAAGGCGAAGACGCAGGTAACTTTCAACTGTCAGGCATGGACTTTAATGTGCTGGTGGATGGTCAGCGATGAATACCTACAAACCGTCTCAAGCGACGCCTCGCGGAAATATTCCAGAATTAGAGCGGTACATATTCAGGGAATTAAATCGAATTTCTGCAAGTATGGATACGCTTAATAATCCTATAACGACGTTGTATGCAGAGCCCGAAAGACCGGCTGAAGGTGAGTTCCAAATAGCGGATGGAGCGCTATGGAATCCAGGTTCAGGGTTTGGTTTATATCAATATTTGGCTGGTTCGTGGGTTTTAATATCAGGGCAAGGAGGGAATAGCGATATTGTTCCGGTATCAGAAGTGGTTTCACTCACTGACGGTCAGACGACAGTTGTCTTTACGACTTACTCTACACAATATTCTGGATTCTATCTGAGTGGCATTGACGTAGATTCAGGAAGATTGCAAGCATCTGATTACACGATCGTCAGCGATACGACTATTGAGCTGGCAATATCTTACCCGGCAAATACTACTATTACTTTACTGCGTAACGCTTCTGAAGGTTC
>TARA_R110001606_G_scaffold163040_1_pt1 | contig 11825 bp, 9 predicted proteins | sample TARA_R110001606 | Tara Oceans TARA_R110001606 (sample SAMEA4398315) | marine metagenome | biome: Polar Biome; feature: [SRF] surface water layer (ENVO:00010504); material: water (ENVO:00002006), including particulate matter (ENVO:01000060) such as... | depth 5 m
ACGCTGACAAAACGATTGGGGCAGTACACGTCGGGAACAACAACCTTCTGGATCATCAGCCGTTGCCGCCAGGCCATCAGATCGGCAAAGCTCAATCCTTGTTCATAAGCATAACGACTCAGCGTCTGACCCAATGAAAACGCGTGGTGCAGATGCCCCAGCCAGAACGCCTGGGTGGATGTGAGTTGGTGGTTCATCATCAGCCTCCTTAGTGAGAGGCTTTGATTCTGGCGAATTCCGGTCAGGCGGTTAAGATGGGGTTCGTGGAGCGCTTACCATCGTCCAGGATGGGTTCGTAGTAGCGCATCTGGGCCGAGGCCACTTCCTCCTTGAGCGTTCGCACATAGCGGCGAATGGAGCGATCCGAGGCTGGCAACTCACCAACCTTCTCTTGCAACTTGCGGGTAATCTTGACGGCGCTGAGCTTGGGGAACTTCTTGAGCAAATGCACCAGGTAATTCCGGTGATCGTCGAGGCGCTTGGTGCGTGAGGGATCTTCCATCTGTTCCGAAATCGAATTCTCATCCATCCGCAGATATTTGCGGACAGTATTCCGAGACAAGCCCAGTTCCTGACTGATAGCGCGGATCGACAACCCTTTGCCGTTATCGTGCAGTGCCTTGATCTTGTGTATCACAACCCACTCCTTCACTGACATGCCCCCGGCCATGGATAAAAGCGGGGGACAGTAGCTGGTTCTGTGACCTGACGGCCACTCGGAGGTGGGTCAAAATTAATGGCCGGTAGTGGGTCATTTTAATTGGCCACTAACAGTAAGAAATATCGCACCATGTCATTAACAGACTTCGCGGGTAACTTTAGCCGATTTTACTGTCTTTTCGAAAAATAGAGGCGAATTTGAGAAGCTCAGTGCGCAAAGGGTGCCTAAAGGCAAACAACGACAGTACCCAGCTGAAAGGTAAAAATATAAGTATCAGAAGGAACGAATAAAAAGATGCCATTTCTTCGAAGGGCCAAACGTAGGCAACCCCTTTAACGGCCACCCAACAGGTAATTGTAACCATCAAGCTCGGAGCCAGACAGATTAGGTGTTTAAAAATCGGCAAATTCATACGCTTCTTGGCAAACAGAGCTGAAACGATCAGATCAGCAACGCCACCCACTACAAAACCATAGGCGACACCCTGCATCCCTTCTTTTTGATAGCCAAAAATAATTGCCGTTAAAAACACGATGAAAACAATAATCTCTTTAGCAAACATTGAACTTTCATGACCAAGTGTTATGAGCGCCTGAGGAACGAGAACATGGGGGGCTCTTAACATGGCCCATGCTGCAACGATTGATGCAATTGGTGCTGCAAAATCCCACTGGTCTCCAAACATCAGCCTTATAGCTGGCAAGCTGGCAACACTACCTACTGCTAACACTGGCCACAAAACCCCAGTAATCATCTGTGACGCATTTAGATAGGCTTTTACTACATCATCACCCCGATTATTTATATCGGCTAAATAAGGAGCCGCAACGGGATATATCCCAGACATTATTATATCCGTCACAAACACCATTAAGCCTAATCCACGAGAAAAAAGCCCAACTTCTGCTGGAGTTCCCATTTTTCCCAGCACCATATCTGGCGCAGTTTGCAGGGATTTTCGAATTACATGCCCCAATGATGTGTATATACCAACTTTAGCGATGCTTTTCATGTTTACAAACCTCGGCCTATAAACACTGACGTCCCGGCTTGCATACAAAAACAATATTGCCTGAACCAGAATTGCAACTAAGTTACCAATCGCCAATGAATAGAAACTAAAACCATAAAGGATCAATAGAACTGTAATTATAAATTGTACAACTGACGCTACAATATAAACATTTGAAATTAATCCAAATTTATATTTTCGGCTCAAAATAGCATGGGGAATGCTTATATACGGGGCAACAAAAAAACTAAGGGAAAGCAGAATAAAAATCACACCAAGCTCTTCAATTTCAAAAAAATGCGCCAATGGGAAAGCGGCTGCTATGATGACAACCCCCATTAGCCAGGAAACAAGCAAGGTGAGCCCGTACGATGATCGTATCTTTTCATGTGTTAGTTCTTTCTCCCTAACAAGGTATGCATTTGCTCCCAGAACCCTAAATTCCGCCATTATCATAACAAAAGAACTGGCAACGGCGAAAATACCGATCTCGGAAGGCGTTAATAGCCGAGCAATGACCATTGAGCTGATTAGCCCAATAAGCATCAGCAGATAACGCCCTAAAGACGAAAAAATAACAGCACGTCTTATATCCGACATCTAATATCTCTATTTTAGACCACGTAGTAGGCGGTTGCCTCGTTCGCCTAACAAGCTGCGCGCAAGGCGTAGCCAAGTATCTTCGTACAAAATGGAAAAACCCAACACGGAGAAAAATTCCCTTCTGGCAAAACGATATTGAGCCTTCGCAAAGTAATTCAAACCCTCGCGGTAGTGGTAATCAGCATGAGCTAAGCGAGAATAGCGAGCAATATCGGGATCTTTTGATTCCATGTTACAGTGCTTCTCAATAATTTTTAGCTTTGCTTCTAGCATAAGCTGTGTGTCACCAGACATATTGTTACTATGAACTCGGTATTTGATTAGTGGATCTGTCACCACACGGGCCTGGTAAACCTTGCATATTCTCAGCCAAAGATCCCAGTTTTCAGCGGCTCTGAAATCAGTTGAGAATACACCAACACGTTTCAGGGCTTCTGCTGTAACCACCACCGTCCCTCCGGTCATTCTGTTTTTGACCAATAGCTGAGGGTAGATATTCCCACTCATGTTCTCGTCTGCAGGCTCAACTCGAATCGTTTTACCTTCTTCATTAATTATCTCAGTACCAGAATAAACCAACCCTACCCCAGGTCCGAACAAGGACATTTGCCGTTCAAGCTTTCTCTCTAACCAAATGTCATCACTATCGAGAAAGGCAATATATTTACCCTGTGCGATCTTGACGCCGTTGTTTCTCGCAATGATTTGCCCTTGATTGGGTTGATCAATCACGCGTATTTGCTCGGGAAACTTCCGTTCATAATCCCTTAATATCGACAACGACCCATCGGTTGAACCGTCATTTATTATAATAATTTCAACAGACTCATAGGTTTGCGAGAGAATACTCTGAATGGCTTCTGATACAAGGTGTGCACGGTTATAGACTGGCACAATAACGGATACCAAGTTATTCATATTTACGAATCTCCACCGAACCAGGGGCTTTTGGATTTTTTCTTTCTGGCTCGATGAAGCGTAAGTAATAAATGTTGGAGGCTATCGCAATAAAAAGGATCAGCCAATAAAGCATCTCTGCTCTTGCGCGGTTGATAAAGCTCGCAGCCACTAAAAAGCTTAGCAACGCTCCCTCTAGGGCCAGCATTTTGAAATATGCGTTATAATTCTCGTTTTTCAACAGATATTGCTTCGTGTTTCTGGACAATCTGAAGGTTGAAATCAGGAGTGCCAATAAAAATGCGAAACCAAGCCAACCAATCTCCCCTAGAACCTGAAACCATGTAGAGTGGACAGCCTTCCCTATCTTGCGACCTTCAAAATAGTGTTCTGGAAGGTAGTTTGGACTAAGCTCTACATACCCTTGAATACCTACACCCATAGGATAATCATGCAATACATCAAATGTTGCAATCCAGAAATCGATTCGATGAGAGCCACTTTTAGAGCCGTCATCGACTTCTCGTAGTGTTTCCATCCGAGACCAAAACGCTTCGTCCGCAACATACATCGTTCCGGCCAATGCAACCAAAATAATCAAAATGGCTGTACCACGCTGACCGGCACGCTGATACTTGGAAAATATCATGTAAAAAAGAAAGAACAGGGATCCAACTACCGCACCAAGAAATGCGCCTCGACTGTTGATCAGCACGATACCGTTGGCGATAAACGCACCACAAAATATCGCAACAAACTTTATTTTTTTATTTCCCACCCAAGCCTTGTACGTAAGAATAATCAAAGCAGGAACCATGGCAGCAGCAGTCATATTGCCATCACCGCCAGTATCGATCATGCCGATACCCTCAATGCGCCCCTGCCCATCTCGGCCTACAGAATAAGCGATATAACCTATATATGTAACACCTAAGACATATGCCCACAAGCATGCATTCAGAGCTCTCTCGGACCCCACCAACTTGTAAGCAACAAGTACAATAATTATCAGTTTTGCAAAATCGTACGTAAAGGTTTTATGAACTTCGGTAACAATTGCAAAGTTAATCATTAATCCATAAACAGCTAAAATCGCAAACATCCATTTAAATACAGGTTGTTTCTTCCACGGAGAGCTCACTGATAAATCTTTATAATTAATCATCAACACAAACAACATTAAAAGGACTGTAATGAAAGAATATCGCAGTCCTGGAATGCTCGCTGCCCACCAGCTATTATCAGGGTTTACAAAATAGACCATCTGGTAAACGAGTACCGATGATACAGGCACAATGAACAGAGCAGCAAAGATACCCGTTGTAAACAAAAATAGAAAAAGGAGCGCGAACTTGCCCATGCGTTACCCAATCCGTGCGAGGGGGAAATACGGTAAAATCACTTAGTGCAAACCATAAGCTTCACGATACTGAGATACCATAGCTGGTGCACTAAACCGTTCATCAAATCGCTTTATGGCGTCACTGCCGGCTTTAGTTCTGAGGGCAGAGTTCTGGCAAAGTGCTTCTATAGCTACCGAAAATGATGATGGCTCATCGGGTTCCGTCAGGATACCTGTCACACCATCAGCAATGATTTCAGGGCTACCCCCTACGCGCGTCGCTACTGAGGGTATGCCCAGACTCATCGCCTCGAGCAAGGTCATTGATGTGCCTTCAGTGTGTGATGAAAGAAGGAATACATCCATAGCTGATAGGTGGTGCACTGGGTTATTAATAAAACCCGTAAAAATCGTTCGATCATTGATTCCGTACTCACGGGCCAGCGAGATCAGCTTTTCCTTTTCCGGACCATCTCCGACCATCAGCAAATAAGTATCCGCGCGTTTTTCGGAAAACTCCTTAAAAGCTCTGAGCATCATGCCTTGATTTTTAACTGGGTCGAGACGTGAAACCGTACCTACTACGAAGGCATCTTTGGGAATCCCCAAATTATCTCGTACCTTTAGCGCTTCTATATTGTCCCGTTTTAGCGGGGCAATCCCGTTGTAAATCACCTGGATTTTTTTCCGTGGTACGAATTCGTACCTTACGAGAGCTTCTTTCGTTGCGCTTGAAATGGCCACAACAGAGGGCGTAAGCAAAGCCATCAAGGGATTAATAAGTACTGCCTTATAGCGGTACCTGTCCGGGTAAAACCGGCCGTGCTCCGTAAAAACCACCTTGGCTGGTAGTTTTAATGCTGCCAACCAGCCATAAATCCAAGGGGTATACTGATGGCAGTGCACAACATCAAACCGCCCTTCCCTCAGGCGCAGTCGGATGGCCGCAACCACCGACCAATCAAAGCCATGCTTTCGGGCCACTTTATGAACAGGTATACCCGACAGCTGTAGTGCTTCTCCAATAGGCCCTATCTGGCCATCAATGCATAGAATTTCAGATTCGATACTATCAGGCGCCATGCCCTGAACAAGCTGACGGATAACCTGCTCTGTGCCGCCTATTCCCATATTGAAGGTTATGTGCAGAACCCTTAGTGGCTTTTCAGGTTGCTGTATTCTTGCCTTTCCCTTTTCGGTCGTCATGCATTCACCTGATACTGCTGCCACCAGAGCTCAAAGGCCAGTAGCGACCATAGCTCCTGTGTGAAACGGTCATCCCCTGCCAGATGCTTTTGCCAAAGATTACGGATACCTGCAGGTTCGAAGAAGTTGGACACACCACTGTTAGAAGATAACAAAAACTGCTCAACGGTGGGCCTCAGTTCATGACGCAACCAATGCGCCAACGGGACAGAGAAGCCCATCTTCTTTCGGTACAGAATGTCTTCCGGCAACATGCGCTCAAAGGCTTTTTTCAGAATGTACTTCTTCTCCTTGCCGTGGAGTTTTAGTGCTGCTGGTATCTGCGCAGCGTATTCCACCACCCGGTAATCAAGAAGCGGAGCCCGGGTTTCCAGGGAGTTTGCCATGCTCATGCGGTCTACCTTCACAAGAATATCCCCGGGAAGATAGGTTTTTATGTCGGTATAGAGAATGCTGGAAAGGTGGTTATCCGTGTCAGCATTCTTGTAGTGGGCGCGAGTGATTTCCGCAGGGTCGTAATCATGGGTTTCCCGTTTCAGTTCGCCCTTAACGAGATCGTTCCACACATCTCTTCGGAAGAAGCTATTCGTAATGAAAAAAGCTTCATCCGGATCCAAAGCCAGTGTCCCCAAGAGTGATCTGGCTTTTCTTGTCGCCCCAGTGTTTACCATTCCTGCCAAGCGAGCAAGTCCGGGGAACAGGTTATGGCGAAGCGCTGCTGGAAACAGCCCTCGTAACCGGTTTTCAACGTGATCTGTGTAATATTTACTATAACCCGCAAAATTCTCATCACCGCCGTCGCCAGCCAGTGCTACAGTGACTTTCTGACGGGCCAGTTGTGATACGAAATACGTCGGAACGAACGAAGGATCTGCAAAGGGTTCATCAAAGAAGCGGGCAATGCTGGCAAGGCTCTCTGCAACATTGTCTTTGACGGTGAATTCGTGGTGGTCTGTTTTGAATTGCTCAGCAACCTTTTTAGCCCAGTGCACTTCATCAAACCGCTTTGAATCAAACCCGATGGCGCAGGTTGTTACCGGTTGATTAGTGTGGCCGGCCATTAATCCAACCACCGCACTCGAATCGATTCCGCCGCTCAGGAATGCCCCAAGAGGTACATCGCTGACCATACGCAGGCGAACCGCATCGTCAATCAGATTATAGAGGCCGTCCTCCAGTTCACCCAGGCTGGCACTTGAGGGTGCCCCGAAAGACACATCCCAATACTGTTCCTGACGTGTGTGAGTGCCATCTGTAACTAACCAATAGCCGGGGGCCAGTTTGTGGACGTTTTTGTAGATGGTTTTCGGATCCGGTATGTACTGATAGGCAAAAAAGTCTTTGATTGCGTCATGGCGCAACTCGGTTTTAACAAAGGGTGCTGGTGTTAACGCCTTTAGCTCGGATGCAAATGCAAACTGTCCGTTGGCTTCGTAAAAGTACAGCGGTTTTTTACCAAGGCGATCCCTTGCCAAAAACAGTTTACGGGCGGTGCGGTCCCAGATGGCGAGGGCGAACATGCCATTCAGCAGTTGGAGACAACTCGGGCCGTGAATTTCGTAGAGGGCAAGCAGAACTTCTGTATCAGTTCGTGTGCGGAAACTGTGGCCCTGGTTGGTGAGTTCATCACGCAGCTCCTGAAAGTTATAGATTTCTCCGTTGTAGGCAATCACGTAACGCCCGGAGGCAGACACCATAGGCTGTGTCCCGGCATCACTGAGATCGATAATGCTAAGCCTGCGATGTACGAGCCCGACTGCGTCGTCAAGCCACGTTGAGCCAGCATCCGGCCCGCGATGAATAATCGCCTGCCCCATGTCATCGAGCCAGCGTTGGTGGGCATCCCGATCAGGAGTTGTAGCGGTGCGCAGGAAGCCGGCCAATCCACACATTAACCAGCCTCACTTTGTTGCAGGGATGCGGCTTTTTGTTTTCCTGTAAGCTTTCGGAACAGCGCCTCGTATTCGTTTGCCATACGGGCAGCAGAATAGCGGGCATTGACCATTTCCCGGGCATTACGGCTGAGGGTTGCAGCAAGCTCGGGGTCATCGAGAACCTGTTTGCAGTAGGCTGCCAGCGCGGCCTTGTCACCAAAGGGTGCAAGCAGCCCCGTTTTGCCGTGTTCCACGAGCTGGTCAACACCGGGGATATCATAGGCGACTACCGGAACACCTACCGCCATGGCCTCCATCATGCATCTGGGAATACCTTCCAGTGACGAAGTCATGACAAACAAGCTGAACTTTGAAAGCAATTTCAGACGATCGCTGCGAAACCCTAAAAACTCAACCGCATTAACGCTACTCAGTTCTGCAGCCTGGCGCTCGAGCTCCTTTCTTTGACTACCATCACCAAGCAGCTGTAACCGAAGGCCATCTTCGTGTTGATACAGCTGGTCAAAAACCTCAATAAGATCTGGTATGCCTTTACGAGGGATCAACTGGCCGATAAACCCAATAATTCGTGAATCTTTTTCGAGATTTTTATCTTTAGGCAGGCTTGCCAAGGCTGCATCGATTTCCGTGAGATCAACACCGTTCCGTATAAAAGAGGTTTTGGATTCAGGTACCTTAAATCGCTTCATATCATCCATCAGCTCCTCGGAAAGAGGAACAACCCGGTCGAAGTAGCGAAGCATATGAGTGCCGATGCGGATAAAAGTTGCAAGCTTGAAACCCACGTTGCCCGAAAAGCCGTGAGGTGTACTTACACAAGCAATGCCCGCGCGCTTGGCAGCGAGGAGCCCCAGTATGTCCGATTTGTACCCATGGGTATGGATAACGTCTATCCCGTTGTTACGGATGACTTCGCACAATCTGCTGACCACTCGAAAATCAAAACGTCCGCGCATGTCCAGATAGTGAACCTGTTGACCATCATTACGAGGATAGTACTCGGCCACCGACAGATCTTGATCCGGTGATTCGCGGGTAACCGCCAGGTCGCAGATTACGTCGTCACGATTAATGTTGTTGGCCAGGGCCAGAACCCACCGTTCTGCTCCATAGAACCCGGCTGGTGTTATGAACTGAAGTACTCGTAGCTTATTCACTGGTCTGACACTCCGGGATTCCTTGCTTCGGTGTTTCTGGCGCTGCTCCACGTTACCTGAGTCCGCCCCTGAAGCGCCTTCACAATTCCACGAACCGCATAGCCATTCACCATCACAAAGTAATAAGGCGTGGCAATCCAGGTGGGTAGCTTGTTGCGGTTAACCGACAGATGCCCCACAAGCGTAAGCGCTAATATCAGTACCGTACCTGCCGTAATAAGTTTGAACAGACCAAAGCCCGCAAAGGCCAGGATCACACTGCCTGCAACTCCAGCAAGCAGGAACAACGGAATCAGCCAGCGCAGCAGCTTGTGGGAGATAACCTCTAAGGCGAACACCCCGGTTCTCGTCGGGTTCATTACCCGCCCTACCCGCATCAGGCCGCGGATACTTCGGTTCACAATACGTTCCTTGCGTGCCACTTCACGGTCGAAATCGCCGGCGGTTTCTTCAAAGCAGCGGGCATCAGCATCGAACACACCCCGGTAGCCTTTGGCGATGATCTGTAAGGGGTTTACAAAATCGTTGATGTCCTGCTGTTGCAAAGGTTCCCAAAGCTTGGTGCGAATAGCATAGATGGCGCCATCTCCACCTACTACGGAATGCAACCGGGATTCCATGGCTTTGATCGCCAGTTCATAACGCCAGTAGAGGTTTTCATTACGAGCGCTGGCACCTTGATTCCCATCTGTATAGAGGGCTGCGCCCACCACGTAACCTACATCCAGATCTGCAAAATTTCGCACCAGTTTACTGATTGCATCACTGGCATACATAGCGTTGGCGTCGCTGAATACAGTGATGTCGGCATTGATTTGCTCCATAGCCAGGTTGATGCCCTTGGTTTTACCCAGCCGGCCTTCCTGTCGGATCAATACTATTCGTTTATCCTTAAACTCTTTTACCGCCTCGTCTGTACCATCATCTGAGCCGTCTGATACTACGAGGATCTGAAGCAGTTCTTGAGGATAATCCAGTTCCAGAGCGTTTTGCAGCTTCTCGCGTATTACCCCCTCTTCGTTGTAGCAGGAGATAATCAGTGCGACAGAAGGCTTCTGTTCGCCACGGCGGTGAGTAATATCCGGCAGGCCCCGGGTTAGCAGCCACAATAGCGCCGGGTACCCGAAGTACACATAAACGGGAACGGAAAGGCACAGGAGTGTCAACAGAAGTACAAACGTCATAAGGTGATGTATCGTCTCAGTTTTGGGCCGAGCCAGTTGGCAAACGGCAACGGCAGTCGTCGCCAGATATTTTCAATAACAGGCCTGAGCCGTGATGCGCGGGTCGCCCCGTTACCACTTGCATCAAGGCCGGTTGGGTTTTGCTCGCCGCTATGATATTCGGTCCAGACCAGCTTATAGGGTTCTGCACCCCACTGCTTTTTGAAGCGATAGGTGCCTTCACCCAGGGTGGAGCGGCCAAAGTCGAACAGGGTGTACCCCAGATCGCATACGTGGCTGAGCAATGACCAGTAAAGCAGCATATTGGGAGCCAGCCGGTTGAATTCTTCCAGCGTAGACGCCCATGGAATGCAGGCCTGTTTGCCCCCGAGTAGGACGATGCCCGCACCTACCGGTTTATCACCCTGGAAGACCACACTAATCAGCATATGATCACCATAGGCAGCCTTCAGGTCTTGGAACCATTGAAGGCTGTGTACAGGTGAACCAAGTCTTCGCATATTTTGGGTGAACACGTTGTAAAACAAGTTCACGGAATCCGGCGCTGTGAGCAGCTCTGCCCTGAGACCGTTTTTTTCCGCTTTGCGAATCTGGCTGCGCAGCTTTGGTTTGTAGCTTTTGAACAGGGCTTCGCTGCTTTCAGGTAATTCGCACAGCATTCGCACTTTTGTGTGTGCTGGCAGCCCTTCGAGGGTCTCCCCGGTTTCCAGTACATCTCCGCCGTCGCGGATTTCCAGGGTTTTGATGCGATTTGTTTTGGCCAATATTTTGGCTTCGGCAATCAGGTGTTCCCGAATGTCAGCGTTGTCTGCAAGCACACCGCCAAGATCACAGAATGGCAGAGAAACCAGGCTTTCGGCTCCGATGGGTGGCTTTACTTCCACCAAGGGCAGTACACCACACAAGATCCCATTGTGATGAAGGGTAATCAGCCAGCCAGTATGGCCATAGGCACTCTCTGTTGCCTGCAACCAAGCGCTGCTGTGATAAGGCGTCGCCTGAGAGTGGCCAGCCACATACTGGTCGTATTCGGTAGCCGGGAAAACGTTGAATCTTGATGCCCGGGCCTGGATATCAGTGTTCATGGCCAGCACCAGCCTCCCCGAGCCAACGGTTTCTTGCCCGCCTTGCAACATCCTCAAGCCTCAGTTTGAAACGAGGCCGCTGTAAGGCGATTTGAACCAGATTACGGTGAAAGTGGCCCAGATTGGATTTATACCGCTCAGCCCCGCCCATAAAGTCATAATAATGAAAGCCGTGGTGACGATAATCTTCAATACACAGGCTGTGGCCCAGTAAACCCGGCTTCAGGCGGTTATCGGTTTCTACGGCCATACCGCCCAGATAAAAGTACGCCACCTGGTTGTGTAGCAGATTATAAAAGCACGCAAATTGCTCATCGCCAGCCACCACAGAAATCAGGTCAACGCCCCCTTCAGGCCACTGTGCGCGGATCAACTCCCTGTGAAACCGCACAAAATCCGGGTTCGCAAATCCGCTCTGATCGAGACCTCCCCCCCAACGCTCGAGGTGCCTGGGGCCAATAGCATCAAACATTGCCAGCGCTTCCTCTACCGAATCCGGGCGAACCAGCTTCACTTCGCCGCGTTCACCGTAGAGCCGGTGGGCCCGGTTGATCTGATAGCGGGTATTACGCGAGAGCGTATTCAGGTAAGGGTCACCGCTTCGTCGCAGGCCATCAAGATCCACACCAAAGCAGGGTGCTTCCCAGCGCAAATGCTTATATAGGCCTGTAATCCGGGCATATCGTTCCGCTTCATCGGCATCGATAGCACCGAGAATGAATTCGTCCCAGTCCGCCATGGCACTGCACAGGTATTCCAGGCAGGCTTTGGCAACGGCATCTT
>TARA_R110001606_G_scaffold107859_1_pt1 | contig 11811 bp, 8 predicted proteins | sample TARA_R110001606 | Tara Oceans TARA_R110001606 (sample SAMEA4398315) | marine metagenome | biome: Polar Biome; feature: [SRF] surface water layer (ENVO:00010504); material: water (ENVO:00002006), including particulate matter (ENVO:01000060) such as... | depth 5 m
GATTCTATGTCATCATTTGCATCAAGTTCATTAGATACATTATCTGGGTGGGCTTCATCTGGATTAGAAACAGTTTCAGGTTGGGCTGAATCATTTTCATCTTCAATATCATCAATAAGTGGTAGTATAGCTGATTTTGCTAGTAATGCTTATGATTCTGCATCTTCATCAGTTAGTAGTGCGGCATCTTCAGCAGGAGATGGAATACAAGATGCAGCAAATTGGATAAATGGTGCTTTAGGGGGTAGTACTAACTATTGGGCAGAGGGTGGTATAATAACTAAAGCAACAATGGGAATGGCAGGTGAGGCCGGACCTGAAGCTATAATACCTCTAGACAGATACAACCAAATGCAAGGTGGTAATGCTAGTGGAGTAGGAAGTAATGAAGTAGTAAAACTATTAAAAGAATTAATACTAGCCGTAAATAAAGGAGGAGATGTATTTTTAGATGGAAATAAAGTAGGTTATGCTCTATCTTTGCAATCTTCCAAAATGGGTTAATATTTATAATAAACAATTAAAATTTAAAAACATGGCAAAATCAATTCTAAACAACTTCGAAAGTGATGGTTCTTCATTAGCCGTACCAATTTCACCAGCTAACGGAACTATTAATAATGCTATTAGTCAAGTAGGAGCTTCACTATTACACAATCAATATTCTAATATTGGTGATCCTACACTAACAGAACCAGCTTATAATAATTTTGGTGCGGCTGGTATGGGATATTCTAACCCAAGCCCATCTTCATTAGGTTTAACAGCTAATGCATGGCAGGGAGAAACTAATAGATATAGCAATAACGCACCAGAAGGAAGATCATTCTAAATTCAGCTAAATGGCTTTAATAACTTCTACTACAGCTCTTAACAAACTGAAGTGGGGTAGCGATAGATTTAATGCTGGGGCAACTAATGGTAGCAACCAACCTTACATTACACGTGATATCCCAGGAGTCAATGTTAATAATCCTAATCCAACACTTTTCAATGATGGCGGAGATCTTCCTGCAAAAACAGGAATTGATTTTTTATTAAGGAATGGGTTTAGAGCACCGGCTGATGCCTTAGCAGACGTAAGTAGACTTTTTCAAATGTTTACAGATACAAGATCTCCTAATGGTATCTTATTTACAGCTGCCCAAAATTTACTATCTCGTACCGCAGTAAAAACAGAAGCATCAACCGGGATAGCTTATGCTGGAGGAGCTATAAATGGTGGGATATATACTCCTCTATCTACCTTAGCCCAAGCAGGATTAGGTTTTACAGGTACACATTTAAATTTAATGGGTTTAGATCCTACAGGTTTAACTGGGGGCAGTTTAAATGGATATTTTGAAACTGTAAAAAAACTAAATGATCCTGTAAATTTTTCACAAAAGGAAGGAACAGCAAATAATCAAGTTCGTAATCCTCTATTTTCAATTGATAATCTTCTTCCTCAAATTTTAGGAAGTGGGGCAGCAGCTGAAGGAAATGGATTAATAAATGGGGAAATTGGTGAACTTTTATTTGATAATGATGGTGATTTTGAAAATAGATTAATAAATCTTAAAGTATCAAAAATTGCATCAGCAACCGAAGATGTTAATATAATGTCATATGGTGGAGGACCAGGATCAATATTAGGAGTAGGTAAAACACATATCAAATTTGCAGATCAGAGAACAGGAGTAAATAATTCTCTAGCTGTTTCTGATCCAACATATTTTTATGGTACTAGTGGTAAAAATCACTATAATTTAAACCCACAAAGTAAAGATTTTATAAAAAAATTAGGAGCATCTATATATGCTCAAAAATTATTTAGAGCAGAAGAAGATAAAGAAGAGATAATTAGCTATAATGAAAATGAAATAATAGGTAACCAAAATAATTTTCAATCAACTATAAGAAATGCAGAACTAGTTACGGACGGGTTTTTTGATACTGATAATCCTTCTTTTACTACTAACCAAACTGATAATTTTTCAATTTTCTTTAGACCCGACCCTAATCAAATTAATTATTTTAATAAATTAGGAGCCTCTATTAGTGCTGAAGGGATTGATATCTATGTTGATAAAAGTCAACAACAGCTTGAAAATACAAATACTACTCAATCAACTACAAAAAATGCTAAACTATCTAATATAGGATTTTTTGATTCAATTATAATAGGAAAGGAAAGTGAAGAAAGTAATAATATCCTTGAAAATAATTTCTCAGTATTTTATAAACCATACAATATAGTTAACTATTTGCAAAAATTAGGGGCATCTGTAAAAGCAATAGCCTCAGAATTTATTCCAGAGGGGGATAAAGTATTATTAGATACTGAGATAAATGAAAATTCATTAGATAGTTTAAATAACCCACAGTCAACCTTAAATAGTGCTGAACCCACATATTTATCATCTCCACTATATGGAACTGGAGTAGATTTACAAACTTACTCTAAAACATCACAAGATAACAATAGAGAAATAAATTTCTTTAATACAATAGCTGATATAGGGGCTAAAATTCGTAATCCATTATTTTCAATTAATAGTTTACTCCCTCAAATTTTAGGAAGTGAAGGTGGGACTCCAAATGACGAAGTAGAAATTGAAGAAAAACAATCAATGGTTAGATCTTACGATCCAGCAAGTGATTTTAATAATAGACTAATAAACTTAAAATTATCAAAAATGGCAAATGTTGATGATAATATTAACATAATGTCTTATGATTGGGGTGGAGGAACTGAAAATATTAGATTTGCAGATCAGAGAACAGGAATAAATAATGCTGTAGAAATCTCATCCCCAACATATTTTTATGGTTCAGATGGTAGAAATCGTTATAACTTAAATCCTCAAAGTAAAGATTTTTTAAGTAAATTAGGAGCATCTATATATGCTCAACAATTATTTAGAGCAGAAGAAGATAGAGAAGAAATATTAGGTTTTAATACAAATGAGCAAATCCTTAATGAAAATACTTTTCAGTCAACTATAAGAAATGCATCTTTATCTACTAATGGGTTTTTTGGGGTAGATGCTAATCCTAATAACTTTTCTATTTTTAGAAGACCTTCAAATGTATATAATGAATTAGGTAAAAATCAATTATTTACAGTTGGCGCATCTTCAGTATTTATTTCAGCATTTCCTTCAACTGAAGGAGATATATATGATGAGATAAGTAGATTTGGTGATGGAGCTATAAGAAATTATGAAAATAATGTTTATCAAGATAATTTAGTAACTGTTGGAAGTAGAAATTCAGGTGGCCCTCAATGGAGAAATAATACATTAACTTTTACTCAACAACAATTAATATCTCAAACATCATATCAAACAAACCCACAAATACAAGACTTTAGAAAAACAATAATTGAATCTCAAGAAATTCAAGATTTTTCAAGTGTTTTATCATTAGCTCCTAATTATGTAACAAAAGCAGCAAATAGAAGAGTAAATAGAGGAGATCCTGGGAAAACTAATAAAGTTAATGGTCAAAAAGATGTATTTAATTATGGGTTACCTGCTAATGATACTATGGCTCTAGATAAATTAACAGCAATGCCTATGTATGATGCTGCTGGTCCAAATCCAAAATTTGCACTTAATGATTTTGCAAAATTCCGAATAGCAGCTATCAATAATGAACCTGGTTCTGGGGGTAAAGCAGTATACATGCATTTTAGAGCATTTATAGATGGATTTTCAGATAGCTATAATGCTAGTTGGGATCCTGTTAAATACTCAGGTAGAGGTGATACTTTATATAATTATACAGGATTTGAAAGAGGCATTACAATGTCCTTTACAGTTTATGCTCAATCAAAAGCTGAATTAATCCCAATGTACAAAAAATTAAACTACTTAGCATCTACTCTAGCTCCGGATTATACTAAAGCTGGATTTATGAGAGGAAATCTAGTTAGATTAACCCTAGGAGGATATTTATATGAACAGCCTGGATTTATTTCTTCCCTAGTTTATGATGTGCCCCAAGAATCAACTTGGGAAATAGCAATTGATGCTGTAGGAGGAGCAGATAGTAGTGTTAAAGAATTACCACATATGATTAAAGTATCAAATCTTTCATTTACCCCAATACATAATTTTCTACCTCAGAAACCAAACAAGGCAAATAATCCAAATGAAAGGTATATAGCCTTATCTAAAGCAAATAATTCAAGAGGTAATTATGCTGATCCTTATGAAATGCAATTAGCTGATGGTGATGGGGATACTACTGGAGAAAACGATATATTCGGTGAATAGATATAATAACATACAACAATTAAGAAATACTAATGAATTTGTAGGAACATTAGGAGATAAATATTATAAAACAGTTTTTTATCCTGAGGTTGGTCCCTCAGAAACAGATATTTATGTTGAGACAGAATTTGGAGATAGATTAGATTTATTAGCAAATCAGTTTTATTCAGATGTTACTTTATATTGGATTATTTCCATTGCAAACCCTGATGTTATGGGTTTTGGTTCACTTTATCCAAAACCTGGATCACAATTAAGAATACCAACTAATGTAAGTGGGATAATAGATAGTTATAATAGATTAAATGCGTTTTAAATATGAATATATTAGGTCAACCTTTTGCCCCTTGGGTAACTGAGCAAATTAAAGTTAGACAAAAATCTTTAGGAAATAGTACTAATCTAACAAATGATAATCTTCTTTACCAAAACGGAAAAACTCCATGGATTAGATTAGCTAGTACAGTTGACATTAAAAATATGGAGGATTCAGTATTTACTAAACTTTTAAAATTTGGTTTTTCTGAAGCAGAACTACTTGGAGATAATGTAGCACAAAATTTTATTTTACAAGGAGGAGTAACAGGATTTACATCTACCCCTCCAACTAATTATGTTGAACGAGATCTAGGTATAGTAGATACAGTTTATAGTAATAGTGGACTTAATTCAAATAATAAAACATTTAAGGGGGCATATGGGTGGGGAGGTATAGAACCTAGAGGATATATTCCTATGCCTGGAATAACTTCAGCTGATGTTCAATATTATAATAATGGAGCTTTATCTAAAGCAACTGTTAAAATGAAATGTTTTAGTAGAAATCAATTATCATTATTAGATGTTCTTTATATGAGACCTGGTTATAATTTACTTTTAGAATTTGGTTGGAGTCAATATTTAGATAATAAAGGAATGCTCCAGTCTTATGATAATTTTTTCTCACCAGCATTAGGTTTTGTATTTAATCCATATACACGGGTAGGAAATGCTAAACCCTCACATTTTGATGTTTTAGATCTTATACAAAAAGAAAGAATAAGTAGGGCGGGTAATTATGAAGGAGTGTTTGGGAAAGTAACTAATTTTCACTGGTCCTTTAATCCTGATGGAAGTTATGATTGTTCTGTAAATTTAATAGGAATGGGAGATATGATGGAATCTCTTAAAATGAATATTAAACTTCCTTCAAAAGCTGATGAGGTCCAAGATCACAATCTTCAAATGGGTGAATTTTACGATCGGATTAGCGGAAATAATAAAACTCCAGGAGAACAAAAACAACAACCTTTAGTAGCCAATAAAAATAAAACATCTCTAAATAAAATTTTATATGGCCTATATGAACAGAGTGCGGCTGCTGGTGGAATTGGTGGATCCACTCAGACAAGTTCAGATACTTTTTCTGATTTAACTATTTCAAAATTTCCATTTTCTCCGGTAGTAGTAGAAGGAGAACAAAAAACAACTAGTATTTTTGAAGATCTTATTATAAAAAATGGGATATTATCATTATCTGGTGTTGAAACTGATGAAAAAAATAATGCTTCTCCTACAGTATATATTTCTTTTGGAAGTTTATTAGCTTTAATCCAAAAGCATCTTTTAGTTTATAATACTGGTGGGGTACCTTTATTTGATTTTGATGTTGATTTTCAAAATATTGAAACAGATGAAAACTATATATGTAAATTTCCAGGACAATTTTCAGGAAATCCCTCAACTACCCTTATCCCATATACTAATCCTATGATACCAGATGCTGAAAGTGGGGAAAATGTTCTTGCAGATATTTTAATGCCCGGTACAACCTTAAATTTAACTATGGCTAAAATAAATCCTAGTTGGGAATATCAAACATATTTAGGTAGATTAATGCATGTTTATTTAAGTATTGGAAATATTGCTAATATTTTAGATAAAACACCAAGAGATGATGACGGGGGTTTAACATTATTAACTCTTTTAAATAGTATTGTTTCATCAATGCAAAAAGCATTAGGGGGAGTAAATATGATTTCTATTAAGGTTGATGAACCTACTGGGAAAATAAAATTTATAGAAAATACTCCCCAAAGATTTGATGAAGAAAAATCAGATCTAGTATATGCTAAATTTAATACATTTGGGGTAAAACCAGATACTGAGGGCAGTTTTGTAAGAAACATTGTAATGGGTGGAGAATTAGGCCCTAAGTATGCTGCTATGATAGTTATTGGATCTCAAATTAGTGGAAATAAGTTAACAGCAAATGCTACAGGATTTGCTAACTATAATAAAGGATTAGTAGATAGAGTAATTCCAACAAAAATTAATGCAATTGAATTAGATCAAGGAACCGAAGAAGAATCTAAAAAGTCAGAAAAAATAACTATATCAGGTATGTGGAATGATCAAATTAACAAACCAGATGTTAATGCTTTTATGGGATTATTTTATAGTGTTTGGGGTATGAGAAAATTTCTAACAGAAGATTTAACTACCTTAACAGAACTTAATATACAATATCAAAATCTGATATCTGGAAGATTAGTTGAAGAAAAACAACTACAAACTCCCTCATTTCTTCCATTTAATTTAAGTTTAGATATAGATGGATTATCTGGTATAAGATTATTTGAAAAATTTACTATTGATGATGCCGTATTACCTCCCTCATATGCTCCTGATAGTATTGATTTATTAGCAAAATCTGTGAACCATATGGTAAGTGGTGAAGCTTGGATAACTCAAATAGATACTATAGCAGCTCCTCGTAGTAAAATGAATCCTATTAAAGCTCCATCTTCATTATCTTCAGTAACAACAACCCAAAAAACAACTACTGGAACTAAAAAACAAGCAGCATTACAACCTGGAGAAGTAAAAACACTCACATCTGGTTATCCTATGGCTAAGATTTTTTATGATGGTCCTACATCTAAAAATCAAATATACATTCATCATACAGCTGGACATACAAAATCTCCTCAAAGAACAATTAATGGGTGGAGTAAGAGAACAGATAAAGTAGCTACTCATTATATAACTAATAATTTAGGAGATAAGGAACAATTATTTGCAGATGAAGCTTGGGCAAATCATTTAGGATTAAAACAGAGTGTATTTAAAAAATATGGGGTTAAATATCAAAACTTTAATAAAACATCCTTAGGTATTGAAATGCAGTGTATGGGTCCTATAAAATTAAGAGGTGGGGTTTATTATACTTATCCGAATGATTTTCATGGTTCAACTATCTCTGCATCAAAAATAGGTAAACCTGTAGGAAAAAATGGAGAATTTATTGCATATAAGGGATATACTTTATATGAAAATTATAATGCAGCTAATATAGCTCATGTAAAAACAATTGTAACAGGATGGATGAATAAATATTCAATTCCCTTTCATTATGATTATGATGAACTATTTCCTAATAAAGGTGATGGTATATCAATAAAAGCATTAAAAGGAACACCTGGAGTTTATACACATAATTCAGTAAGAACAGACAAATCAGATATTTGGCCCCAGGCAGAATTAATAGCTATGTTAAAATCAATAGCAACAAGCGGAGCATAATGTATATACCTAAAAATAGAATAAAACCAAATCAATATACTACTGGATTAGAATATATAATATTATCTACTGGGGAAGATTATACAGGATATTTTTATAGTTTATGGAATGGTAAACTTTTTACAGGAAAAAATCAAAATGATGGATCCCCAAGAGAAATAATTCCATACGAAGTAACTGATGGAAAGGGTACAGATGCTCTTCCTCCAGGACAAACATCAGTAAATGTTATTGCATTATTTTTAGAAGATCCAGATCCTCTTATTGACCAAGATAATGATACATGGAATCAAACAGATATAGTAACATACTTAGAATTAAGAGGAGAATCACCAATAGATGATCAACCTAGAACTATGCCTTATCAAAGTTATCCCACTCCCTCTGAAGAAGATTACCAATTAGGCTCATTTACTAGATATTTTGCCCTTAAAATAAATGAACCTAAATATTTGGAATTAAATTTAGAGAATTTCAAAAAAATTCAAAAAGAAGATGCAGAGGTAGTTTGGGAATTATTTCTTCCATTCTCTATCCAATGGACTCTAACTGGGGATGAAAAAACAGTAGCCAAAACTAATAGAAATCAAATTCTTATAGCAGAAAGAAGAATAAAAAAACAAGGATTAAATAAATTTTTAAGAGGAAATTATTTAAGATTTTATAAAAATATTACTCATAATACGGAAAACGAAGAACAAACCATTGCTAACATTGATGCTGAAAATGGAGAACAAACTATTATTAATATTGATATTCAAAATTATAATAAAAGCATTAAATAAAAGTAAAAATTTAAGGTTGGATTTCTAATATTATTTTTGTATTTTAACACAAAATAATAAGTTATGTTTTGGTTAGTTGAAGATAGTACACAATTAGAAGATTTTAAAAACCATTGTATTGGAGATGCCTTTATTGAAATAATTCCCTATAATAATACATTACACCCTACTCAAAATGAAATTTGTGCAATTTATATTCGTCCGTTAAAATCCACAAAAGGATATATTATCCCCATATCCCATAGTGAGACATTAAACATTGATATAAACGCAGTTAAACACGTATTAAACGACCTAGATGCCATATATGTACGCGATAAGAAGGAATTTCTCCATTATTTAATTTTCCAAAATCTTTTTGACATAACATTAAATTCACCTACGTATATATTAGAATATACTAAAACACATAATTATTTTTACAACAAATACCCAGATAAAAAAGACACAAATAAAATAATACCAATAGTTAAACATTATGAATATTGTGAAAATTTATATAATAACCTAAAAGAAAGAATAAATGAACCAATCAATGACTTCTACAACAACAAAGCTACAGTGGTTTTCAACGCCATGGAGCAAAGTGGTATACAAATTAACCAAGAAAAATTTGAATCGCATTTTCACCCAATCGATAGAGATATCACCTACACGCAGTACAACTTTAAAACCCTTACAACAAGACCATCTAATAACTTTAACGGAGTAAATTATGCGGCACTTAATAAAGACAACGGATGTAGGGAAGCTTTTATCCCTCGTAATAATAAGTTTATTGAGTTGGATATTAGCGCTTATCATCCTACTCTTCTTGGGCTGTTGGTTGGTTATAATTTTGGTGATGAAGATATTCATCAGTCATTTGCAGAAATGTATGGTGTTGATTACCACAAGTCCAAAGAGCTAACATTTAAACAACTATACGGAGGAGTATTTGAGCAATTTAAAGATCTGGAATTTTTTCAAAGAGTACAAATATACGTAGATGATTTGTGGGATAAATTTAACAAAGAAGGCTGGATAGAATGTCCAATTTCAAATCATGTGTATAAAAAAGATGCTTTAAATGATATGAAACCCCAAAAACTATTAAATTATGTACTTCAAAACTTGGAGACCGCAATGAATATTCGTATATTGTGGGATATATTTAAGTCATTAAGGGGACGTAAAACTAAATTAGTATTATATACTTATGATAGTTTTCTTTTTGATTTTGATGATAGTGAACAAGATTTAATTGACGAAATAAAAAAAATAATTAATAATAATAAGTTACAAATAAAAGAAAGTTATGGCAACACCTACAATTTTAAATAATTCAATCAATACGTATACCGTAGACGATTTTAACGAATTTTCTTCATTAAATATAAAGGATTTGAATAATAAACTATTTTGCACTTTTACTACGCTAGAGGAATTAGATTCATTAATTGAACATCTAACTTCTACTTATAATATCATGTATAATAAAATATTTGTTTTACATGTTAAAAGTAATGATGAGTATGTTTGTACATATAATATTGACCAAACAAACTTGAATAGCCTTCCAGATAATACAATATTAGTACATAGAAAGAAAGAATCAAATACTTTATATACTATTAATGCTTTAAATGAATTAATTAAAAGATTAAATGGAGGTGTAGTTGATACTAAATTTCCAATTACTTGGGAGCATTACAAAAATACAATTTTACTTACTCAGAGGGATGAATTAAAAGAATTAAAAACAAAGATTTACAAAATTCTTGAAGTATAGTTAGGCCTCCCCATTATCTGTTCGTACATTACCATCATAAATAAACGTTATAAACTAAAAAAAAAGTTATTATGGATTTGAATTTAATCAAACAACGCTTAGAATCGTTAAACAAGCAATCTACAAGTAATCAAGGAGGTGGAAGATCTCTTTTCTGGAAACCTTCAGTTGGGAAACAAATAGTTAGAGTAGTACCTAACAAATACAACAAACAAATTCCCTTTACAGAAATGTTATTTTACTATGGCATAGGACAGAGAGTAATGGCATCTCCTCAAAATTGGGGTGAAAAAGATCCAATTCAAGAATTTACTAAACAATTACGTCAAAGTGGTGATAAAGAAAATTGGAGATTAGCTAAAAAATTAGATGCTAAAACACGTATTTTTGCCCCAGTTGTTATAAGAGGTGAAGAAGATGAAGGTGTTAAATTATGGCAATTTGGTAAAGAGGTATATCAAGATTTTTTAAATATGGCTTATGATGAAGAAATTGGGGATTATACAGATATTAGTGGTGGTAGAGATATTAAATTAACTACAGTAGGACCAGAAGTTACAGGTACTCCTTATAATAAAACATCAGTACAACCTTCACTTAAAACTTCTGCAATTTCAGATAGTGAAAGTATTGTTTCAAATATTCTTAATAATCAACCAAATCCACTTGAAGTATTTAAAAGATTTACATTTGATGAAGTAAAATCAGCATTGCAGGAATATCTATCTGATGGTGAGGCTCAAGTTTCAACAACAACAACAACTACAACTTCTGCACCTACAACTCCACCTCCAAGTAATTATTCATTAGATGCTAATAAATCAAAGTCAAAAGCATCACAATTTGATGATTTATTTTCAGATGATAAGAGTAAGTCAGATGATTTACCATTTTAATAAATAGAATACATGGCAAGGACTAAAAAAACACTAGGGGAAGCAGTCTCTAAAGAAATACAATCAAATTTTAATTTAGATGCTTTTAAAACTAAAAAAGGATTAAAGTCTAATATTAAGTTTAAAGATCAAGAATGGATTCCTTTATCTCAAGCTTTTCAAGATGTGACATCAATTCCTGGTATTCCTATGGGACATATTGTACTTCTTAGAGGTCATTCTGATACTGGAAAAACAACAGCATTATTAGAAGCAGCTGTTTCAGCTCAAAAACGTAATATTCTTCCTGTATTTATTATTACTGAGATGAAATGGTCTTGGGATCATGCTAAAATGATGGGTATGGATATTAAAGAAGTAATTAATAAAGAAACTGGAGAAGTAGAAAATTTCGAAGGTAATTTTATTTATGTTGATAGAGAAACAATTAATTCAATTGAAGATGTTGCTGCATTTATTTTAGATCTGGTTGATGAACAGAAAAAGGGTAATTTACCATATGATTTATTATTTCTATGGGATTCAATTGGATC